>Ga0209290_1000574_pt1 | contig 24769 bp, 22 predicted proteins | sample EN1Hudsemesocosm_2_FD_184632 | JGI IMG/M metagenome (GOLD analysis project Ga0209290, IMG submission 184632) | Methane-oxidizing microbial communities from mesocosms in the Hudson Canyon - EN10B Hudson Canyon (SPAdes) (version 2) | ecosystem: Environmental > Aquatic > Marine > Cold seeps... | reverse complement strand
AGTCTTTGAAAACTGGGAGCATTGACTTTGCTATTTTCTTTCGCTCGAAACTTGGTGATACATTCACGAAAAGAATCATTCCTCTTTATGACCTTAAGACAATTGTAGTTGGTAGAAAAGGTACAAATATTACTGGTTACGATGATCTCTATGGTATCAAATTAGCGACAACCCTTGGCGTTCAGTACAACCCACAATTTGACGATGATAAACAATTACAAATCACTTATGCGCGTGATTATGATGGTGCCATTCTGAAGCTTCTACATAAAAATGTTGATGCAATTATTTCTCCCGAAAAAATCTTGTATTATCAACTTAAAAAACTAGGGCTAAAGAAAGACATATTGGGGATGTATTATGTACTTCATACAAATACTGCTTGGCTTCAATTCTCCAAACTGTCAAAGAATAAACAATATATCAACGCGTTGAAATCCTCAATTCAATCACTCAAAGAAGAAGATAAAATTAATCAAATTCTGAACTCATATTTTTATTAAACTGTATACATGACTCAAGCCCAACAGCCTTTACCAAGCTTCGCTAAGGATTAATTAAATGCGTGCCAAATTTGAAACATATTGACCGCACAGAGCTTATACGTAAAGTTGACAATACCATTTCAAGTATTCAAAACTTGTTGAGTAGTGCATACTAATTAATATAAATCTGATATCTATTAAAAAAATAATAAAAGTGGTGCTGAATAATGATCAGAAATATTAATAACAGCAATACAGTTTCCTCTCACTTTCTTACTGTTATCAAGAAAGGCCTAAAAAGTCAGGGTATTGATACACGCCAGCTATTTAATAAAGCAGGCATTGTCGACGAAAATACTGCCGCTAAAATAGTGAGAGTAAAGCAACAAGATATCGACACGATTCTAAACGAGTCCGTCAGAATAACTGAAGATGATGCTTTTTCTGTTAAGTTAATCAACCACACTGCGCCAGCTAGCAATCTTTTAACGGTTCTTGCTGGATATTGCGATAGCCTTAGAATGCTTTTCAACCTCACCTCACAACGTTATGGAGAAACATACACAAATTCAATTTACGCTACATTAGACGAAACTACGCATGTACGATTGATTTTTGAAACATCGGTTAACAAGGAACAGTACCCACTCTATACTATTGACTTTATATTGGTTTACGTTGTGAAATTCTTCAGCAATTTATTAGACGATCCATTAGCAACGCCTATTGTCGTTAAGCTAAAAAGGCAAAAACCCCGTAACTTAGAAGCATTCAAAAAATACTTCTGCTGTCCTCTCGAGTTCAATGCCATTCAAAATGAAATTTGCTTCGATAAACGTATCTATAATTTAAAGAATCCTCTTTCGAACAAAACGCTAGCCAGCGCTACTAAATTGATAATGGAAGATCAATTAAAAAGTGTCACTCAAATCCCTCTGTCAAAACGCACAATATCTTATATTAATAATCAGTTACCTGAGTTTATTCCTAAGCAAGAAGAATGGGCCACCTGCTTGAATATTAGCGTACGAAACCTACAGCGCCAGCTCAAAACAGAGAACACCAGCTTCAATGAAATTCTAAAACATGAACGAGTTAGGATGGCCAAGACATTTTTGAAAGACCAAGTTTATAGCATTGCAGAGATTAGTAGTCAGCTTCACTTCAGTGACAGTAGCCACTTTATAAAAACATTTAAGCAAAAAACCGGCATCACCCCAAAAGCCTATCAGACCCAGAATCCCCCCGAACTTCGTAATAAAAACCTACCTTAGAGAAAGTTAAAGTTGCAGAGATTAAATTTAGTGGTCGACCACAACCTTAATCATTGGCCTTAGCTTGCTAAATATTTTTACTCTTTTTGAAGCTAAATCGTATATATACGACAAATTCCACCTATAAAAATCATAAATGTTCTATTCGTACAAAATGTACTGAATTATTCTAATGGGGTAAATAATTATATGTGGCCAAAGAACGAGCTTATTAATCGCTCTAAGTGGCTTTGATTTAAATTTTTCTTAGTTGATGGTGTTTATTCAAATTCAGCTATAGCTGATATCTAAATATTAGGAGACAACATGAGTACGAAAATAAAAATAAGTTATGTACCACTATTATGCTTAATGGCATTTACATGGCCAGCAATAGCTGATGAAGGCACCTACTGGATGAATAGCTGGGATGAGGATTGTTATGAATATGGTGTAAATACCTGTCGTGATGATTGGTATAAAACACCTCAGGGTTCACATTTAATCATGTGGGAAGTATTCAAAACGATAGAGGAGACTGAATCTCAAGATTTGTTTTCTCAGCGTAACTCGTTATCTAAGTATGGTTTTCTATTCCCAGAATTAAATGCATATTCGCTAGAAGAAGATAGTTATAACGGCTCTTATGAAGAGAGAGTCGAACGGGACTTATCACAAGATGGCCTTCCTTTGGGTTTTGTAAAAGATAAGGGGCTGCTTGATAATCGTAACTATTTAGGTCTTACATGTGCTGGCTGTCATACAGCGAGTATTACTTATGGGATAAATAATTACTTCGTTGAAGGAGGGCAGGCCAATGCCGACGTCGCCTTATTCCTTAACGAGTTAGCTGATGCACTTGAAGCAAATAGAAATAATTATTGGAAGCTGAGACGCTTTCGAGACCGATTTAAAAGCTATGTACGATCCAATCGTGATTACAGTGCAAAACTCATCAGCACTCTGTTTATAACACAATATTTAGACGAAGCGATCAATTACGTTCGGGGGTTTACCAATCGTAATCACCAACAAGTTGTAAATGGTCCAGCGCGATTAGACGCCATCGGGTCTATATTAAATCAGTTACATGTATCCCACGCTAATGAGAGTGAAAGTCATGCTAAGCCATTAACAGCACCTGTTAGTTATCCCTATATTTGGAATGTTGCTGACCTAGAGTGCGTACAGACTAATTGTATTTCTAATAACCCTCTCGCGCGTAACGTCGGTGAAGTATTAGGCGTATTTGGTTATGTTAATGTTGATGAAAATAAATATATTGATGACACTGTTGAAGTGATTAGCCAGCAGCTAGGTCTGAATAGCTTATTCAATACGACTGCCAAGGTGGACAATATGTATGTACTGGAGAGGACATTGGATAGAATGAATCCCCCTAAATGGCCGACTAGTTTTCCTGCTCTTGATCAGCAAATTGTTACCGAAGGTAAAGCGGTATACACAGAAAATTGTACCAGCTGCCATGTTAACACCTCCGATGGCGTTGACAGCAATGAACTGACTGCTCCTAACTCAATCGGCAAGCAGTTTATTAAAGTTGCACGTCAACACTATACCGAAGTCGGTACTGATCCGGCATTTGCGGAAGACTACGGTACACGTAAAGAGAAAAGCGGAATTATGGGAGCTGTAATTTCACTTGTTGCTCCAGATTCAGTTGATCCAGAAACCGGGATTCCATTCGGTGAGGCATTTCCGGATACCTTTAATGCATTAGTTTTATTAGGCGCAGCGACAGATGTTATTATTGATGACCACTCTAAAACACTAGGCTTCAAGTCTAAAGCTAAAGAAGTTTTTCCTGAGCTATCTACGGCGGATGCTGTTGAAGCATTATTGGTCGAATACACTGCTGGTCAGGTTGACCGTAATACTTTAACGCCTACGTCTTATAAAGCGAAACCATTGGACGGCATTGCATTTACAGGTCCATTCCTGCACAACGGATCAGTCAGAACCTTGGAAGAGTTGTTGAAAAAACCCGACAATCGCTCTACTACTTTTTACACAGGCACAACTGAGTATGATGTAAATGGTGCAGGTTATGAGAGTGGCGGTGACTTCTTACTAGACACCACGATTCGTGGTAACGGTAAAGATGGACACGTATACGGTACGTCGTTATCTGGCGCTGATAAAGCGGCCTTACTTGAATACTTAAAGTCAATTTGAATGGGAATGCATCTTGGGATCATACATCCAAGATGTACTATCTATTCGATATTAGGCCTTCAGTTTTATATGTGCGTGCATTGATATGCACGCACATATAAAGAAAAGAATAGAGAAAGCACTGCCGAGCTTGCGCGTATAGATATCTAACAGTTACAGATATTACACGATCAAATAGATGTAAAAACACAGCAGATAAGATGTCTCTAGGTAGGAGTGTCATTATTTTAAGTCGCTGAGTAATGGGCTAGTTTTACCGAATCCCACAATTCAACTTACGACTATAACGCTAGCTTTGAGCAAGACGTGTTACCTCTTAGGTTCTCAAAAAAAGCGCGAGTATGGTCCTGAAAGCGATACATTTTGTATTCCCTTAATGCTGAACCTACTCTAGAAGGTCTCTCATAAATTGAGGTTTGACAAAAAGATCACTTGGCGCTACTGTTGTTTCTGTCATAACAGAAATTACAGAAACATATGAAAATTACACCAGTAATGCAAAAGTATATCCTCCATTGGGGGGAGATGGGAACAAAGTGGGGGGTGAACCGCACTGTATCGCAAATCCATGCCTTACTCTATTTATCCCCTAAAGCACTAACTGCAGAAGAAATTTCTGTGACGTTATCGGTGGCACGCTCTAATGTCAGCAATAGTATTAAAGAGTTACAGGGTTGGGGTTTGGTTAATGTTGAACCTGTATTTGGCGATCGTAGAGATTTTTTCGCCGTAAAAGGCGACACCTGGGAAATGTTGTTAACGATTGTTGAACAACGTAAGCAGCGGGAGATAGAGCCAACTTTAAATATGTTACGTGAATGTGTACAAGAAATGGAGGCGGATGACCAAACGCCGAAAGAGATTAAAGTGAAAATTGAATCGATGTTAACGTTTGTAACGACACTCACTAACTGGTACGAACAGGTAAAGGTCTTGCCAAAAAAGACGCTCGTGACGCTAATGAAAATGGGAGCAACAGTCGTTAAACTCATCCCTAAAGGCAAGCGGGGAAAGAAAAAGGACTAAAAATTTGTCAGCTGATTTCTCCTCTGACAGAAATTACAGAATAAACTGATGAAGAATAGGTATGGGGATTATTATTGAAATTAACATGATTAGAGGCGAATAATAATGGAAGCAGAAAATAGTGTATTAGCGCTTCATATGGGAGAAAGCTTTAGCCGACTTTCACCGTTATTGCAGAAATCACATAGAGGAAAAAATAAGCTCGAAGGGATCGCATGCGTAAAAAGAGGCAATATTATTGCACGTCTAATTTGTTCAGTTTTTGGCTTTCCCAGAGAAAACCCTAAGTCAACGCTAAGAGTGGACTGTGAGCACACAAGCAAATCAATGGTTTGGAAACGAAATTTTGATGGTTTGATCATGGCGTCATCATTTGAACGGCAGGGCGATTATCTGATTGAGTTTTTAGGTCCGTTGGCTCTGCATTTTAAGGCGGTTGAAAAGGGCGGAGCACTTCACTACCTATTTGTAAAAACAAAATTCATGGGTGTTTTCTTGCCTAATTTTCTGAGCCCTCAGATGGTCGCGTCTGAGGAGGAGGTTGAAGGCAAGTATAGGTTCTCGGTTGAAGTTAAAATGTTCTTGATTGGCGTTGTTATTGCTTACAGTGGAGAACTGAAAGTACACAGTCTCTAAAGGAGATAGTATGCGAATTCTGGTGATTGGTGGGTATGGTAACTTTGGTAAGCGCCTTGTCGATAGTTTGCTTACTTACTATGACTATGAGGTTTATGTAGCAGGGCGATCTCAGGACAAAGCAGAAAATTTCATACAATACGCATTAAAAAAATATTCAAAAAAAATGAGCTTTATCCACCTTGATGTACTTAGCCCTAACTTGAAAGAACGCTTAGTAAGCATAAACCCCGAGCTTGTGGTGAATGCTTCTGGTCCGTTTCAATTACAACGAGAAAAAAATAAATATTTTGTTGCAAGAGCCTGCATAGCCGCCAAGTGTCATTATGTAGACTTTGCAGATGATAGAGCATTTGTTGCTAATTTCTCTGCCGAACTGGATAAGGAAGCAAAAGAAAACGGAGTAATGCTTGTAAGTGGAGCAAGTACTGTTCCTGGTTTATCAACCGCTGTTATTGATGAGTTTTTACCTAATTTTTCTAAGTTAGAGACCATAAAGTATGGTATTTCGCCAGGGAACCAAACTGAGCGTGGCGAAGCGACTGTAGGTTCTATTCTTTCATATACGGGTAAATCATTTAATACCCTGACTAATAACCGAAAACAGGCTATTTATGGTTGGCAAAATTTAAACCGTTATGATTTTGGTTCTCCTCTTGGCAAACGATGGATGAGCAATTGTGACATTCCTGATATTGACCTATTACCAATTCTTTACCCCAGCATAAAATCCGTTCACTTTCAGGCGGGGCTTGAAGTGACTTTACTGCATGTTGGTCTTTGGTTCTTATCTTGGTTTTCACGTGCAGGTTTGATAAAAAACTTAGCCCGCTACACAAAACTATTAACCAGAATGAGTGAATGGTTTATTCAACTTGGAACGGATAGCGGGGGAATGTATGTAGAGCTTAATGGTAGCGATAAAAACGGACAGCCCAAAAAAATTAACTGGCAACTTGTAGCGGAAAATGGCGTGGGAATAAATGTTCCTACGATACCTTCTGAGCTTATCATTAAGCGGCTTGCAAATGGTAAAGCGGTTCCCGGCGCTACGCCATGTATTGGGCTTTTTAGCTTATCTGAGTTTTTTGATGTAGCTGAACGCTGGGGAATTTATCAAACTAGGGGAGACCTATGACAAACAACCAACCCAAGGTACCTTCGAATATATTGTTGAGTTATCGCTCATTAATCGGTGAAAGAGGGTGGCGTCGATTACATCCTGATATTCAGCGTCGTTTTTCGATTAGTTCAGTACATTCTGATGTTACCTATACGGGGGTGATGGAAGTCATTTATTTATCATTTTTTGGTAAGTTATTAGCCCAGTTGTGTCGAATTATTGGTACGCCTTTGGCACTTTATTCGGGTAAAAATATTCCAATGGAAGTTAATGTTTACTATGATGAAAAATTAAAGGGCATGACATGGGATCGATTTTACTTTTACCCTAATCGACGTGTGAATCGAGTTAAATCAACTAAGTGTATAAGAAAAAATACTGGGCTAATTGAGGTCGTAGGATTTGGGTTTGGTATGTATCTGAAAGTATTTGAACAAAACAATGCGATTGTTTTTGAAAGTACTCGGTTTTTTTTGCAAATCGGCCGTTTTAAAATCACCATTCCTCGGCTTTTAACACCGGGGAAAACGACTGTTAAGCAGCAGGCATTAGACGGTGTCTCATTTCGTTTTTCTTTAGACGTTATGCATCCCATTTTTAAACAGGTTTATTACCAAACAGGAGTTTTTAGCGGGTAATTGTTTTGATAGAAACATCAATAAGAACAGGCATCGTTAAAAGCATAAGGGGGAACTTTTGCCACAGATAAAATGATGTCTGCTTCGTTTGATATGCAGAAGCTATTTCTTAGGCGAAATTTAGTTCGCTAAGCTGTCTTGAAACGTCAGAAACCTAATCGCCTAATATCTGCAATTGGCACGACTCAGTATAAAGTTCTAACGAACAAAGTACTTAAGTTAATGGCATCGATAAGCACCAAAACAGACGTTAAGTTTTATCAGACTGGTAATTCGACTTTTAAGGCATTACACAATTAATAACCTGAAGTCTGCTGAACCCAACATTTTAAAATTCGACCTGTATATCATGTTCTTTGTCGTAATATTTTTTTAAGAGTTCGTGATAATAAGACTTTGAAACTGCATTGGGTAGCCAGTTGGAATAAAAGAGTGCGAACTGCTTTATCGTTTCTGGCTTTTGCATAATCCGGTCTATTGCCTTTAGCTTATCTTTTCCCCAGGTATTACTAGGGCCAGCAACATATGCTTCTGTATATTCTTCCATTCCAAGAATGGGGATAAGTAGGATCTTGTCTTTCATGTTTAATTTATGAGCAGAATATCCAGCGGATATTGGAAATTCTAAGGTCGCATCAATTCTTTCTTTTTCTAGCATTTGTAATAATCCATTCTCATCCGAAGTCGACCTGGTATAGATTTTATCTCTGTGCCTATCCAGAATGATATCAATGATGCCCGAGTAGGCTCGACCGTGACTAACTCCCACTACCTGTTTTTTAGAAAGAACTAGTTTTTCAAAATCTATTTTGTCGAATTCAATAAATTCTAAAAAATGATGGTAATTAGTTTTCAAAATCACTAACTGATTAGGCAAAGCTAAATGCATTGGTATTTTACTGTATAAGACCCCTCTATCAATACGTTTTTGGTTTTTAAATAACCCAGCGATTATCTTAGGTTGTTTATCGACGATGTCGTTAACAATTCTTTTATAGTTAGCTTGTTCGAAATAATGGTTCCACTCGGAGGGAAGTTTTTTGATTAAATAATGAATTGAGAGTTGATCGATGCCTTTATCTTTCATCCCTGTTTCATCTAATAAAAATGCAAACGGAGGAAAGTCAGGTTTAGGCCAAGTGATTTCTTCGGCAAAAACCATATTGGTTGTAAAGAGAAGACTACACAACAAGAACAAGTATATTTTTATATAAATATACATTATTGCCTCCCTGACTGAAACATACGTTAATAATAGCTCAAAAGTGTTCCAGCCGTAATAACCAATTTTAGGAGTAGGGCTACCTGAACATCCTTCCTGCGAGTTCACCTCGCGGCTTTTCAAGTAAGAAACCACTAATGCCCAAATAAGGTTTATCAGGGTTTTCCTCACGAGGAATCGTTCGTGCGAATACCACAATTGCATCAGCACTATCGGCGTATCTTAAAGTGTAAAGTTAACTGTTATCTATCAACTTTCCTGTGTCGCCAGTTTCTTCATATATTGTATTCAATGTCCTATCAATTCGTTTTATTGCTGATTTTTGTGCTCTTTTTTGACTGGTTACATACTTCTTACTCTGGTCGATAATGTATAAACATGGTGTGGAGCTGCTAAGAACAAATCGCCACAGAGCACTGTTGGGTATAGCCAGCTGATCAGAAGTTTTGTCCCCGAACACTCTTCTTGTGATGGCATATTTCAGCGCGTGAAATGCTGGGCCAGATTTTATCACTTTGGCTGCGCTGGGGCTGGCTACTTTAATTAGGGCTTCATCCAGTTTAGGGGTCTGTTCTGTAAAGAGCTTGGTTAAACGCTGGCCTTCAGCATCCGGAGGAAGGTCCGTTAATGCCATGAGCGCACATAGTGTCCTGGCTTGCTCTTCATTTTTCATTAAAAGATCTTCAGGGGCACCCAATAAATAGCCCATGTAGCGCCAAAAGCTATAGATATCTTCGCGCTCAGTTTTGTTATAACAAGTACCTAATTTCTTTGCGGCATCAATAAATACACTTGAAAACGTAAAGGCTATGGCGGTTGCATTTCGTTCCTGATTGAGGGGCAGGCCTAAAGCTTTATGGTTCCACTCAGCTTTGGCGAGGTTTATTCTGACAAAAGCGTGAATCAATCTTACGCGAACCGATAGTTTATACCCCTCTTTTCCCGGTTTCATATTGCCCGGTTTGGTCGCCTGTGCAAACCAGGTGGCGGTTTCTATGCCGCGGCCTTCAGTGCGGTGCATCTGTTCCCCGGTCCTATCCATTGATTGTGAGGCTTGAGGAGCAATGTAAGTAGCAATCATGCTCGCTTGAGAGGCAATAATCAGTGTTAAGTTGCCTGGCCTCCAGATGGCGGCACTGGCGCGTTCCAATTGTTCCCAGTCAACCCAGTCGGGTACTAGTTCTCTTTCAAAAAAGGCACGATACTCTTCAGGGGGGTTAGGGGTACTATTGATCCCTCCTTCTAGGGCTTGGTTGAACAACTGCCAACCCTGTCTTGGATTCTCCTTGATAAATGCCGCTAATTTGTCGGCTGCCACATCGGTCTCAAACCGGTATTCTTCATATTTTTTAACAAGGTCGTGATCGAATTGTAAATATGCGGCATCCCTATTAGGTAATCCCAACCGTATATCTTCAGGGGCCTGCAAATTTGTTTGATTTCCCATGGCTTCTATATTCCTGTAGGTTCTGACTATAATATATTGCCGATGCCTTTTCGCTTGGTAACGGTCTCAGCTTTATTTAATATTATCTTCATGCCCTGAAATGACCTAGGTTATAACTAGACTAAAAACTTGCAATATTGGACAAAATCTCTGAACGATGAGTAAATTAGACGCACAAAGAATTCCAATAAATTACGCTTCTGCTGTAGGCTGGGCTCTGGAGGAACTTGGAGAGAATAAGGCGCGTATTTTTTCTGAGTTAGGGATAGATATCGATGAGTTGGAAAAACCCGAGGCGACTATTCAGGGTACTCTGTACAAAAAGCTAATTGAAAAGGGCATTTCCTTAAACGATAGCGCTATACCCTTTAGTTTTCTGGTAGCAAAACATATTAAGGTTACCAGTCATGGCATTCTTGGTTTAGCTGCAATGTCCGCCGATAATATAGGTGAGCTACTTGAGCTGTCCAGGTTTTTCCCTTTGTTGATGCCCGGGGTTGAATTTAGCTATTTTATTCACAATAAGAATGTTACCTGTGAATTTACTCCCATTGAAGAACTGGGCGCAGAAGCTTCAGCAGCAATCGTCGAAATATATGTTTTAATTTTTCTGCAATTTAATCTCTATTTAGAAGAGCCCATGTCTGAGAGAAGAGTTGGTTTCTCTCATAATACCTCTTACGATAAATCCGTTTATGATAAGTATTTCGGCTGCCATGTGGCATTCGGCTGTAGTACAAATAAGATTATTATTCCTGAACATTATATAAATACACCACTCGTTTCTTCTGACCCTTCAACTTTAAATTTGTCTAAGCAATATTTAGAACAGAGCCTTAAACTGTTATCAAAAAAGAATCAATGGAGTGAAAAAGTAGCCAGCTACTGGCGTGAATGTGCCCGGAAGTCTAAATTTCTTATTCAGGATGAGTTGGCCGCTGACTTTAATATGACAGTGCGAACGCTGGCTAGAAAATTAAATAATGAAAACACCAACTATCAGGAAGTCATTAGCAATGTCCGTAAAAGCATGGCAGCGTTTTATTTAATTGAGACCAATATGCGTATATATGAAATCGCATTAGCCACAGGATTTAAAGACACTTCTACGTTTAATCGTGCGTTTAGAGGCTGGTTTAAATGTACTCCCAGCGCGTACAGAAGTAACCAATAAAAAGTACTCCTATTTCTGATGGCCTTACTGTGTGATTTTGGATTGAGTATTAATATATGTTACTAAGAGCATTCGATCATGCGGTCTAACCAACCTTGGCGGCCCTGTAGCAACGGAGGTCAATATTTTTGTTGACCTCTCGACCAATGTCGATGGTGAACGATCCAACTGGAAAGCTATCTCTCGAATAGATAAACTGGCGACTATCCCGCGAGATTTCTCTTCACCTTTTTCAAGAGAAAGGGCTATTTTATGCCGTGTTCGAGGAGCAGGCCTTATCCCGCCGGTTGGAACAAACTGCTTATAAATTCACGAAGAAGGTTGATCAATGAATCTAGCATGGATCTTATAGAGCTTCCGTTTTCATATGGGTCCCACATTTCAGATTTTAGCTTTGCCGTATAGTCAATATATTTACCCATAAAGTAACACTCCTATTCTTATTAAATAAAAATAGGAGTGTTGCAGCGACCGGTTGAAACCTCACGAGAAAAGCTGACAAAATGAGTGCGGTAAAATTTTCTCAGCCCCAAACTATTTACTTATGTTGTTTTCAATCGAGCCTGCCCCCGCTGTTTTCCCCCATTGTGATGAAGGACGTCATATTGAGGGTTTTTCAACAGACGCCCCCATACCAGCCATATAGTACACCTCCAGATGTGATGGGAGTTCATTATTTTTAACCACTTTTATCGAAGGTGCAGTCTAAAATTTTGTTATCAAACACACTGCCAATTAGCATTCTATTTCCTTTAACAGCCGCTACACTTGATCCAGCAATAGGGTCGCCGTTATTTAAATACACGCTTTCGACATCAAAAGATCCATCACTTACTTTTATTTTAAGAACTTGTGAAGGGGATCGTGCTTGTGAATTTTTTGCATAACTCGCCAATTTTAATAATTGAGGGTGGGCACCAATCCATAAATCGCCGTTTTCATCTAGCTCGATATTATCAACGCCGGTTTGCGTATTTATTTTTTTAAGCAAGGACAATTCATTGCTACTTAAATCACGTTGATAAACATAAACTTTAAGTGACGTAAGCGAAGCGAGATAAAGTTGCTTGCCATTTGCACTAACATTAATACCATTAGCAAAAGACATTCCGGAGGCCACTTGCTTATAATCTTCCCCGTCAAAGTACATAACATTCGAAATGGGTAACGTTAAATAATTTTCTAATACATGCATAATACCAGAACTATAGTGATGATCATTAGTTGCATAAAATTGTTCCGGCCCCACCGCTACAATGTCATTAGGGCTATTTAATTTTTCTGATTGAATACTCCGCAATAAAGTTAACTTATTTTGTTTTAAGGAAAATATGTCCACCGTTTGTTGTTTACCTGCATGGTTAATGACAAACAAACGTGTCTCGCCATTGGCCATCTTATATAAACTAAATCCATGGGGGCGAAAGTCTTCTATTTCTGGAGAAAGTTTACTAAATTTTTGAGTATCAAGATTATAATGAAAAATACTTCCGGCAATAGACTGTGAGGCGTCTGCTGCTTCTATACGGCGATCGTAAGAGGAAACCAATACAGCGTTTTCATTAGGTATAAAGGTAATGTCTTCCGATCCTACCATGCCAACAATTTGATCACATTGACCTGTGAAATGTGGTTCAATGGTTTTAAATACACCCGCATTGTTAAGAGTGTTCCCTAATAGAAACATCATCACGACCGATGATAAGCCTAGCATTATTTTTTTATTCATAGAATTATTCCCACTGATTTAAAATATAAGCGTACCCTTTAATGGGAGCCCTCTCGGCTATAACGCTCTGGCCCGGCACGTGCCTGTCATGGCTGCCAGGACAATTGGGCGGAGAGTCATACATTTCGCTTTGCTTGATACACAACATAAGGCCCTGGCAACTTTTGTTTAGCTTGCTTTAAAGTGTAAAATTAACTGTTATCTATCAATTTTCCTGTGTCGCCAGTTTCCTCATATATCGTATTCAATATCTTGTCTATTAGTTTAGCCGCCGATTCCCGTGCTCTTTTTTGACTGGTTAAATACTTCTTACACTGACCGATAATGTATAAAAACGGTGTGAAGCTACTAAGAACGAAATGCCATAAAGCACTCCTGGTTATAGCCAGCTGATCAGACACTTTGTCACCGAACACTCTTCTTGTGATCGCATATTTCAACGCGTGAAATGCTGGGCCAGATTTTATGACTTTAGCTGCGCTGGCGTGAAACTCAGGCTACTCGAAAGCTACTCCTGTATTCTTTTCTGAAAGTTCCCATAACTTAACGGCATCGTGTTCTTCCAAGCGGTTTAGCTTTATTTTTACCGGCTTTCCAACTACACCGTACCTAGGGCCATAAAAGTCGTTAGGTTCTGCCTGAGGATCAATAGCGGCTAATAGTTGAGGCCGAACGCCTTTTTCAACGGGAGAAGCTATCCACTTAGCCAGTTTTCCACCAATACCAATAGATTGCTGCCTTTCAGTTCCAGTCAAGCCTGGGTGTGCACTTACTGCGATAGTCGAAGTACCTTTTTCCCTTAGAAATTGATTCAAGTATTTAACGAATAATAGGTTGGCGAGCTTGCTATCACCATAGCATTTGAATCTGCTGTATTCTCTATCTTCCCAATTTAAGTCATCAAAATTTATTACCCCACTTTTATAGGCCAAGCTAGAAACAACCACCACTCGAGAGTTCTCTGACGCTATTAATAAGGGTAGTAATAACCCTGTCAGCGCAAAATGACCAAAATGATTTGTGGCCATGTGCATCTCGTCACCATTGTTAGTTAGTTGGCGAGAATCCAAGTTAACAACGCCAGCATTACAAAGTAATATATCCAGTCTTTCAAAGTTCTTTATAACCGTCTTACTAAAGTGCTTTATCGATACTAGGTCAGTAAGGTCAAGAGGAATAACCTCAATTTCAGCGACAGGTACTTCTGTCATAATTTTTTTCTTTGCCTTTAGCCCCGCTTTAACATCACGGCAGGATATGATGACCTTTGCACCTTTTTTTGATAATTCTAGGGCACTTTGAAAACCCAGTCCCTTGTTACCACCTGTTATTAATGCAGTTTTACCGCTTAAATTCGGTATATCCTTACTAGACCAGCTATTTGAAATTGTCATTTGCGATACCTTTATCGTTTGAATGTGTTACAACTGTAACACTGATATGTTACAGTTGTAACGTGGTAGAGGGCGCCAAACTCTATTAGTGACAATTCCAGTAGATTTGTAACTTTTTACGCAGGAAGGATATGTTGAAGCAATCAAAAAAAACAGGACAAACTATCTATCTTAAGAAGTGTTTACGAGACAGCTATTTTTCATTGTTAAATGAAAAAAACACAGAAAATATATCCGTCTCGGAAATTGTTAAATTGGCAGGATTATCTCGCATGTCCTTTTATCGTTATTACCAAACCAAAGACGATATTGTGCGACAGTATATTGATGACTCCTCCCAAGAATTTATTGAAGAGTTAAAAAGAAATACCATTAAAACCCCCCAAGTACCCGCGACGTTGCTGTTTAGCTATTTTCGTTCCAATAAAAACCGAATAAAAATTATAATCGAACAAGGGCTTTTCCATTTATTCTTCGAGTCTTTTTCTCAATTTCTACAAGAATCCAATTTAGTGATTGATAGCAAGCCAAAAATCTCTGAAGAAAACCTACAATATTATTATCAATATACCAGTGGTGGGATTCTTAACCTGATAGAAGGCTGGATGAGCGGAGATATGAAAGAGTCCGATGAAGAAATGGCACTAGTCCTTAGGCAAATTAAAGAAGCGCAGAGTAGTAAGTATCAATAGAGTTAAAGACACCTGTTAAGAACAAAGTTTTCAGCTAATACATATATGTTGTGTAAGTATTCGAAGCGTTTAAGACTAAATCCGAAGATTTAATAGAAAAAGTATCGAGGCATGTAGTAGATGCTTGCATGCTTTCTAAGTACAAAGCGTGGCGTTACGAACAGGAAACTAGAATGGTCACACTTTATAAGGCGGATATCGCAGAAAAGCCAACATTATATAAGTACAATGAGAAAACTCTAACAGGGTTAATTCTAGGCAATAAGCTTTTGGGAAAACAAATTGTAGATATAGCCAAAAGTGTAGCCCCGGAAGTTAATATTTACTTAACTAAGCCTGCAAAGCCACGTTACAAACTAGAAGTAAATCAGAAAATTAAAGCCTTCGACATTGCCACAGGAAAAGTTAGAATTAACGTTATTGAGCACGAATGAGCTAATAATTGTTTAACGGACCAAGGGACCGTTAAACATACTGTGGTCTTACCCTGTATTGAATCCGTTTCAGATATTCGTATCAGCACAACTGGGCTAAATATTGTTTTTGTTATGTCAGAGCATTAGATAAAGAGAGAGTTATGGAAAAAATAGCCATAGTTATAGGTGCTACAGGTTTGGTCGGTAGGGCATTAGTTGATCTACTGGCAGATGCTGATCATATCGACAAAATTATCACGCTTACTCGCAGTTCTGCAAAGCACTCATCTCCAAAAGTTTTCAATCAAGTCGTGGACTTCGATCATTTAGAAGATTACGCTTCATCGTTTAGTGCAGACTTTTTGTTCTCATGTCTTGGCACAACGCTTAAGCAGGCTGGCTCTATCGATGCACAACGTAAAGTTGATCTTGATTACCAGTTTAAAGCAGCGAAACTAGCAGCAAACAATGGTGTAGATCATTATCTGCTGGTTTCTTCTAGCGCGGCTAATGATCAAAGCAATAATCAGTATCTAAAGATGAAAGGACTGCTGGAGCAGAGAGTTAAATCTTTGCCTTTTAAGCGCATTAGCATATTTCAACCTTCACTGCTACTTGGTCAGCGCGCAGACTTTCGCTTGGGTGAAAAAATTGGTAGTTGGGTGATGTCTGCTCTATGCGTTATTCCCTGGCTACGGCGCTTCCGCCCAATAACTGGCGAGCAAGTAGCTGCCAGAATGGTACTGGCAAGCAAGCAATCTGGGCGGTCATTAGAATTATTTCGTCTTGATGATGTTTTTATCAAATAGCAACCTAATAGCTAAGTGAGTGTCCGTTTTAACGGGTGAAGATCAGTTAAATCGAAATTTATAATCTTATAAAATTAGCCAACTTAGAAAGCCTTTTTGATGCGATCTTTCGCTTCAAAGCGGACTCGTTTCATTAACGTATAAGAAGCTAGAAAAGATAAGTTACTGATCTTCATACAGCTATGTTTGAGTTTAAGCGAGATTCAAAAAATAACTTTGATAAGTAACTTATGGTAATCACTAAGTTGGCCTTGTTTTCTTGTTTTCTTGATTTCTCTAAATATCGATAGCCATCCATTTCACACCTCTTTAAATATGAGGGCACCTAGCAAAACGTAGGAATGTTCAATGATGGTGAGCGTCTTGGGAATCCACCTGTCACTAAGTTAGCTGGGTTGTAAGCTAACATTACAAGGCAATAACGTCTCTAACTCTTCTTCATCAACCTCGTGGATTAGCACCTCAACCGATGTAATTGATACAGCATCTTTCGCTCAGCTAGACATAGTTACCTTAAAATCTCGTCGGTTAAATGCATCAAATGCGGATAGTGTAAAGTATTATCGTAATTCACTATTACTCATGTCACTCTTTGTGCTTTGTTGAACTTTCCATTTATATATTATTGCGAGTAAGCAAGAAACCGTGGAGAACAAATAAGCGATAGATAACATTTTGATATCATTAGATCTCACGAAGTATGTCATCGCTCCAAAGAAAATACACAATGTGATCAATGTCGACCAATTCAAACCGTCAATGTTCTCGTGACCACTGCTGACACGCCACATCTTTAGAAGAAAGCTAAATATGGCTGTGCAGAAGGTATAATAGGCTCCGGTGCTGCTCAGCGCTGTGAGGAAATCACTCAAAAGAGTTATGCCCGCCAATAAAAAACCACCGGTTAACGAGAGTCCTACGGTAAGCTTTTCTTCGAAAGATAAATTCTGAGAACGATATTTCCATTCAAATCGAAAATATTGCCATGTCAACCACGTATTCGGAATTCCCATAATAAGTGAGATACCAAAAAGCGTTATATCGGACTTCATCAAGCCTAAGAGGCCCATTATTGGATAAGGGAATAGAATCAATAACGCGATCGGGAACGATAGAAACTCTGCTCGATGTCTACGTTGATTAATAAAACATTGGTAGGATAGCCCTATAGCCGTAACAACAATTATCACTAAAATTAATTTGTCCATTATTGGTTCCGAGTACGCCGCAGCCACTGGTGACTGCGTTTCCTGACCCTATGTAGCAATGTACAGATTTGGGCTAGGATAGATTAAATGATTTTTTCTTCCTATTAGAGTGCTCTACGCTTTTCATTTTCAGCCACCAATATTGGCCTAAGTTCATTCATAATGGCGTAAATAATCTTTGCCTCACTCGGCTTATAGCCCAGCATAAAAAACAAATCTAGATAGCAGTAAAATGGCAAAAGCATGAAATATATCGGATTCTTTTTTGCTATCATCTCTTGAATGTTCTCCCTTGCTCTCCAATGTTATGGCCGATAATACCTGCACCGCCAAAGCCGCGGCGGTTATAACTACTCCCGATACCACCATAAGCAGTGCAGAGCCACCGAGCCAGTCCATAACGATGGGGCAAAGAAAATAAGTAGCCGAATATAGTGCAGTGAGTACTAACGCCGTTAACCAATCCATTAATACATAAACAATAAATAGGCCCGCTCTGAGCAACATGGCAAGGTCAACGATTGGCTGCAACATCTTATGCTAACCCTGTTTGGCTAAGAAACAATTAAACTTTTTTGGTGATTTTCGATTGTTGTTAGCAAGGACTATTTCTAATCCATGCTTAAGGCTGATACCTCCTGTGACTTTCCTAACAGGCTTAGGGCAATGACACGAAACGCCGCCAGACTCTTGTGAACGCTTTCATACTCATTTTCACTAAAACGGGTATTAGCGCTGTTTTTTACGATCACCACGTTAGTTTTTTGGTTGACGTAAATATATTGCCCGTAGATCCCCATCGCAAAAAATTCTTGTTCGCTGTGTTCTGGAATCCACCATTGATAACCATAACCAAATACAGGTTGTGCGTTATCTCTTTTACCAGGCATTAAGTGTGGAGCATCCGGAGTGATACTGTCTTTAATCCATTGTGCGGGTACAATTTGTTCACCCTCTATCATTCCGTCATCACGAAATAAGACCCCCAAGCGAGCGTAATCCCTGGTGGTAGCATTTAGGCCACCCAGCACCATCGGTTCATCTAGACCGTCAACCAGATAACTGCCATCCCGTTCACTACCCATCTTAGACCACAGCTTTTGAGTTAAGTATTCTTCTATACTCTTACTCGTGGCAGCACGCAAAACCATGCCCAGTACATGGGTGTCGATGCTCACATATTTCATATAAGTACCTTGTTCACGATCTGAAGTTAAGGTCGCTGCGAATTCATCGAAACTGCCACCCAAAGCCATCATGCGCCCAAAACGATTTATATCACTATTGAAATCGTTGTAATCTTCGTCAAAAGCCACGCCGCTGCTCATTTGAAGAACGTTTTTAATGGTGACTCCGTCATAACCGCTACCTTTTAGGCTAGGAACGTAGTCGGTTACCGCAACATTTAAATCAGGAATGTATCCTTCATAAACGGCGATGCCAAAAATGGCGCTAAGATAACTCTTTGCAATGGACCAAGAAGCGCGCAAATCGTTTTCTGTAGTACCCTGGTAGTATTCTTCGAAAGTGATAGATTCGTCTTTTATAACTAATAAGGCAGTAGAATTTGAGTCTTCTAAATAGTTTTCTAAATTGAACTTCTGCCCTCTGAAACTAAACGTTTCGGGTAAGTTTTGTGGCAAACGTTTGAAAGAACGAACTTCACCAGAGCGTTTAATTATTTTTGTGGGCATGACTTCATGCATATTAGAAAAGTTATGCACAATCTCAGTATCGTTAAATAGATTCACCACTCTATAAAGTTGTCTTAGCTCGTTAGCATAGACACCCGCAATGATTGCGATAACTACAATGCTTAGCGTTAAAAATTGACCAATATGTTTTAGCTGCATGAAAGTCTCTCTGTAATAAATAAAGAATATTGAACAAGCTTGTGGCTCATGAGTGTGCAAGCTTGCTTTGAAGAGTAAGCGGATTAGTTCGACACGACCCTGGCGGGACTTGCCTTTTTGGATTTCACCTTGGTAGGACGAGCCTTTTTAGGATTGACTCCGGCAAGACTGGAATTGTCGGAAGCCACACTAACGGTTTTATTAAACTGCAATATACCGTCTTCCATTTCTACTTCCTTTAAGCGCTTCTTATCTTTTTTGTAGTCCTGATCCAAACGCCAGGGTTGAACGGCCCCTTGTTTTGGAATTCCCTGTTGTGCACGTTGTACGTATCCTGAACTTAAGTTTAGAAATAGCTCTTGCTTGGTGTTATGCACATTGACTGGTACGCAGATGGGTCGTTTGATATAATCCATGTGATTAATGATGCGACACACATACTCACTCACTAGCTCCGATTTTAAAGTCCAAGAAGCATTGGTATAACCGAATACAGCACCAAAATTAGGAACATCTTCCAGTAAGATACCCCGATAAAACATCTTGTCTGCTGGGGTAAGAGTTTGACCATCCACTGATATGTCCATATTTTCCAAGAGTTTCATATTTAAACCTGTGGCGCTGACGATAATGTCCGCCTCCAAATGCTCGCCTGACTTAAGGCTAATCCCCGTTTTGGTAAACTCATCTATGTGGTCGGTTTTTATAGAGGCTTTACCATTGTTAAGGGCCTGGAATAAATCTCCGTCGGGAACTAGGCAAAGTCTCTGGTCCCATGGATCATAACTTGGCGAAAAATGTTTTTTATCAATATCTGCCGTTAAAATCTGATTGCGCTTCTTGTCCAAAAACTTCCTCGCCCGCAAGGGAAATTTTGTCATGAAGTTGTAAAGAAGGGAGGTCATGAATATATTACGTTGTCGGGCAAATCGGGAAACCCATACATCGGGCATAATCATACGTAACAAGCTTAATAATCTATCCTGCATTGGTAGAGGTGCAATATAGGTGGGTGAGCGTTGCAGCATTGTCACATGTTTGGCTTTGTAAGCCAGATTAGGTACTAGCGTAACTGCAGTGGCACCACTACCGATAACGATGATTTTTTTATTGCAATAATCAAGATCTTCGGGCCAATGTTGAGGGTGAATAAACTGACCTTCAAAAGCTTGTTTATTATTAAACTCAGGTTGATACCCTTCATTGTAATCGTAATAACCACTGCAAGATAAAACAAAGCTGCTTTCAAATAAACGGATTTCACCATCGACTTCCACTTCCAGAGTCCAGAGCGCTACATCACTGGACCATGAAAGCTTGTTCACTTTATGACCAAAACGAATTTTTTGTTTGATGCCATTTTCTTCTGCCGCTTCATTTAAATAGTTTAAGAGTGTTTCCCCCGTGGCTAGCGAGTTTTTTCCTGTCCAGGGTTTAAACTTATACCCATAAGTGAACATGTCACTATCTGAACGAATACCTGGGTACTTGAACAAATCCCATGTTCCACCTAAAGCCTCACGGCCTTCTAATATGGCCAACGACTTTGACGGACAATTTTTTTGTAAATGATAAGCTGCTCCAATGCCGGATAATCCAGCACCGATAATGATGATATCAATACACTCTTTTTTCATGATAAAGCCTTTGTGTAAATTACAGGTTGTTGAAGTTGGGTTAGCTGAACACTCTCGCAACCACGTGTTGATATTTCACTGGTAAAAATCGCTGCAGAAGATCCAGTAACTTAGCGTCGGTACCTACCAGTATTCTGGGTTGTTTTTTTAAGATGCCGTTTATAATGATTTGGGCTGCCCGTTCTGCGGTGGTTTTTGCCATTTTTTCATTGAAGTTGGTTTGGCGTTCTTGTTCTGACATGTGTGCATCCGAGCCTACTTTGTCACCCCCATCACGACTTGCGTTGGCAATATTAGTTTTTATCCCGCCTGGATGAACACAGCTGACATTAACCTGTTTATGGGACATCATGAGTTCGATGCGTAGACTTTCACTAAATCCACGCAAGGCAAATTTGGCTGAGTTATATGCCGAGGTATTTGGGGTGCCGATCAAACCAAACAAGCTGGAAACGTTCACAATATGCCCCCATGGCGATTTTTTAAGGTGCGGTAAAAATGCTTTACATCCATGTACCGCGCCCCAAAAGTTGATATTCATCAGCCATTCAAAATCTTCATATGACGTAGACTCCACAGAGCTAGATAATCCGACTCCGGCATTGTTGATAATCACATTTACATTGCCAAAATGGGCCACGACATCATCTGCCCACTTAAAGACAGCATTTTTATTTGCGATATCCAACTCGTGTACAAGTACTCGGGTTTGTGGATACAGGGCTTTAATTTTGTCATGTGTTGTTTGCAGGTTTGGTAGATTAATATCGCTAATAGCCACATCGCCCCCGTGCTTAGCGCATTCTAATGCCAGACATCGGCCTATCCCCGAACCCGCACCTGTAATGGCAGTAATGGATTCTCTTAAATCGGTGTTCATTTCAGTTACCTATTGGTTATATTGGTAGTGCTGGTGATCAGCGCCTGCTTAACGGAAAAATATATGACACTCGCCAATCTCAATCCAAACTATGCGTTATTGTCGGGTTTTCGGACAGGTGCTAAGATGGCAAATTAATGGTCATTGGAGGTCAACTTTATGCAGGTAAAAAATAACCTATTCCTTTCAAGTGATTACATTGTTTATATTCGCGACTTTGCATTATCGAAAGGTATCGCTGCGAAAACATTAGTGGAAAATTTGGATGTTGGATTAGATATTTTGCTAAACCCACCGGAGCGTGTGAGTGCTCAAATTTTTGATAAACTCGGGGCAAATTTATTTAATGCTTTGCAAAACCCCTACGAAGGGGTAATTGAATTTGGAAGGGGAATGGCTTTGTCCATTCATGGCTCATTAGGGGTGGCTGTCCAGGGGGCAAATAACCTTAACGAAGTGGCCCAGCTAGTCATTAAATATTATCTGACTAGGGCAAATTTTCGAACATTGGACCAGCTTGACGGTCAAGATTATTGCAGCTTACGGCTGACTGAAGGGCAGACCGAATATGATAATTATTTTTCCTTAGCGACCTTGCTGAGCTTCGAATTTGTGGTGACCAGATTTTTGATCCATCATGCACTTCAAGGCTGCTGCATAATCCACCTGAAAACCAATGAGCCTGAACTATTCCCCTGGCAAATGGTGCAGAATATTCAGATAAAGTTTTCTCAGGAATATAATCAACTGCTTATCCCGACCCAATGGATGAACTTGCATGTTAACGCGACCGATCCTGAGCTAGCCAGCTTAGCTACGGATGAGTGCAAGAAAATCATGGAAGAACTTTCACCTCAAGATTTAGTGAATGAAATCCGCCAAAGACTCAAGATAAACCAAAATACAAACATGTCGTTAAAAGAGATGGCAGAGCTACTGCATGTTTCGTCTAGTACTTTGCAGAGAAGGCTCAGAGAATTTAATACGACATATAAGGATATTAAATTAGACGTGCGTTTGCTTGCCGCGAAACAACTATTGTCTAACGAAGAAATTACTGTTGAAGAAATTTCAGAGCGTTTGGGGTTTAGTGATGCATCCAGTTTTACAAAGTCCTTCAAGGCTTATTCTGGACTAACTCCTGCCGCCTATCGCAAGAAATAAGAGATGCGCATTCAGGTAGTTTAGTCACACTTGCCAGTGTTGGCTTGAATTCTTTTTATCAAATATTTGACCTCGTTTAACCGTTAACTTGGGTTGCTTTAACCTGTTGCGATCAACTCCCATATACCACAATTGCACTCGTCATTTTAACCGCTCGCATAAGGGCTTGGCTTAGCAATTTAAATATTAGAGGTGTGTATATGTCCAAATTTATCAAAGATCACCAAAAACTGGAAATAAAACCTAGGCACATGGATTTTCCCTTTGGCTCTTTAAAGAGCTTGAAGTTTTTCGACCATAACATTTATAAATCGGCCTTCATGGCCACCATGTCTGCAAGTTTTCCTGTCGGTGAAGGTGAGTTTTTAGCATCTGTGCGAAATTATCGTGACAAAGTCACTAATCCGGATTTAAAAAAGCAAGTTCGGGGCTTCATTGGACAAGAAGGGCACCACAGTAACCAACATGCCATCGTCAATGAGGAGCTTGACCGACTGGGTTATAACACAAAAACAATAGACAGAGCTTTTAACAAGACGAATGAAAAATATGTCGTGCCGCGGAGTGATAAATTTCGCCTGGCCCATACGGTTTGCTATGAACATATTACTGGCATCATGGGAGAACTCGCGCTTGATGATCCGAAAATATTGGAGGGGATGGAAGCACCTTTTAAAGATTTGATGCTTTGGCACTGTGTTGAGGAGGTGGAGCACAAATCTGTTGCATATGATGTATATATGGAGACCGTTGGTGATTTGAAGTATCTACATCGGGTTATGGTGTTAACAATTACAGTGCTGAATTTTCGTTTGACTAAGTATATGTTTAAGATGGCATTTGCTACCAAGCATTGGGCCAGCTTGAAAGACCTTTTCGGATTTATCTCTTGGATGTTTGGTAAAGGTGGCATGTGGCGCTCTTTGAGAAAACCTTTTATGGCGTTTTTTAAAGAAGGTTTTCACCCATGGGCCCACGGTGGTTTAGAGTTTATTGAAAAATGGGAGAAGGAGTTAGCTCGACCCGAGCAGAATAAAGCCAACAAGGAATACCTCCAGGCCAATCCAGCCTAGAAAACTATTTAAATGATACGACTAACTTAGCATCTTCGTCCTAACCAAGGTGTTTAACTATTCTCACCGTAATATGAAGTTCATTATGAAAAAACTACGATGCAAGGTATGTGATTGGGTCTATGACGAGGCCAAAGGTTGTCCGGAAGAGGGTTTAGCACCCGGAACGGCATGGAGAGATGTACCAGAAGACTGGTTATGCCCTGACTGTGGTATGGGCAAGAGTGACTTTGAGATGGAAGAGGTTTAAAAGATGAAAGCACCGTTAATCGTTATAGGATCAGGCCTCGCAGGCTACACCTTAGTTAAGGAATTTCGCAAATACAATCAAGATCGTCGCATCATAATGATCTCCCAAGATGATGGTCGAGAATATAGCAAACCCATGTTATCCACCGGGTTCAGTAAGGGCAAGGATGCCGATTCTTTGGCGATGAACGGTGCAGATGTCATGTCGAAATCGCTAAAAATTGAGATCCGTACTTTTCAGCAGGTCTCCGCTATAGATACGAAGCATAAGAAAGTAGTTATTGAAGAGGATGAAATTGAATACTCCGACTTGGTGCTAGCCCTAGGTTCTGAACCCATTCAATTGCCAATTGAGGGCAACGAACACCTGATGCATGTTAATGATTTAATGGACTATCACGAGTTTCATAAATCGGTGCAGGACAATAAAAATATCGTGATACTCGGTGCCGGACTGGTAGGGTG
>Ga0209290_1000569_pt1 | contig 24976 bp, 27 predicted proteins | sample EN1Hudsemesocosm_2_FD_184632 | JGI IMG/M metagenome (GOLD analysis project Ga0209290, IMG submission 184632) | Methane-oxidizing microbial communities from mesocosms in the Hudson Canyon - EN10B Hudson Canyon (SPAdes) (version 2) | ecosystem: Environmental > Aquatic > Marine > Cold seeps... | reverse complement strand
TTAAAGACGCTGTTGTTTCAATCGGTGCTTCAGGTGGCGGTGCAAACCAAGATCACTATGTAGACGGTATTGCAATCAATACTCAATTCAAGGGTGATATGTCTATCGGTCATCTATCTTTCGGTGACACTGGTGAATCAATTGGTGAAATCTACATCACTGATATCACTTCTACTACTAACTGGACTATTTCTGCTCACTAAGATCTTTAGAGAGCTAGAATACGAAAGTAATCTAGTATGATGGAAAAACTGCCTCACCTAGTGAGGTGGTTTTTTTAGTATCTGGAGTACAAAAAATGAACATATGCTCACTTTTTGACTTTGGGTGCAGCTTATATGAAGGATGCCATTTAAACTTGCATAAAGGGAATTTCATAATTGTAGGGTAAGTAGTAAAAAATAGCTTGTAAATACAAGTTGCATAAGAATAAATTGAACAAGGATGACCGAAATGAATAATGCGATAAAAAATATATCAGCAGTGTCGGTTTTGTGGTTGCTTAGTCAGTCTTCTATTGCCGAATTAAAACAAATAGATGATGATCAATTGTCTAACTTAACGGGTCAAGCCGGTATAACCATTGATATTGAGTTTGGTCACGAAGTTGGCGAATTCATGTATAAAGATGAAGGTTCGATTGTCATGCAAGGCATGAGAATTGGCGGCATGGATTATTCTGGTGAAGTAGGTACTCAGTACTCTGCAGCAGCTGATGTGGCTGGCGATTTGGATTATAGTGGCTCGGGAGAAGACCCTTGGCTTGGTAATCATGGCGGTAACAAGCTGCTAAATAACGCCCGTGTAGAGATTGATATTGCGGATGGTATTGAAACTTTCGACTGGGCTTGGAGTTACTGGTCGGCGCCTTTGTGTGTTGATTGTCAGTATATTGCAAATGATGGTGACTTAATCATTCACGCATCTATTGCAGATCCTAGAATTGTGGCTCGCTCGTACCAGTCGGTAGATTTTGGTATTGAGTTAGATAAGTTTGCCATAAAGGATTCAAGCTATGAAGCGGGGGACGATATTACGAACCCTTCAAATGGTGCGCAATCTACGACTATTCTTTCTAATATGAGAATGGAAGGTTATTTGGGCGGCTTTGATTTAATTGTCGAAAATAATGGTAACGGTTTCACTAATGGTGTAGCTGACAGTAAGATCAAAATTAATACTTTCTTTGAAATAACAGAGATGGAGTATGATTATGATATTATTGGGGTGCGTTATGAAGGTATTAAGGTTCATAACACTCGGGGTGAATTAACCTATTTTGATAAAGATCAAAATGATCTTGCATTTGGGTCTTCTTCTCAGGGCTTTGCACAAGCCAGTACGCATATTTATGCAGTTAGAGATGCTGTCTTAAATGTTGGGCGGGCTGCAGGTGCTAATGGTGATAGTAATCCTCAGCACTTTGTAGATGGTGTGGCTTTCGATTCACGGTTCGCAGGTGATATGGATATTGCTCATATCAGTTTTGGTGATACCGGGCAGTCTATTGGTGAGATTTATTTCACTGATATTGATGTTCAAACTAATCGCATAATTTCCGCGCATTAATTTTTAATCCTGATAAACCATTAAACCCTGGCACATTGCCAGGGTTTTTGCGTTTTAGGGCGCTGATTTTAAGTCAAAAATTGTATATACTACCCGCCGATTTTATCTCTTAGTACTATTAAAAGTGCAAGAGAGTGATGTTTTTTATCTGTAACCTGATGTAGTAGTTTGAATAGGTGATCTAAAAGTATGCCGATTTATGAATATGCTTGTAAGTCTTGTGGTTTTGAAAAAGATGTTCTTCAAAAATTAAGTGATGAGCCTCTGACAAGCTGCCCTGAATGTAAAGTCGATGCTTTTGTAAAGAGAATATCTGCCGCAGGCTTTAGATTATCTGGTTCCGGCTGGTACGAAACAGATTTTAAGACAGGTAAAAAGAAAAATTTAGCTAACTCAAAAGCTGATGGTGGTTCAAGTAGTGGTGCTTCTTCAAATAGTACTGCGTCAAATAACACCTCAGCAGCCTAATTCATAATTAAATGCCTTAAAACATTAAATTTGTATTTTAATAAGTAAATAGATTTAAGTGAGAAAATTTTATGCGTAGCCACTATTGCGGTTCAGTTAATGAAGATCAAATAGGTCAGGAAGTTACAATTTGCGGTTGGGTGCACCGTCGCCGTGATCACGGTGGTGTTATCTTTCTTGATATGAGGGATCGTGAAGGGGTGGCACAAATTGTTTTCGATCCTGACACTGTGGAAAGCTTTGCTAGTGCTGAACGCGTCCGTAGTGAATATGTATTACAAATAAAGGGTAAGGTAAGAGCACGACCTGAAGGTACTGTCAATGACGACATGCGTACGGGTAAAATTGAAATTCTAGGTAAAGAACTTACTATTTTAAATTCGGCCGAAACACCTCCATTCCCGTTAGATGGTTATGTCGATGTTGGTGAAGATACGCGACTCAAGTATCGTTTTATGGATTTGCGACGTCCTGAAATGTTAAATAAATTAATGTTTCGGTCCAAGGTGACGAACTATATTCGTAATTTCTTGGACAAGCTTGATTTCATGGATGTCGAAACACCTATCCTTACGCGCGCTACACCCGAAGGCGCGCGTGACTACTTAGTGCCTAGTCGTACTCAGCAAGGTAGCTTTTTTGCTTTACCTCAGTCACCACAACTATTTAAGCAGTTGCTAATGGTTTCAGGTATAGATCGTTATTACCAAATAGCTAAATGCTTCCGTGATGAGGATTTACGTGCAGACCGTCAGCCAGAATTTACTCAAGTAGATGTTGAGTGTTCTTATATAGAAGAAGAGCAGTTAATGGGGATGATGGAGTCTTTGGCTGGCTCTATGTTTAAAGACTTAATGGATGTTGATTTAGGTGAATTTCCGCGTATGAGTTACGCAGATGCGATGAACCGCTATGGTAGCGATAAACCTGACTTACGTATTCCTTTGGAGTTAGTTGATGTTGCTGATTTAATGGCATCGGTCGACTTTAAGGTTTTTGCAGGACCAGCTAAAGATCCAAAGGGTCGCGTTGCAGCGCTTAAAGTTAATGGTGGTGCGCAGCTTTCACGTAAGCAGATTGATGAATATACAAAATTTGTCGGTATTTACGGTGCTAAAGGTCTTGCCTGGATCAAGGTTAATGAGCTTGAAAAAGGGGCTGAAGGTCTTCAGTCGCCAATTGTTAAGTTCTTGGGTGAAGATGTCGCTTTAGCTATTATGACAAAAGTTGGCGCTCAAAACGGCGATATTGTTTTCTTTGGTGCAGATAAAGAGAAAATAGTAAATGAAGCGCTGGGAGCCCTTCGTTGTAAAATTGGTGAAGATCTCGACTTATATACATGTAAATGGGCGCCTATGTGGGTGGTTGACTTCCCTATGTTTGAAGAGCTAAGTGATGGTGGTTTGACTGCAATACATCACCCGTTTACGGCCCCTTCATGTTCACCTGAAGAATTAAAGGCTAATCCGGCTGACGCTTTATCGCGCGCTTATGACATGGTTCTTAACGGTACTGAGTTAGGTGGTGGTTCTATCCGTATTCATGATGGCGAAATGCAGAAAACTGTATTTGAAATACTGGGTATTGGCGAAGAAGAAGCGCAGGGTAAGTTTGGTTTCTTATTGGATGCGCTTAAGTACGGTTGCCCGCCTCATGGTGGTTTAGCTTTTGGTTTAGATCGCCTCGTAATGTTAATGACGGATTCTAAATCTATTCGAGAAGTGATTGCATTTCCGAAAACTCAGAGTGCGACCTGTGTTCTTACACAAGCGCCTGGTGAAGTAGATAATAAGCAATTGCGTGAATTGCATATTCGTTTGCGCACGAAAGAAACAGAAGAGAAAAAGTAGCCTTTGATTTAATTTTATGGCTTTGAACTGAATTTGAGTAGATAAATCTGCTCAAATTCAGCTCTATATTTCAGCGTTCAGGAGGTGTTGATGAAAAGAGTGTTCGATTCGCATCTTCATATTATTAATCCCAAATACCCCTTAATTACAAATGCCGGCTATTTACCGCCAGATTTTATTGTATCTGACTACCTGGACCGTGTTGCTTCATTAAACATTTCATCTGGGGTGGTGGTTTCAGCATCCTTTCAAGCTTTTGATCAAACTTACTTAATGAATGCATTAAGTCTTCTAAATAAGACTCGTTCTGAGTATGTTGGCGTGAGCCAGATTTCTTCAGACGTATCGGATCAAGAAATTAAGACTTTGTATAATAATGGGGTGAGAGCGGTGCGCTTTAATCTCAGGCGCGGTGGTTCAGCTTCCGTTTCGGAATTGGAGTATATGGCCCATCGTATTCATGAGTTAGTAGGCTGGCATGTGGAATTATATGCAGGATTTGATGCATTGATGTCATTAAAGGATACTTTAACGCGATTACCTAGTGTGTGTATTGACCATTTAGCGTTGGAGAAAAGGGGGCACAATCTACTGGCGCATTTAGTTGGCAGGGGGGTAAAGGTGAAAGCAACAGGCTTTGGCCGTTTAGACTTTGACCCGTATCCCTGTATTTCTCATTTATATGAAATAAATCCTGATTCAGTTATGTTTGGAACTGACTTGCCATCTACGCGTGCTGACAAACCGTTTATTGATAAACACTTTTATCAATTATTGGATGTGTTAGGAGAAAGTGCTGCTCAAAAGGTGTGTTGGGAAAATGGGCGGAACTTTTATGGCTTTAGTTAAATTGCAGTTGTGCGAGTTTGAGTTATTTAGCTTTTTTTAAATGGAAGCTAAAGATGGTTGTTTGTCTTTGAAGCTAAAGCTAGTTGTTTGTCTTTGACGCTAAAGGAGGTTGTTTGTCTTTAATACTCGGTATTGATCCTGGTTCAAGAACGACGGGTTATGGGGTGATTGAAAGTTCTCAGGGGCAGATGCGGTATGTTGGCAGTGGCTGTATTCGTTTGACTTCGGAAACTTTAGCTGAGCGCTTACATACTGTTTTCAAAGGCGTCTCACAACTTATTCAGCAGTTTCAGCCGGATGAATTTGCTATAGAAGAAGTTTTCATGGCGAAAAATGCTGCATCGGCTTTGAAGCTTGGCCAAGCAAGAGGTGCTGCAATTGTCGCAGCGGGACATGCAGGTCTTCCAGTAAGTGAGTATTCGGCGCGTAAGGTTAAGCAGGCAGTGGTCGGCAAAGGTGGGGCTGAAAAAACTCAGGTTCAGCATATGGTGATGCAAATACTTGGTTTACCGTCTTGTCCTCAAGAAGATGCCGCAGACGCCCTTGCCATTGCGCTTTGTCATGCCCATACTGCCCAGGTTTTAATAAAAATTTCGGGGGCGAGTAATAGTCGCCGTGGACGATTACGATGACTTTTTTATTCGCATTAAACTGGAAAGCTAAAGAACTATGATCGGGAAAATAAGTGGTTTACTTGAAGAAAAATCTGCCAATCAAGCGCTCATAAATGTTAATGGTGTTAGTTATGAAATAGAAGTACCTATCTCAACTTCCTTTTCTTTACCGAGTGTAGGGGAGTCGGCTCAACTCTTTACGCATTTTGTTGTCAGGGAGGATGCCCAATTATTATATGGCTTTCGTAATCGACAGGATCGCGATATGTTTCGTGTCTTAATTAAAGTTAACGGAGTAGGTCCTAAGCTTGGGATTACGATATTGTCAGGTCTTGAAAGTCATTTGTTGGCAGAGTGTGTGGCTCAAGATGACGTAAGTACTTTAGTTAAATTGCCTGGCATTGGTAAGAAAACAGCAGAGCGTTTGTTAATTGAGTTGCGAGATAAGGTAAAGGATTTATTACCAAAGGATGATTTAGCGTCGCCGTCGTCTTTGTCGCCAGTTATGTCTGTGTCGATAGACGAAGAGGCGGAATCGGCCTTAATTTCCTTGGGGTATAAGCCTCAGGATGCAGCGAAGGCTATCAAAGCAAATCGCCATGAAAGCCAGACCCTTGAGTCATTAATAAAGGCGTCTTTAAAGAGTCTGATATAACATCCGAACTGATATAAGAGCTGTCTAACATAATTTTAACTGTGGACAGCCTCTTTCATTAGTAAACTTACCTTATAAGTAATTTCATGCCGTTAAATTCTTGCATTTGTTTTGTCATTTTGGCGATAAGTGCTCTTCCATTTGGATTCAGAAATGATAGAAGCTGATCGTATTATCTCTCCTCTACCTAGCTCGACTCCAGGGAATATAATGGGTGGTGGCACTGAAGAATGGCACGATCGTGCTATACGTCCGAAAAAACTCATTGATTATGTTGGTCAGCCAGCAGTTAAAGAGCAAATGGAAATTTTTATTCAGGCAGCAAAAAACAGGCATGAAGCTTTAGATCATGTGCTAATTTTTGGCCCGCCAGGTCTGGGTAAAACCACGCTCGCGAATATTATTTCTAATGAGCTGGGATCCAATATTAAATCAACTTCAGGGCCTATTCTCGAGAAAGCTGGCGATTTGGCGGCTATTCTGACAAACCTTGAAGAGGGAGATGTACTTTTTATTGATGAAATACACCGATTGAATGCAAGTGTTGAAGAGGTGTTGTACCCAGCCATGGAAGATTACCAGTTAGATATTATGATCGGAGAGGGGCCAGCGGCAAGGTCAATAAAGCTAGATTTACCTTCTTTTACTTTGGTAGGGGCGACGACACGAGCGGGGCTATTAACTTCGCCCTTACGAGATAGGTTTGGCATCGTTCAGCGCTTGGAGTTTTATAACAATCAAGATCTTAGTTCTATTGTTGAACGTTCGGCTAAATTGCTTAAACTGAGCATAGAGAAAAAGGGAGCAGACGAAATAGCATGCCGTTCCCGAGGTACGCCGCGCATTGCTAATCGCTTATTAAGGCGTGTAAGAGATTATGCAGAGGTAAAAGGTGATGGCATATTAAATCTGGAGATGGCTGATAAAGCCCTGAATTTACTCAAGGTAGATTCATGCGGGTTTGATCATATGGATCGGCGACTATTGCTGGCTATTATTGAAAACTTTTCGGGTGGCCCTGTTGGTGTAGAAAGTATGGCCGCAGCCATTAGTGAGGAGCGAGGTACTATAGAAGATGTACTTGAGCCTTACTTAATTCAACAAGGTTTTTTAACGCGAACGCCTCGTGGTCGAATGGCTACAGATAAAGCTTGGCAACATTTTGGGCTGAAGGTGCCTGGTATTGATGATTGACGGCAGAATTGAAAATCTAAAACAGTCCAATGAAAAGCTCAACTTTCTTCTTCCTTTAAGAGTTTATATTGAAGACACAGATGCTGGGGGGATTGTCTTCTATGCTAATTATCTAAAATACTTTGAGCGAGCACGAACGGAGTTTATTCGGGCTAAGGGTTATGAGTTAAGGCGTAGCTTGGAAGAAAATATAAGCTTTGTTGTACATAGTTTGGATATTAAATACTTAAAACCCGCCAAGCTTGATGATTTGGTGCAAGTTTCTGTGGTGCTGCAAAAAATGGGTAAAAGCTTTTTGCTTTTTCGTCAACAAGTACTAGCTCAAGATGGCCTCTGTTTAGTAGAGGGTCATGTGAAAGTGGCTTGTGTTCATCTTGATACGGCAAAACCCCGCGCCTTGCCTGAGCGTCTTGTAGACGCATTAGAAATAAAATAAATGGAGTTAAGGCATCATTCGCCTTAGCAATTCAATTTTGTTGAAAATTATGAGTTTTGGAGTGAATTAGTGCAGCAGGAAATATCAATAGTAGGTTTAATATGGGATGCGAGCTTTATTGTTCAGCTGGTGATGCTGGTATTGTTTTTAGCGTCTGTTGTTTCTTGGTATTTTATTTTTCAAAGAGGCGCTTTCTTTAAAGCAGCTAAGACTGATCAACTGAAATTTGAAGAGCGGTTTTGGTCGGGAATGGATTTAACTCAATTATATAAAGAAGCGGGTGGTGGGCAGGCATCCTCAGGAGTAGAGCTGATTTTTAAGGCGGGTTTTAAAGAATTTAATCGTTTAAAGCAGCAGGCAGGTATTGAGGCAGATGCTGTGATGGAGGGGACTCAAAGGGCTATGCGAGTTGCTTTATCGCGTGAAAGTGAACGTTTGGATATGCATTTACCTTTCTTGGCAACTGTAGGGTCAACAAGTCCGTATATTGGTTTATTTGGAACGGTTTGGGGTATTATGAATTCGTTTTTAGGTCTGGCTCAGCAGCAGCAAGCAACTTTAGCAACAGTCGCTCCTGGTATTTCTGAGGCATTAATTGCGACTGCGATGGGCTTGTTTGCAGCGATTCCTGCGGTTATATCTTATAACCGTTTTTCTTCTAGAGCAGATGCTTTATATAGTAGTTATGAGACATTTGCGGATGAGTTTTCCAGTATTCTGCATAGGAATATACATTCGAGTATTAGAAAGCCTCAGGCGTCTTAGAGGGTTTTATGTATGTCTAGGTCAAAACGTAAACCGATGTCTGATATTAATGTCGTTCCTTATATAGATGTTATGTTGGTGTTATTGATTATATTCATGGTGACGGCTCCTATGCTGACCCAAGGAATTAAGATCGATTTACCCAAATTAGAGTCAGATGTAGTGCAAACCGAAAAAAATGAAGAGCCTGTGATTGTCTCTATAGATTCCAATGGTGCCTATTATTTAGAAATGACAGCGACAGCTAAAAAGCCACTTGAGCTAAATGTAGTGCTTGAAAAAGTGAGCGCGATATTAACCCAAAAGCCAAGAACCTCCGTTTTGGTAAGGGGAGATAAGCATGTTGAGTATGGATCTGTTGTTGCCTTAATGTCTGCATTGCAAACTGCCGGTGCGAATGGTGTTGGTCTTATTACCGAGGACCCATGATTAAGCCAGAGCGTTCAGAGCGCGTAAAAAAAGAACATCAGCTTTCAATGTTGAAGGCTTTTAGATCTGTATTTAAAGCACAAAACAAAAAATTCTTATTTGCTAGTTTGTGTTTGCATCTCGTCGTCATTATATTGCTCGTATTTAGTTGGTCTAGTGAGAAAGTAGTTAAGACGATGACGCTTCCGAGTAATCTTCATGCTCGTGTTTTAAGTCTTGATGAAGTAAAGAAACTCGAAAGTAAAAAACAGACTGAAGAAAAAAAAATATTAGATCAAAAACGCCAAAAAAAGGAAGAAAAACGTTTAAAACAGAAAAAAGAGAAGCTTAAGTTAGAGAAGCGAAAGAAAGATAAGGCAAAAAAGAAAGCAGAAGCTAAACGAAAAAAAGAAGCAGCTAAACAAAAAAAACTTAAAATCAAAAAACTGAAAAAAGCACAAGAAAAGAAAGCGCAAGAGAAGAAAATACGTGAAAGAAAGAAACGTGAAGAGCTTGCTCATACCAGGCAGAAAGAAGAGAAAGAAGAGAAAGAACGGCGCCTTGAAAGTCAGCGTTTAGAAAAAGAAAAGCTAGAAAAAGAGCGACATGATGCCGAGGTACAATCCATACGAGAAAAACGTTTATTGGAACAAATGAATGCCTTGGAAGAAAGAGAGCGTGTGCGACAGGATAATTTGCTTAAACAACAGGAAGCGCAGGCTTTTGAATTAACAGAAATTGAGCGCTTTAAGTTATTAATTCATGCCAAAATTCAATCTAAATGGCATGTGCCGCCAAAATCTGCAGGTCTAAGTTTGTTGTTGCGAATACGTTTATTGCCCAGTCGCGAGCTTGAGTCGGTTGTTATTCTTGAATCAAGTGGTCGTAGCTCATTTGATCAATCAGCTGTAAATGCTGTTAAAAGCGTACGTTTATATCCTGTTCCCGCTGATGCTGGAATTTTTGATCGTAATTTTAGACAGTTTTCAATGCGCTTTACCCCAGATTCATAATGGTTGTTAAGGTATAGTTTTTAAGAGGAAGTAATGAAATTAAAGATATTATTTATCAGTTGTTTGATCTTTGTTCGGTCAGTTAGTGCTGAGTTAACAATTGAAATTACTAAAGGCTCAGATAGCGCACTTCCAATAGCTATTGTACCTTTTGCGAATAAAGGGGGGGCGGCTATTCCTTTTGATGTAGCAAGAATTGTCGCTAATGACCTTCAAAGAAGTGGTGATTTCGATACGCTGCCCACAAGTAGAATGCTGAGCTTACCTGAGTCTCAAACTCAAATTCATTATCGTGACTGGCGAATGTTAGGGCAAAATTATGTCTTGGTCGGGAATGTTAAGTACTCAGATTATAAGAAGAAGTATGAAATAAACTATGAGTTGGTTGATATCTTAAGTGAAGAGAGAATGTTAGGTGAGGTTGTCTTTGCTGGACCTAAAGGCTTAAGAAAATTATCTCACTATATAAGTGACAGGGTTTATGAGGCCATTACGGGAGTAAGGGGTGCATTCTCAACGAAAATTGCCTACGTAACGTTAAGGCAGCTAACTAAGAATAAAATGGAGTATCGACTTCAGGTATCTGATGCGGATGGGCAGGGAGATTTTACATTGTTTAAAAGTCATCAGCCTATGTTGTCACCAGCCTGGTCTAATGATGGTAAGCATCTTGCCTACTCTTCTTTTCACTCAGGTCGTCCAGCGATTTATATTCAGCACATAGAGTCAGGTCATCAGCGTAAAGTGACTTCTTTTAAAGGGATTAATGATTCTCCCATGTGGTCACCTGATGATTCATCACTTGTCATGACTTTATCAAAAGACGGAAATGCCGAGATCTACCGTTACGACCTGGGAAGTAGTCGTTTAGATCGGTTGACCAAGCATTATGGTATAGATACGGAGGCTAGTTGGTCTCCTAATGGTAAGTCTGTTGTTTTCACGAGTGATCGTAGTGGGCGGCCACAGGTCTATCGTATGGGGTTGAGTGATTTAATTCCAAAGCGCTTAACTTTTGACGGGCGCTATAATGCAAGGCCTAGATTTAGTCGGGATGGCGAGTCTATTTATTATGTACATAAAAGTGTTGAGAAAGGTGATAGTGGTTTTCATATAGCCTCTATAGATATAGAAAGTGGCGATCAGCAGGTTTTAACCTCTACGAGTCTTGATGAGTCTCCTAGTCTTGCGCCAAATGGGCGAATGATTATTTATTCCACTCTGCGTCAAAACAAGAGTGTCTTGGCGGTCGTGTCGGTTGACGGTGGGGCAAAGTATTTCTTGCCTTCTCAGTATGGTGATGTGCTTGAGCCCGCTTGGTCTCCCTTTTTATAAGTTTATTGAAATATAAACATTTTTTATTAAAATGTCGCTTGTGTTTTATATGTCATCGGGTAAGCTTTGTATGATTTTAAACCAAAAAGACTGTTGTATGAAATGTGTACAAGTAAAGGTCAAACTTTAATGCTTCTGCCATCAGAGAAGTTCTGATGTGTACAATAACAGCACTTTTTTTAAATACACAATGAAATGAAGGTAAAATAATGAAATTCAATTCGTTAAAACCAGCTCTTGCATTATTATTTTCATCTTTAGTGCTTACTGGTTGTGAAACCTTGGGTACAGATGACGAAGTAAGTGTTCCTGATCAGCAGCAAGCCACTAGTACTGAAAATGTAGGCGAAGAAGCTTCTAACCAGGGTGGTGAGACTTCAGGTGCACCAGCTGAGCCAGAAATTAGCGCACAAGAGCTGGCGGCTCAGCAGGCTAAAGAAGCTGCAATTAAAGAGCAGGCTGCACTACGTGAAGTGCGAACCTTCTATTTCGATTTCGACCAGTCAACGGTTAAAGTAGAGTCTCGTCCTTCTTTGGCTGCACATGCTGCATTTTTGTCATCAAACCCAGCGTCTAAGATTCTTTTAGAGGGGCATTGTGATGAGCGAGGCACCAAAGGTTATAATATTGCGCTGGGCGAAAGGCGTGCAAAGGCTATCGCAAGTTATTTGGTTGTAAATGGTGTGTCTAAGTCTCAAATAGAAGTGATTAGTTATGGTGAAGAACGGCCGGCAAATTCTGCACATGACGAATCAGCTTGGGCGCAAAACAGAAGAGCTTACATTGAGTATAAATAATTTATGCCCTTTAATTTAAGTTTGAAAGGGTTGTTTCTAGTCAAGATGCAGCCCTTAATACGTTTTTTATTTTTGCTATCAGTATTCTCTTTTAGCTCTTTCTCAAATGCCAAGACCTTAATCTTCCAATCCCAGGATGAAAATACTACACAAGTGCCCCTGAATGCTGGTGCGTCAGATTTGCTTGCTGTCAGTAGTGAGGATTCAGTGGTGGTTGATGTGAGGCAAGAGGTCGTTAAAGGTGCTTCGCTTCATAATCAATCGCAACTTTCTGCACAAGTAAACTCTGGCAATAGTGAATTGTTTTTTATGTTGGAGCAGTTGCAGCTTGAGATGCGCGAGTTGAGAGGGTTGCTTGAAGAGCAGGCGAACCAGATTCGACACATTAAGCGAAATGGCAAGAGCCGTTATCGTGATATCGATTCGCGAGTGTTAGGCTTGTCAAAGAAAGTGAGTGTTTTGCTTAACTCGAAAGATGGTCGTAGCAGCTCTTCTGATCATTTGCCTGTTAGTGGCGATACGCCTCTTGTTGGTGTGGCTGGTGCGAAAAGCGACGATAAGTCTGTTGATTTATCCTCTAGTCAAGGGGGTGTAGGTCAGCTTAGGGAGTTGCCGTCTCAGGAGCAGAAGCAGCTTTATCAGCAGGCATTTAGTTTAATTAAAGATAAGCGGTATGAAGATGCTGTAAAGGCGCTTCATTCTTTTATTGAAAGGTTTCCGGATGGAAAGTTAGCAGGAAATGCTTATTATTGGTTGGGGGAGGTGTATCTTGTACTTCCTAAGCTAGAGCAGGCTAAGCAGGCATTTACAATTGTTGTGAGTTCTTTTTCGAGTCATGGGAAGGTAGCTGATGCTTATTATAAGCTAGGTGTGACCTATGATCGCTTACAGGATCCTGAGAAGTCAGAGAAATATCTGATACAGGTGCAGGAGATGTTTCCTGCTAGCACAGCAGCTAAACTAGCTAAGAATTATAATATTAGTCGTTAACTAAGTGATTTAGCGTACTTTTTTGATTTTTTTAAAGTATCTCAACTATTCTTTAAATTTTTTAAAAAATACGCTTGTTATTTTCCGTAGAATCATTATTATGTGCGCCTCGTTGGGTCGTTAGCTCAGTTGGTAGAGCAGTTGGCTTTTAACCAATTGGTCGCAGGTTCGAATCCTGCACGACCCACCAACTTTTTTTAAAATTTGTCAAATCACATTGTGATTATAGTTATATCATTTATGATATAACGCATCCCAGCGGGTCGTTAGCTCAGTTGGTAGAGCAGTTGGCTTTTAACCAATTGGTCGCAGGTTCGAATCCTGCACGACCCACCACTTCTTTTTTATTCTTAATTATCTTTGTATTCTCAAGTGGCTTTAATACTTAAGATCTAAAGTTAACTTTCTATAGCTAGCTCCTTTTTAAAACGCCTCTAAGATTATTTATTTCAGCCCTGTTATCTATTTGATGTCTGACATTTAGCTTGCCAGAGTTTATAATGTGCCTATTAACGGCATTATAAGGTTTAGCAGGGTAATATGAGCACTATTGAAGACAGAGTCCTAGTACAAGAGCATCTTGCGCATGAGCGTTTGGCTGAGACTAAAACTGATCAAGCGCACGTCGAAGAATATAAAGCTAAAATAAAAATCCTTCTTGAGCAAAATAATGCAGTCTTGGTTGCGCATTATTATACCGATCCGATCATTCAGGCTTTGGCAGAAGAGACAGGGGGCTGTATTTCTGATTCATTAGAAATGGCTCGGTTTGGTCGTGATCACTCAGCTAAAACACTTGTTGTCGCAGGTGTTAAGTTTATGGGTGAAACGGCTAAAATATTGAGCCCTGAAAAGCGGGTTTTAATGCCTGATCTTGAAGCGACTTGCTCTTTGGATATCGGTTGTCCAATAGAAGAGTTTTCTGGATTTTGTGATGAACATCCTGATCGTACAGTTGTTGTATATGCTAATACTTCCGCAGCGGTCAAAGCGAGAGCGGATTGGGTAGTTACTTCAAGCATAGCGCTTGAAATTGTGTCTTATTTAGATCGTAAAGGTGAAAAGATACTCTGGGGGCCTGATCAGCACCTTGGGGCTTATATTCAGTCTCAAACGGGGGCTGATATGCTTATGTGGAAAGGTTCTTGTATCGTTCATGAAGAGTTTAAAGGGCAGGGCTTGGTTGATCTAAAGAAGGTCTATCCGGGGGCTGCAATTTTAGTTCACCCTGAATCACCTCAAAGCATGGTGGAGCTAGCGGATGCAGTTGGTTCTACTTCGCAGTTAATTAAAGCGTCACAAACCCTACCGAATGATGTTTTCATTGTCGCTACCGATAATGGTATTTTCTATAAAATGCAGCAGTTGTCGCCAAATAAAACGTTCATAGAAGCGCCGACAGCGGGGAGTGGTGCGGCATGTCGCTCTTGTGCGCATTGTCCTTGGATGGCGCTTAATGACCTTGAGAGTTTATATAAAGCGCTTAAAACGGGTGGAAATGAGATTTTTGTGGAGCCTGGGTTGAGAGAGGGCGCGCTAAAGCCTTTGCAGCGTATGCTAGATTTCTCGAGTTAGCTTTTGGTATCTTGCGTAAGTGACTGTCGAAAAAATGATAGCCAGGTAATAATTAGAGGCTCTATTTATAGTGCTGGGTTGTTTTTGAGTATGAGAAGCTCATCCATTCTCTTTTGAATACGAGCTATAATTAGGTTGTTATTTGTGTTTTTTTGCATGGCAAGTTTAAGTTGCGAAATCGACTTATCAAGATGGTCGGTTAAGTAAAAAAATTCTGCTCGTGCCATGTGCAGGTCCACAATATGGCCTGCCAAACCATGAACTTCGGCGAGTAAATACCAAACTTTAGGGTTTTCATTTTGGCTTCTACTTAGTTCGAGAAGTAGTTTTTCTGATAAGTCAATTCGATCATTCTGTAGGTACATTTCTGATAAGGTGTAAGAGGCAGAATAATTGTTGGGATTACGCTCCAATAATGTTTCAAGGGTTTTAATGGCTAATTCTTTCTGTTTGTTTTTCTGAAGAGCTTTTGCGTAAGTAATGATTAGGGATATTTTGTTTGGGAATTCCTGAAGTAACTCTTTTATAAGTCTAATTGATTTTTCAGGGTCGCCATCAATAGATGCGTAAGCTAGGCCAAACTTGGCTGCTTGAGTTTGAGTTGTATTACCTTTTTTAATGATTGAGTTGAAATAGCTGATGGCTAGGCTTTTAGATTCAGCATAGTCACTGATAATTATGTTTTTGCTGAAGTGGTATTCAATGTTATCGTGATATTGCTTTACAGGATATTGATTGGCTCGGTTGCGTGTATCTGAGATACGATTTTCAGATAGTGGGTGAGTGGATAAGTACTCGGGTATTGATTCTCCGTTATGGCGTGTCGCCTTGAACATTCTTTCAAACATAGCTGGCATGGCTCTTGGGTCATAATTTGACTGCTGTAATGTCTTGATGCCCAAGCGGTCGGCTTCCTGTTCATTCTTTCGAGAAAACCTCAGTTGCTGGTCGGCGCTCAATGCCTGGGTGCTGGCAAGTGCAGCTATGCCGGCATCCGAACCAGTGGTTGCGGCTATTAATATGCTTGCTAATACACCTGCCAGGGTAAGTGGTGCTGAGAGTTGCTGCTGCTCTAGTTGTCTTGCGTAATGCCGTTGACCTAAGTGTGCAAGTTCGTGCGCTAGAACAGAGGCGAATTCTTGCTCGCTTGCAGCGTGAAGGAATAGTCCTGAGTTAATGCCAATAATGCTGCCTGGGACAGCAAATGCGTTTAGGCTAGGGTTGTCTATAACGACAATGCTAAAGTCGCGATCAATAACCTCAGAGTTGGGTGCAAGGCTGTAGATAAGGTTGTTTAAATAGTCTTCAATTAGCGGGTTGTTGTAGGGGGTTATTTGTTTTCTTAGGGCGCGCAACCATGCCTTACCTAGTCGTTTCTCTTGTTCAATAGATATAAGGTTTGATGATGAGTTCCCCAAAGAGGGTATTTCGTTATCAGTGATTTTTTCGGCTTGAATGGCTGAGCTAAAAAATAGCTGAATAAGCATAAAAAAACATAAGCTGTAAAGACTAAGTCTTCCGGCTTTTGTTTTATTAGTAAGGATATTTCGATAGTCTGGAAAAATAATAAAATCCTTATGATATGCCGATGCAATTAATGATTAATAAATATTGGCAGGAAACAAAAAAAAAAGGAAGTGACGACTTCGTAAAGTATTGGCTTTATTATAGTTTGTTAGCGCGTGTGTGTTTATCTTAGTTGTTTGCTCCTATAAAATCACTTTTTTCATTACGTCGGGCGTAGGGTGTGTTCATGAATTATGATTACTTGGTGGATGCTTCGGGTGAGATTTGCCCAATGCCATTGCTTAAGGCAAAAATGCAGTTAAATAAGATGCAGTTAGGTGAGTGTTTGAAGGTGATTGCAACCGACGAAGGCTCAGTAAGAGATTTTGTTTCTTTTATTGAATTGACGAAGCATGAGTTGACGCAGGAATCTGATTCTCGTTCAGGTCACCAAGGTGATGAGCAAATCATGATTGATCAATCAGAAATGGGTTCATCTGTATTTGTGTACTATATTATTAAGCGTTAGCTAAAATTCTATCGCTATTTTTCCTTTAATTTCCCCTTCTTAGGAAGTTTTTATGCTTAATGTTGTCCGTGCATGGATTGACCGATATTTTTCTGACGAAGAAGCGGTTGTGCTGTTTTTGATGCTTGGTCTTGGTTTGGTGCTCATTGTTTTATGGGGCGATATTATGGCGCCTGTCATTGCAAGTGCCATTTTTGCCTATGTTTTACAGGGTTTGGTTGCATACTTGACCTCAAAGGGCTGCAATAAAATAGTTGCAGTTTACACTTCATTTATCATGTTTTTAGGTGTGGTGGCAGGCTTTATGTTTTCAATTCTGCCGCTTGTTTGGCGCCAATTATCATCTTTGGTGAAAGATGCGCCTAATATATTCAGTAATTTAAAAACTTACATTTTTGCTTTGCAGGAAGATTACTCTTCAATTATCACAATTCAAGAGATGGATGCTTTATATCAGGATGTAACTTCTGAGGTAGCTGGCTTTGGTCAATGGTTGGTTTCTCAGTCGATTGAGAGTTTTCCTGTATTCATCACGGTGATGATTTATTTTATTGTGGTACCTATATTGGTTTTCTTTTTTGTAAAAGACAAAGAAAGTATTCTGGCTGCGCTTGTAGATCTTCTTCCCAGAAACAGGCGATTAATGACCCAGGTTTGGGAAGAAATGAATATGCAGCTTGCTAATTATGTAAGAGGTAAGGTGGTTGAAATTGCTGTAGTGGGAGGCTGTACTTATATCGGCTTTATATTTATGGGTTTAAACTATGGTGCTTTGTTGGCTATATTGGTTGGCTTGTCGGTAGTCATTCCTTATATTGGCGCTATTTTGGTTACTATTCCTGTCACGATGATTGCCTTGTTTCAGTTTGGCTTGGAGCAAGAGTTCTACTATGTCATGCTGATTTTTCTGGTTATTCAATTAATTGATGGGAATGTGCTTGTCCCTTTGCTTTTCTCAGAGGTTGTTAATTTACATCCAACTGTCATTATTATTGCTGTTTTGTTTTTTGGCGGGATCTGGGGGGTTTGGGGGGTGTTTTTTGCAATTCCTTTAGCGACCATGGTGAAGGCGGTATTTACCGCCTGGCCACGTCATGTGGGAATGGAAAGGTTGGTTCATCATAAAGATACTGCGCCATAATAAGGCGCCATAAACAGAGCTGTTAGAGGGATTTACACGCCTCTAACACTTCGGCTACGTGTTCTTTTACTTTAACCTTTCGCCACTCTTGTTTTAATACACCTTTTTCATCAATTAAAAAAGTGCTACGTTCAATGCCCAGGTATTCTTTGCCATAAAGCTTTTTAAGTTTTATTACATCGAATAATTTGCAGAAAACTTCTTCCGGGTCACTAATTAATTCAAAAGGAAACTCGTGTTTCTTCTTGAAGTTCTCATGTGTGCGTAATGAGTCGCGTGAAACGCCATAGATTATTGTATTGCTGTCCTTAAAGTTTTGAATCGCATCCCTGAAATTTTGGCCTTCCGTTGTGCAACCCGGTGTATTATCTTTAGGGTAGAAGTAAATAACGGTTTTTGTGCCGATTAAACTCTCATTTGTGATGACATTTTCACTCGTGGCATTAGTGGAAAATGGTGGGATGCTTTCATTCAATTTGACCATTGGGTTTCCTGATGTTGTTCGTTCTGTTTTTGTTGGTTCTATAGGGAAAAGCTATTGTAGATATTAGTTTACAGCTTTGAACTCACGTCTTTTACTTACCTTAGTGGTTCGATTATAGCGTCTAAATTTAACTCATCACAAAAATCCATAAACGCTTCCCTTAGGCTTGCAATATGTGTGTCTGCTGCGAGACGAATGGTCATGTTTAGATTGAACATTTGTGTCCCGGTATGTGGTGCGCTATAGGTGCCGGTTTGTAAGTCATCAATATTGATGTTTTGTTGTGAAAAATATTGAGCTATTTCATGCACGATACCTGGGTTATCAAGGGCGACTACATTAACAGAATAGGCGAGTGACGGGATGCTACCTCTTTCTTGAGTGTGTTTTACGGTGGTAGTCAGTTTAAGTTCTTTTGATAATGCCGGTAAGGTATTTTCGAGTTTCGCAATGGCATCCCAAGCGCCAGAAACCATCATGATAACTGCAAACTCTCCTCCTAAAACGGTCATGCGACTATCTATTATATTACATTTATTCGATGAGCATGCTTTTGCTAATTCATTTACTATGCCGGGTTTATCTGTCCCGATCGAGGAAATGACTAAGAAATTCGACTTAATCTCATTACTTTTCATATTATTTGCCTGTATCTGTTTGGAGATTTAAATATTCTGAAAGTGAAATCATCTTAATTTAGTGTCGTGTCTTTTTTACCTTACTTTATTTTATATATAGTAAGGCATGTGAGCTTGTTTAAAAACCTTCACGGCATTAACATATGCGATTGTTTTAAATATGTATTTTTACGGCGCTGAATTGACTATTTTTTAGTCAGCGCTAATGGTGGAGAAGAATATGATTGCAGGCAGCATTGTTGCGCTTGTTACGCCCATGTTTGAAGATGGTCGTTTAGATTGGGAAAGCTTGGATTCCTTGCTGGATTTTCATATAGCCAATGGCACGAACGCTATTGTGGCTGTGGGCACTACAGGGGAGTCTGCTACCCTGGATCCTGATGAACATTGTCAGGTAATTGAGCGCGTTGTTAAGCGCATAGGCGGGCGAATACCTGTTATAGCGGGTACTGGTGCTAATTCCACAACAGAAGCAATTGAGTTGACTCAAGCCGCTAAGAATATTGGTGCAGATGCATGCTTGCTTGTTTCCCCTTATTATAATAAACCAACTCAAGAAGGCTTATTTCTGCACCACAAGAAAATTGCTGAGTCAGTTGATATCGACCAAATTTTGTATAATGTACCTGGTCGTACAGCGGTTGATATGCAAAATGAAACGGTTGCTCGTTTAGCAGAGATTCCTAATATAAGTGGAATAAAAGATGCGACAGGAGATATTCCTCGTGGTAAGCAGCTTATTCAACTTTTAGAAAGCAAAATACCAGTATATTCTGGAGATGATGCTACGGCCTATCAACTTATTTTAGCGGGGGCTAAAGGCAATATTTCTGTCACTGCGAATGTTCTGCCTAAACAAATGAGTGAATTATGCCGCTTAGCTGCTGAGGGCCTAGCGGTTGAAGCACAAGCACTTAATAATGAGCTTATGCAGTTACACGATAGCTTGTTTGTTGAGTCTAACCCTATCCCGGTTAAATATGCCTTAATGAAAATGGGCTTGATGGGCAAAGGCATTCGACTGCCATTGACTGCATTAGATAGCCAGTATCATGAGCAGCTTAATGGGGCATTGAGTGCGAGAAATTTAATCTAATGAAATTTTTTCTGATAAGTTTATGTTTGCTTTTGGGTGCATGTGGAATTATTAAGGATCGTTCTTCTGAATATTCAGAGGCAAAGATTGGTAAAACCTTAGTTATTCCAGCTGGCTATTCTGATAATAATATTAATTCAAGTTATCCAATCCCAGTTATTAATAATAAACGTGCACTTGATGAAGAGTTTGAATTGCCGAAGCCGCCTAATGCGACGGCAGCCCTAGATAGTGGGCCTTATGTGATTGAAACAGTAGAAGGTCAGACTTGGCTGCGTCTTTTTACAGCACCTGGAAAAGTGTGGCCTTTATTGGATTTTTTCTGGACTGAATTCGGTATTAAAGTTGAACGTGAAGTTATTTCAGAAGGTTTTGTGGCGACACATCAAATTGACAGCAATAAAAGTGATGATCCTAAGGCATCCAGTACAACTTTATCTGATGCCTTGTCTAAAAAGTTTAACAAAACCTATGACCTTGAGGGGGCGCGCTTTCAAGCTAAGCTTGAGCAAGGGGTGAGAAGAAATACGTCTGAAATCCAGCTACGAGCTCTAACTCAGGGGCATGTCTCTTCTTCAGATGAGTGGGTTTCTGTGGCGGTTAATTCAGAGCTTGAAAATAATGTTTTAATACTTATTGGTGAATTTATCACCTCGGATGCTTTGCAAAATAGATATTCATTATTGGCAAATGATATTGGTGGTGATTCTCGCATACATTTATTACAAGATGACAGTGGTCAGAGCTATTTAAAGCTTAACTTACTTTTCCAGCGCGCTTGGAATGAAGTAGGTAAATCACTAGCTTTAGCTGGTGTGATAGTATCTGATCTAGATGTGAGTGAAAAAACATACTTTGTTAGTTATTTGAACGAAGATGATATTGATAATTGGTATAGCACATCAGACAGTATTCAGGAAAAAGGTAAAGAGCATAACTTCTCTATAAAGTTGGAGGAGGGCGAGAATGGTGATGTCTTTGTTCGTGTGGAAATACTCAATGAAAAATTTGATTCTCAATTGGCTAACGAACTATTAAGCCTTATTTTTGAGCATATATCCTAGACCACTATTATTCGCTTGATCAAAACAAAGTACTAAAAACTGGAATTATTTAAATTTCCACTAATCTTAAATTTAAGTGCGCATCCTAAGGTGTGCTTATTGATATAAAGGTATGCAAAATAGTATGCAAAAGCAGAAAGAACTCTATGCCGGCAAGGCAAAATCTGTTTACACCACAGAAGATCCAAATAAATTTATTTTAGTTTTTCGGGATGATACTTCGGCCTTTGATGGCGAAAAAATGGAACAACTTAGCCGAAAGGGAATGGTCAATAACAAATTCAATGCTTTCATTATGCTGGCACTTGAAAAAGCAGGTGTTCCAACTCACTTTGAAGCACTGTTATCAGATCAAGAATGTCTGGTGAAAAACCTTGAGATGCTTCCTGTTGAGTGTGTGGTTAGAAATTATGCAGCCGGCAGCTTAGTTAAGCGCTTAGGTGTTGAAGAAGGCTTACAGTTAAATCCGCCTACTTTTGAGTTGTTTTTAAAGAATGATGCTTTACATGATCCAATGATCAATGTTTCCCATTGTGTGTCCTTTGGGTGGGCGACTCAAGCCCAGTTAGCTGAAATGGAAATTTTGACTTATAAAGTGAATGACATTCTTTCAGCTATGTTTGATGAAGCTGGTATGTTGCTGGTTGATTACAAGCTTGAGTTTGGTTTGTCTGAAGGAAAGATTGTTTTAGGGGATGAATTTAGTCCGGATGGTTGTCGAATCTGGGATAAAGAAACCCGCAACAAAATGGATAAAGACCGTTTTAGGCAAGGCTTGGGTAGTGTTATAGAAACGTATGAAGAAGTAGGTCGTCGTCTTGGAATGAACTTCGACTAAAAATACTACTCTACGTTTATCAATCTCTTACCGTTGTATCTTTATGCAGCTTTTAACGAAAGCTGCATAATCTCTTTCATGATTTCTTTCATGCAAAATCTCAAACACTCTCTATACTATTCTCTATAGATTAAATCTAAAGTGAATCCTTAAAGGTAAAACCCTATGAAGAAAGTGACAAAAATTCTGGCACCTTTAGCCTTGTTTGCAAGTATGTCAGCTCAAGCAGACTTTATTGGTGGTAGTGTTGAGGCAAGTTATTGGTATGGCGGTGTCGGTGGTGATGCAACATTTGGCTCATCCACGGTTGATGTAGAAGATGACCTGGGTTTTGGAAGTGATAGCTTTTTTGAGATTGCGGCAACAGTCGAGCATCCTGTACCCTTGATTCCTAATGTGCGCGTTAAGTATGCCGATATAGAGCAAACAGAAGACGGAGCTATTGCAACGCCTTTTGATGGAGTCTCTGGCGCCGTTGAAACTAATCTCAATTTATCGCATATGGATTTGATCCTTTATTATGAGATTTTAGATAACTGGGTCTCAGTTGATATCGGTTTAGACTTTAAAAAGTTTGATGGTGAACTTGAACTGAAAAGTACCGCAGCGACTAGTACGACTGATATAGATGAATTCTTACCACTAGCCTATGCCTCAGCCGAGATTGAATTACCCTTTACCGATATGTCTTTCGGCGCTGAATTAAGTGCTTTAACGTATTCAGATACTGCAATCTATGACGGAAAGGTACGCTTCAGACAAGGTTTTAGCTTGGCTTTTATAGAGTTGGGTTATCGTCAAATGGGTATCAAGGTTGAAGACATTGATGACTTGGATGTTGATGTGAATTTAGGTGGTGCTTATTTCAGTACAGGTCTAGATTTTTAACGAATTTCTCTCAAGTCAGAATTTCTTGAGTATTCTGACTTAAATCGCTACAAACTCATTGCAAGGCGCTGTATTGTTTGATAAATTACGCGCCTTCTTCTTATGCAGTCTCTTCAAGAAGAATCCAAAATAGGACCATAGCTCAGTTGGTTAGAGCACTACCTTGACATGGTAGGGGTCGGCGGTTCGAATCCGCCTGGTCCTACCAAAATCTTTTTAAAAACAATCATTTACCGCTATCCATTTTTGTCTCGTATTTCTTTCGGTGTATATTCGGCGTATTTTCGGTGAATAAAACTACATTTTTACCGTTTTAGAGCTGTTTTCAAACTTAAATTAGCCTCACATTCTGACCATTTAACCCTGTGTCCTTTCAGGTAAATATCAGTAGTCCTAAGTGTAGTATGAGCATACAAACTGCTGACATAATCTTTCGAATATCCAGCCTGTAAATAAAGGTCACCACCTAAAGCACGAATCTCATGAAATGTGGGTTTTTCTTTTGATTTTAAATGATCAAAAAATCCGCATGCATCGCGGTACTTTTTAAATTGCTTGGTTAAATAGTCTGGTAATACTTGTTGCCAGTGTTCACGATTATTCATCTTTCCTTTTACTCTTCTCTCGGGCTTTCGACTGATAATGTGGGGCGAATTGTAGGACCTTAGCGCTGCTTTGTTGATAACTTCCTTAAGATCGCCTTGCACCGGTATTCGGATAAAAGCTCTTTCAGTCTTATCTTTGGTTTTCTCACGCACGATGTGAATGTGGCCATTGGTTATATCATCAAATTTTGCATTAACAACTTCACTTCTACCTTGCAAGGTAATTAATGCAAAGTCCATGGCATCTTGCATCCAGAATGGAGCAACGTCGTAGATTGCTTTGAACCCTTCGACAGTTAATCTTTTTCGAGACTTCGAAATATTATTCTTGGCTTCAGTTTCTGAAGCCGGGTTATCAGATTTAACATAGATACCTTTTCGCTTTGCAAAGCGATAGATATCAATTAATAGTGACCGATATTTTATATACGGATCTTTATCGAAGTTTGAATCCAGGTAATCGGATAGCTCCTTTAAAGTATAGTGTTGTATGTTCTTGCCTCCTAGGTCTGCCTCAAGTCGTTTAAGCCGATACCCCTGAATTTCAAGAGTGGATGCTTTGTTCTTTTTATTCGGCATACACTCAGATTTATATCGTTCAATAACCGTTTTGAAAAGTGCATCTGTAACTGTATTTCCTGTTTCTTTCGTTAGAGCTTCAGCAATCAAATCTTCAGACTGCATCAGCTTGGCATTAAGTTGATTCGCAGCAGCTAGTGCTCTAGCTTTTGTGGTACGCCCCCAATGATTTCGCTTTTTGGTTATTGGGTGTGTATAGCAATAATAGACTGCGCCATTTTTTTTTGTGTCTACTGACAAGTTGTCAGGCAGGTCTCTGTTCTTTTTACTTCTTCGTCTAGGGGGCATGATAAAACCTTAATTCAAAATCATATCGACTAGATTATTGCCCGTTGTGCGTTCGGCTTGCTCCACTAGAACATACCATCCGCCTCGTTTTACCGCAGGTATCTGTCCTCGTTCACACTGTCTTTGCAAGGATCGGAGGGTAGGGCGACCTTGTGGGAATTTAGCTCTCCAATAGTCAGATAATTTCATTTCAAGTTTGATTTTTTGCATGTTTTTTGAACCTTTCAGGTTATAAGTATAAAAGTTGGGTATTTCTATAGCGACTAAATATCAGTGTTAATGTTATTGAAGTCGATATTGTTATTTTACCGCAGCCAAAAATAAGGAATGCCGCGTGCTTAATAAAAAAAGAACGCCGCACGCGACATAAGTACGAAATTATCAGAAATATGTTAACGGCGATTTGGAATATGCAAGTAAAGTATTTTGGTCAGACCTATATGTGCAAAAGCGATTTTTTGTTTTGTATATATTGATCTATTAGTTATCGATTTTGAAAGGCAGGTGCTTTGATGTGCTTACTATAGGGTATTCTGTCTGAAAAGTTCTACTGGAGGTAACGACCCTTTGCGGGCTTCATGTGTTGTTTTAAGTGTTTCTTTTTTTGCCAAAAAACGTCGGATTGTTGGGGGTAGCTATGTGGCTGCTTGGTGTTTGAAAGGAGACTTGATGGATTCTCGAACAACTAACATTGTAACCCTATTCATTTGGTTCTGATTTCAGTTCTTTTTTCAGGTGTCTTTATTTGAAGTTCCGTTATAGTGTTTCAATAGTTTAAATAAGCAATCTAACGGAAAAGTGT
>Ga0209290_1000568_pt1 | contig 25023 bp, 18 predicted proteins | sample EN1Hudsemesocosm_2_FD_184632 | JGI IMG/M metagenome (GOLD analysis project Ga0209290, IMG submission 184632) | Methane-oxidizing microbial communities from mesocosms in the Hudson Canyon - EN10B Hudson Canyon (SPAdes) (version 2) | ecosystem: Environmental > Aquatic > Marine > Cold seeps... | reverse complement strand
AGAGTTATCCTCCGCGCCTGGCTTTGCATTGGCGGGCGTAGTGATCGCCTGGGTATCTTCGCTTTTTGGTATCGGTGGTGGCACCTTAAGTGTGCCTTTTTTGAGTCGTTATAATATTGAAATGCGGCAAGTTGTGGGCACTTCTGCTGCATGCGGTTTACCTATCGCCTTGTTTGCCACTATCAGTAATATGCTGATAGGGCAAAATTTTGATGCTCGGCCCGACTGGAGTGTCGGTTTTGTGTATCTACCTGCTTTGCTTGGCATCTCTTTAACGTCGATGTATTTCGCTAAAGTGGGTGCGCACTTTGCTCATCGTTTGCCCTCACATATACTAAAACGGCTTTTTTCCATTTTTCTAATGTTGGTCGGCATTCGTTTTTTGCTTACTTGAGAGGCTTGTTTTTAAGAATATTGTTTTTTGAGAATGTTGTATTATGCTCCCTGTTTTTAGTAAAAATAGCATAAAATGCTTTTTTCTATGACTTCTGCGCTAACAAAAAATCAAACAAAAGGATTACTGTAATGGCCCTGTCTTACCCAAATATTGACCCGGTCGCTTTAGATCTCGGGCTGGTTCAAATCCACTGGTATGGCTTGATGTACTTATGCGGCTTTATGGCAGCCTACTTTTTAGGGCAAAAAAGAGCCCAAATTAGCGGTTCTCCGATTTCAAAAGAACAAGTCGGCGATATGATTTATTACTGTGCCATCGGGGTGATTCTTGGGGGGCGTTTAGGGTATGTGTTCTTTTATAACTTTGATAAATTCTTGGATGACCCTATTTGGTTATTTAAAATTTGGGAAGGGGGAATGGCCTTTCATGGTGGTTTGATGGGCGTCATGGCGGCTATCGTTTTATATGCCAGAAAGATAGGCTGTACCTTTTTTCAGCTTTTGGATTTTATAGCGCCTCTGGTACCGATTGGTTTAGGGCTTGGGCGTATCGGTAACTTCATTGGTGCTGAGTTATGGGGAAGAGCAACAGATGCCTCGTGGGGGATGGTCTTCCCGACAGATCCTGAACAGCTTGTTCGTCACCCCTCTCAGCTTTATCAGTTCGCATTGGAAGGTGTATTATTCTTTTGCATACTTTGGTTTTATTCATCCAAGCCCAGACCTGCCGCGTCAGTATCAGGCATGTTTATGATTTTCTATGGCATCTTTCGTTTCTTGGTCGAATTTGTACGGGAGCCAGATGCACATATCGGCTTTATCGCTTGGGGTTGGCTAACCAAGGGACAATTGCTTTCTTTCCCAATGATATTGATTGGTATTGCCTTTATTGTTTATGCCTACCGTTTCAACGCGCTTCCGGCAAATGCCAAGAACAGCGCTTCACTCTCTTCAGCAAAGGTCAGTAAATGAAAGCTTATTTAGATTTAATGAAAGATGTGCTTGAAAATGGCACCGACAAAGGTGACCGAACAGGTGTCGGTACACGTTCGGTTTTTGGGCGACAAATACGCTTTGATCTAAATGAAGGTTTCCCTTTGGTGACCACTAAGAAAGTACATTTAAAAAGTATTATCTATGAGCTACTTTGGTTTCTTGAAGGGAGTACTGATAATAACTGGTTGAAGGAACGTGGTGTGTCAATCTGGAATGAATGGGCGACTGAGGGAGGGGATCTAGGCCCTATCTACGGTAAACAATGGCGCTCATGGGCGAGTGATGATGGTCGAGTAGTGGATCAGATATCCGAGTTGATTCAGCAAATCAAAACCAAGCCAGACTCCCGCCGTTTGATTATTTCTGCCTGGAACCCAACTGAATTACCTGATGAAAACGTCTCGCCTCAAGCGAATGCTGAGCAGGGCAAAATGGCACTCGCGCCCTGTCACTGTTTATTTCAGTTTTATGTACTTGATGGCAAACTGTCTTGTCAGCTTTATCAGCGAAGTGCAGATTTATTTTTGGGCGTGCCCTTCAATATTGCCAGCTATGCACTGCTCACGCATATGATTGCACAGCAATGTGACTTAGGTGTGGGTGAGTTTGTACATACATTTGGAGACTGTCATTTGTATCAGAACCATCTAACGGATGATATTGTCCTGAAACAGCTTAGCCGTACGCCTAAGGCCTTGCCAAAATTGAATATCGCTAGAAAGCCTGACTCTATCTTTGATTATGAATTCGAAGATTTCGAGATCCTGGGGTATGAGTCTGATCCCGGCATAAAAGCGCCTATTGCGATTTAGCAAGCGAGAAAAAAAACCAAGGTGGCCTTCAATACATGGCTGTTCAGAATTTGTTTTAAGAAAGCTTGTTTTAGGAAAGCTTGTATTGGGAAAAAAAGCGGTATGAAACGTTCCATGATTGTTGCCATGGCAGAAAATAGAGTGATTGGTATAAATAATAATTTACCTTGGTATTTACCCAACGACTTAAAGTACTTCAAGCAAGTTACCATGGGTAAACCAATATTAATGGGGCGTAATACTTTCGAATCCATTGGGAAACCTTTACCTGGCAGAACCAATATTGTTTTGAGCCGGAATGAAGCTTGGTCAGCTGACGGCGTGAAAGCCGTCAACTCTTTAGACGCAGCCTATACCTTGGCTGAGTCTATTTCAGCGATAGATGGTCAGGATGAAGTCATGGTGATCGGGGGCGACCAAATCTACAAGAGTGCCTTGGCTACATGTGATCGAATCTATTTGACGCAGGTGCATGCCGAGGTTAACGGTGATGCATTTTTTCCTGAGGTGGACTGGTCTCAATGGCAAGAGGTAGGTCGTGAAGACTTTGAAGCCGCAGGCTCTAACCCTTATGATTATAGCTTCATCGTATTGGATCGTATTGTCTTATAAAGTATTAGGTATAAAATATTAAGGTATAAGGTTCGCCGATAGGTTTTGACGTTTATGAATGTATAGTTTGAAATACAGAAAGACTAAGTTTGTGCTAATCTTCAAGTATTCTAATTATCCGTTTTCATGTAATAAGTGCAACCCCATCTATCATAAGGTGTCCTTTTGGCCAAGCGTGTACATAGATTCTTTATTGCTATGCTTATTTATATTTTGGGCGTGGCCGCTATCGCTACCATTAGTTATTGGGTGGAGCAGCAGCGCTATATGCTGGATATAGATGCACGCCTACTGGCTGCTGCAAGTAATCTCCCTTCAATTCTACCAACAGGTTTTCATGATCATGCACGCACTAAAAGTGCCGTATCCTCTGACCAAGATAAATATAATCTAGAGTTGCTGACCCAGCATGCTCGGACGGGTGATCTCACTTACCTTTACTCTTATGTGATGGATGATGAGGGGATGATCTATTTCACCTCCTGTAATTACACTCAAGACGATATTGAAAAAGATCAGGTTGTGACCTACTGGACCTCTTATCCTGAAGGGGCTCAAGAATATTTTGATGCGATGACAGCTACGGAGCCGGTGTATGTCACTGCCGGGGACCGTTGGGGCTTATTCCGAACCATTTTGATACCGATGAAATCACCAGGTGGTTTACCTTATGTTGCGGCGGCTGACATGGATATCACCGTCATAGAGCAGTCACTACTCTACCGTGTCTGGTTTGTTATCGGGATTTGTTTGCTGATGTTTCTTTTGGCGACTCCCTTTGTCATTGTCTATCGTCTTACCTATTCAGAAATGAATAGCGAGCTGCTGAAGTTAAACCGTCAATTGAAGGAAGACATTGACCAGGCAATGCGTTTGGAAGCAGAGCTTAAAAGAGCCACTCAGGAGGCGAATGTTGCGAATGATATAAAGAGCCAGTTTTTGGCCAATATGAGCCATGAACTGCGTACACCCTTAAATGGTGTGATGGGTATGAATGATTTGCTGTTGGATACGCCTTTATCGGATGAACAGCACGAATATGCTCAACTAAGTCATCAAAGCGCGAGGGTCTTGCTCGATACGGTAAATCAAATTCTAGATTTAGCCAGAATCGAGGCTAGAGGCCTGAACCTCAAGCCAGAGCTCATTGAAACACAAGCGTTCTTTGATGATATCGCATTATTATTTGCCCCGCAGTTGGCAGAAAAACACTTAGATTTAGTCATCACTTTAGAGTCCACCTTCCCAGCGTCATTTCAGGTTGATCCTGTGCGCTTGCGGCAGGTTTTGATTAATTTGATTGCCAATGCCGTCAAATTCACTGAAGTTGGCGGTGTTCATGTAAAGCTAAGCTGGAAAGACGAGGTGTTGTCGGGTGTCGTGACAGATAGTGGGTCGGGTATTCCAGATGAAGCTCAGAGTAGAATTTTTGATACTTTTCAGCAGGTAGATAATTCTGCGTCTCGACACTACAGTGGAACAGGTTTGGGTTTACCTATTTCGCTGCAAATTTGTCAAGCGATGCAGGGGGATCTGGTTTTAACGACTTCTAACCCGAATGGTTCAGTTTTTACTTTTTATGTGGTTGCATTAGCCGCGCCTGATACCTCCCTGGTATCCATAAAACCGCGTTCTCGTGTTAAGGCGCTTGCCTTAGCGCTGACCGACTCAGATTTATTGGGCGAGTGGCTGTTATCAGAATTTCATTCAAGCAACTCGGTTTGCAAAGTAGCCAAAAGCATTGGTGAAGGGCTGATTGATATTCAAAGCTTTAATTTGATAGTACTGGATTCAAAACTAGGGCTTGATGTTTTGAAACAGCTGAGTGGGCTTGTAGACTTATCCCATCAGCGACTGGTTTGGTTAGCGTGGTCTGGCGAGCATTTGCCTAAAGGGATAAGTGATAAAGTAGAGGTGTTATACAAACCCCTTACCCGGAGTAGACTCGTGACACTGTCTCGATCAAATGAACTTCAGAGTAAGCCGATATTGGCGCAATCGACATTTTCTGGACGTGTTCTTTTAGTTGACGACCATTCTACTAATTTACTGGCGATGAGTGAGCAGCTAAAACATACGGGTTTAGTGGTGGACCACGCAAGTAATGGCTTTCAAGCGCTGAATCGTTGCCTTGAACATCAATACGACCTAGTGTTAATGGATGTGCAAATGCCGAAAATGGATGGGCTTGAAGCGACTCGCCAAATTCGTTTTCAGTTGGCCCAAAAAGCGCCACCCATCATAGGTGTTTCCGCTCACGTCATGGAGGAAGATTTTGCCAGAGCACGCGAGGCTGGAATGGCGGACTACCTGACTAAACCGATTAGTAAAGACATGTTGTTGTTGAAAATCGCAGAATTTTTTTCCTAGCAAGTCTTTTTCCTAGCAAGTGCTTACTTAATGTCTCGCCAGCGCGTTTTCCAAGGGGTATTTAGCCATAACTTCATTTTTTTATTAAAGCCCATTTTATGTTTATGATCAGGCTTTTTTAACTGATGCTTTTCAAGCGCTTCGAGCTGATTTTTTTGGTCGATGTATTCACTAACTGTTTCTTGCGGAATCGTTGTAATATCCAAACTCTCAAATTCATGGGGTAACTGTTTAATATTACCGCCATGGTATAGGTATTCCAGATTTTCCTTCATTGAAGCTTGCACATACAACAAAGCCTCGCGCATAGGATTAGACAAATCTACTCTAAATAATAAGTGTTCGGCATCGTAGATTAGTTCGGCAATTCTGTCTTTTACTTTCAGGCGTAGTGCATGGTTAGTATCGTTAAGCGACTCTACTTGCTCTGCCAGCCATTCCTGTGGGAAACCGAATTTAACCGGCGGTAACCTTAAACCTTGATCTTGAAGCTTTATGCGAATGCCGATAGCCGTGTGGGTAACAGTATTAAACTCATCTAATTGATAGCGGACATCCTCTGAAAACTCTTTAGGTTCGTCATCATCATAAATTTGTTGTTGTGTTAACTCGATGAATTCTAACAAAGCGTCCAATAGATAACTGGTTTGAGAATCATATTTATTCGAGCGTTTGAGTAGCTCAGGCTCATCTAGAGCCAGAATATGTCGGTCAAGTTGATCTCTATAGTGAGTGACTTTTTTAGGGTAAATTTGTGAGGGTTTAGCCAGTAGAAGGGCATCATTCAGGCTATGCGTGTGCCCGCTAATATCCTGCGCAACCTGAATAAGAGAGGCTAGCAAGGCTCTTTTTTTATTGAATACCTGGTACTGATCGTCCAGTTCAGCATCTATCATGTGACTCTAAAATCCCTTAAATTGGTAGGCGAGAATTATAAATTTAAGCTAGCAGAAACCTAATTCACTAGCTTAGTTTGATGTACGCGTTGACAGTACTTCGCTTATACTTCTAGCTTCGCAGCAGCGGCTTTGCAGGCTGGTCGGGCATACATTTTGTCTTTATAGGTTTTAAGGCCATCAAATAACTCGAACTTGAAACTTTCAGCCCAAGCTAAAGTGTGGCAAATCAATATATCAGCCATAGTGAAGCTATCCCCTAAAGCAAACTCAGGCGTTTCGCCGATCAGTTTTACCAGTGCTTTTTGGGACTTATTAAACTCCCATTTTGTGGTGGGCAGTACATCAGGCACCCGATGCTCTGGAGGGATCGCGAAGCGATGTTTACCATTGGTCCACAAAGGTTGCTCCAGATCACTTAAAACAAAAAACGCCAGTTGATCATATAGCGCACGTTGTTTGCTATCAGCAGACGGGATGAGATCGAGTGAAGGCGTTTTTGCGGCCAAATAATTAACGATAGCCGCACTTTCTGTCAGTATTAGCTCGTCATCTATCATCGTAGGCACTTTACCTTGAGTGTTTAGTTGGCGATAAGGCACACCGCTGGTGCCGTGTTCGCCTGTACCGCCGAACTCGACATCAATGTATTCATAATCTAAGCCTGCTTCTTCAGCTGCCCAAATTGTTCTGAATGAGCGTGAATTACCTTTACCGTAAAATTTCATCTGCTGTCCTTAAAATTAGTATGATTGAACATGTCACTTCGCCGTAAACTGATCATGCATTGTTGTTTGAAACTTATCGAGGCACTGACGCGAATATTAGCGCCTTAGCAATGTGAATAATAGAGCCCTTAGCTTGTCCAGTGTAGCTTAGATGGATCAGAAATTGAGCTTAGTACTGTGACAGTTCCTCGTTCAATTTGTTCACTTGTATGATTGATGACAGCGTCCAAAAGGGTTTGGGCTTCAGGGCGAGTGCTTGAATAAGTGGTGTCATTGCAGGAAAGTCCAACCCAAGCATTGCGTCCGCTATTTTTCGCCGCATATAAGGCTTTATCAGCAATCATAATGCATTCAGACCAGTTTAGAAGATCCGGGTGCTGTCTGCAAAATGGAAAACAACTAAAACCTAGTGAGCAGGTACGATGTATGGATCGTACTGAACTGATGTCGAAGTCAAAATCAGATGCTAGTTTAATGATTCTGTCAGCCAGTTCGGAGGCAGTCGTTCGGTCTACAAAGCGCGTGATAATCAGAAATTCCTCTCCACCCCATCTTACGCAGTAATCGGAACTGCGGCATATTGACTCCATCAGGGTACAAAACTGCTTCAACACCTCATCACCCGCTGAGTGTCCAAACTCATCGTTTACCTCTTTGAAGTGGTCTAAATCTACCAGGCAAAAAATAAGGTCAGATGCGTGAGGGCTGTGGTTTGTTTTGTTGTCTAACCAGTTTTGATAGCGACGGATACTCATAGCTGTATCGTGTGGAATGTGGTCACTTAAGAAGCGACGGTTTCGCCACCCCGTGAGCGGGTCAATTGAACTTAAATCCTCTAGTTTTTCATAAGCTCTTTCAAGTTCTCTGTTTTTTTGATTCAAATCTACAGTTCGTTCCTGAACTTTTTGCTCGAGCATTAAGTTAGCATTTTTTAGCGCCTGTTTTGATTGTCTGATTTTGTGAATCATATTATTGAAGGCTGATTGCAATGCGCCTAACTCATTTTTTCCTTTTACATCAATATTCATATCCTGGCAGTGAATGTTGTCAATATCCAGCTTGTTGACTGCTGCTATTAGCGCGCTTAAGGGGCGATGAATAATTGATTGCGACACCCACAAAAATATGACCCACAATGCAACTGTTTTGATCACTGCATTAATTATGATCATCATAAAACCAAAGCCTATGCGCTTAATGACGGCACCGCTTTCTGCGTAAATGGTCATGTTCCCAACTTGTTCTTGGTCGTGCTTTCCTTTATAGGTAACGGCAGCACTATAAGCATATAAACCTTCAGGCAGATCAATAAAACGGGCCTGTTCTGTTAATTTAGTTTCTCCAGTTTCATTCATCGTGATACCCATCATGACACTCAGGCTACCTAGGCTGCCCATCACTTTAACGCCGCCTACATCGGGTAAGTTAGAAATGCCGCTGACAGTGCTATTGAGCAGTTCATTATCCAAATCCCATAAGGCAATGGCGATATTAGGAGACATAATCTCATGCACAACTTTGAGCGCTTCGATGACATCAGTTTTGGTTTTTTCATACTCGGCTAGCATATGAATAACGGTCATCAATATTGCAATAAGTACATATAAGGAGAAGACGATAGTGAGCAGGCGGCCTGCAAGTGATTGCCTGATACTTAAAACCGATTTAGGCGAGTTGTTCTCAGGGTTATTTTCCACTGTATTTACCCTGCTCAAAATCAACCCAGAGTTGTTGATATTGCCCCGATGCTTTCAGCGCTCTCAAGCCTTTATTAAAACGTTTTATTAGGTTTGTATTTTGCGGCACTTGGTTGGAAAGAATAAGATGCTGTGTGCCTTCACGAACGGGGTTTGGATGAAAGGTTATTTTTTGCTGCTCCTCAATACTAAAGTGGTTTAGTAAGAGGTCTTGGGCGACAACATAATCTAAGGGAAACAAGTCAATGCGTTTTTTGAGTAATTTCTTAAAATTCAGAATGTCTTTGTTTGTAATTTGAACTTGAAATAAGCCTTTTTCAATAGCTGATTGAAACTGGTCACTATAGTGATAGGATTTGGTCAGGCCGACCGTGTAGTCTTTTAAATCGGCATATTTGGTCCAATGAAAATTAAGTTCTTTAAGGTGATATAAAACCGCTTTTTCTCTGATAACCGGGTCGCTGAAATAGAAAAATTCTTCTCGGTCGCCTTTTTTTCCCCAGACGAGCGATCCGTTCCATCGACCTGCTTTAGCTTGATCGAAGGCCCTGTTCCAGTTAAAAAAGCCATACTCGACTTCTATACCTTCGAGTTTAAATGCTTCAGAAACAATGTGGGCTGCTAAACCAAAATGAGGGCGCTCAGCAGACAAATAAGGGGCCCACTCTCCACTGGTTAGCCTGATGTGATCAACTTTGGTGGCTGGTTTTGTTTCACTACTTTGATTTATTTCAGCGCTTTGGCTGAAGGGGGGAGCGGCTGGTTTTTCTGTCGCGCGTACAAAAGTGCAGGCACTACCGAGAAGGGCGTATGCAAGTAGTGTAAGCAAAATCTGCTTTAATGACACCATTTTGTATTCCCTATGAATGTGCTCAATAAAGATCCATCACCCCGCCTATTCATAATAGAACAAACTGCTGAAATCGCATTGTTTATGAGATTGACGTTAAGGTGCTAAAGGAATTTTATGATGAGATGGAAGTGAAGAGTGTGTCATAAAAATAAAATAAATTGGTTAAAAACTAAGCTAAAAGCTTTTAAAAACAACTTTAAATAGATAGGGTTGTTCATAATTCAACATAGTTTCAGTGTTAATTAAAATAATAAAGACAATAAAAAGCAAGAAAGGCAGTATCTATATGGCGCTTATAAAATATTCGCAAAGCCAGAATCAGGCTGATAGTAAGGCTGAAGAAGAGGTTTACATCTCTATTTCCCGAATCAAACCCTTGATCAAAATATTGATCATGGATCAGGTTGATCTGCTCGTTTTACTGGCAGGCACGGGCATTGACATGCTGGACTTTACCCGCTCAGATAAAACGATTTCATTTAAGCAGTATCAAAAGCTCGTTGTGAATGCATGTCGCTTGTCAACAGATGCGGCCTTTGCGCTGCGTTTGGGAGAACAAAGCTTTCTGCATCATGATGGCCTCTTAGCCGGGCGTATTATGAGCAGTGAAAATGTTGAACAATCTATGGAACTGCTCACCCGATACCAGCCACTGTTCACTCAAATTCTACTGTTTGACTTTAAAGTGAATCATTTGGGTGGCGTACTTACTCTGGAGCCCCATTTTGAGTTAGGCGAAGCCTTGCCTTATTTTATGGAATATACCTTCTCGGTGATTTATTCCTTAGGCCGGTTCTTCTTAGGGGGCGCACACCTTGATCGTACGAGTGTTGAACTTCACTTAACTTATCCCGCGCCAGAGTCGCGCGAAGCGTTTGATGAGTTTTTCTCGATTCCGGTATTGTTTGACCAACCAGCCAATCGAATTGTGTTCTCAAAGCGTTTGCTGTCATTGCCACTTATCTTTTCAAATAAAGATACGGCGCAACAGAAAGACAAAATTTGCCAGGCGCGGGTGACCGAAATTGCCCCTGAAAATACCATTTTGGATCGGGTCAAATTTATGATCCACAAACAAATTTTTTCAGAGCTATCATTAGATCAGCTGGCTGATCAGTTATGTATTTCACCACGAACCCTAAGGCGACATTTACAGGCTAATAATACGTCTTATAAAGCCTTGCTTGAGAATGAGCGAAAGAGGGTGTCGCTTACCCAGATTAAAAAACCCGAGGTTTCAATTGAGAGTTTAGCGGAGAAGCTTGGTTATAGTGATGCGTCCAGTTTTAGTCGCGCTTTCAAAAGGTGGTATGGCGTATCACCAAAACATTATAAGTAGTATTTTTTACCCCCTACTTTGCTTCTATAAAAACGTTTTATTGCCATTAATGCTAACTGACTGGCCGTTTCGGTCATGGCGAGAAGATGAATAGACCTTAATAATATCTATACCGTAGACAATACAAAACTACGTAAAAGGATGCTGTAACAAAAGGATTAGACAACGCAATACAATAAAACTAAAAGCAAAGGTCTGATTATGATAAATAATAAAAAATCTCGTAAGTCTCAAAAGAATAATTCAAAGAACACGCTACTTTCAACATGTGCTTTATCTGCCTCTCTTCTGCTAGGTGCGGGGCAGGTCATGGCTGCTGATAGCTGCTATATCATGGTTCATGGTCACGGTGTCGCAGGCGACGCACATACAGCCTCTAACCAACCCGCATTAGACGCTTGGCGTTCTGCAGAGTTTGATGATTATCAAGGCAGTGATTTTCTGGATGATCTATTGGGTGCGGGCGACAACTACGCTGTAGTCGGTTATAACTCGACAGATGATGCCGGTTACCCTTATTGGAGAGATGAAACTGCCGGTGAAATTGCCCGTCAGATGATCTCGATCAAAGCCGGTAATGGTGATGGTTATGTGCACGAACATGCTAATACGCAATGTGGTGCCGGTGATGACTTCTGGGTCGTTAGCCATAGCCAAGGTGCGCAGGAAATGATGTGGATCTCGGGTAACGCGGTATCAGGTTCACCTTATTACAATACCTCTTTCTCTAGCAGTGGCTCGGTTAGTGTCGATTATGCTTCAGCAATGAATGGTATTCTTGGCGTATTCACTTTAGGTGGCGCAATTACTGGCACTGAGGGTGCTGACAGAGTCTGTAATGGTAACTGGTTAGATAGCATTATTAATGCCGCTTTCTTAGGTAAAAGCTGTAATGACAGTGTGACTTGGTTGCAAACCAATGATGCCTATACCGCTAGAAACTATATTGGTTCAAATTTGGCTGCACCGGCTTATACCATGGGGGGCTATAAAGGCTTTCCTGGTTTCTCGGGAGCATCTTCGGCCTTTTTGGAAGGTGAAGATGATGGTTACATAAATCTGGCTTCACAAATGAGCTGTGCAGGTTCAGCCAAGCGTAATGTATACAGTGACGTGAATACCTATAAAACCTTCTTCGGTATACGTTATGGTAGCCCGACCTTCCGTTGCAATAATAGTAACAAAGGCACGCCGCGTACCTATAGCATGGCGAGTGTTTACTCCGATCATGACTCAGAGCGAAATGCGGGGCTGGCAAACCCGAGTTCAACCTCCATTGAAAATGGCATTACATGTGGCTCGCGCTCAAATATGGCAGGCCGTATTAATGACTGTATTAACTAAGAATGTCTTAGTTAAGTACGAAGCATAGTAGAACGTTTACACTACTCATCTCTGACTTGAATTTTTATCAGACCTTATTGCTAGGTCTTAGAAAAAGAGATGAGTAGTGACTATATAAATATATCTTTCAAGAATAAAAACAAGAGCGGATAAAATGAGCCCTAAGAAACTTTCTCTGGCCCTACTGTTGTTAGCGGCTCCAATTATGTATTTTGGTTTAGCCGTGAATGAAGGTGTCCCGCAGAGCATCTCTACACAGCAGCTGGATAATAATATAGTGCCTCAGAACCAAGCGGCTAGTTTCGTGCGAGATGTATCGCCACCGATGACTGCCTTGCCGAAAGCCAAGGCAATTAATTTGTCCAGTGACGCGGTTAAGCAAGCTGACGGACATGGCAGTGCGATTGAACGTATTCGTGCGATAAAGGAAAAAAATGCCTTACAGAAGACCCTGCTCGAAGATCATGACAACTACAATCGTTACCCTTCCAATAATGTGAGCATTAAAGAGGATGAAAAAGACCCACTTATCAAACGTTATGAAATTGATGAAAGAGTCACTATCAGCGAAGACAAAGCAGCCGCTTTAACGATTTGGAGCGATAAAAAGTTCTATCAGCGGGGTGATCAGGTGACCTTATTTGCCATGCTGAAAGATGTGAATGGCGTACCTCTTCCGAGCCAATTTTCAGCCCAGCTTATTTATAGCGAAAAAGAAAGTATTCAGCAGTTTGATCTAAGTGATGAAGATAAAGACGGTATACATCAAGTGAGTTTTATTGCCGATCAACTAAATGAAAAAATATTGTCGGCAGGCGCATACAAGTTATTGGTGGTGAATACCTACGATCAGGTGGCCGATGCGGCTGTTTTTATTCTCTCTGATCCAACAGCCTTATTAACAGGTAATTACCGTGACTCTGTGACCGCAGAAGGCAACCTTAAGATCGAAGCAGAAATCGAAGTCAGTGCGAATGATCGTTTCTACTTTCAAGCTTCCTTATATACTGAGTTAGGTGAGCCGATAGGTGTGACGCAATCAACGATTTCTCTTGATAAAGGCAGGCACTGGGTGCCTTTAGAGTTTTATGGTCTGATGATGCATGACGCTCAGGTAGATGGGCCTTACCTATTGAAAAACCTGGCTCTGGCAAGGGTCACCATGCCGATGCAAAGAGCGCCACTGACGCACCCCGAATACCTTACGCAAGTGTACCAGCGTACGCAATTCTCATCTATTCGTCATGATCAATTAGCCACCTTGAACTAATTAGCGTGGCACGATAATCCTACCTTTTTAAATCAACTTCGGATGCGGGCATCCGAAGTTGACTCCTGTCTGGTAAATCTTATTCAACTAAATTACTTAGAGCTAGTCGCTGATAAAAGTTAATGCTGTGAACTAAGTCTCTTTTATGTCATGTGTCGTGTTTCGATATCATTAAAACGTACAAGTGTACGCAGTTACCTTCTCTTAAACTTATTGCTCTAACGTAATTGACCTAGGTGTTAATCGCGTTTGCTTTATACCAGCTGACAAAGGAATTCAAAGCGTATTACTACATAAATCTTAATCAATACAATAAAATAGGCGCAATTATGTTCAAAATAAAAACTAACGCTAATGCCCAAAAAAACCTAAAGCTTAAAAAAGTTAAATCCAAATTTTCCCTCGGTGCTTCGTTGGCAGTCGTTGCGAGTACCCTTTTTGCGTCTAGTCTGGTACAGGCTGATCCCCATTCAAATTATGTTGCACCTATTGACGTGCCTACGGCGCCGGTAAATAGCTGTAAGTGGTACCAGCCAGTATGCCATGCTGCTTATGATGTTAGTTATGCGGCCTATCTTGTTGAGAAGGCACAGGTAAATGCGACCAACTATGCCAATCGTTACAATACTCAATATCCCATTGTGCTGGTGCATGGGGTTTCGGGTTTTGACAAAATTATCGGCGTCGTTGAATATTTTCAAAACATTCCTGCGGCTTTACGCAATGGCAATGCAGTGGTTTATACCCCAAATGTAACGGCCTGGGATACCGCTCAAATGCGTGGTGAACAGCTTCGTGATTACATCGAAAACACCGTTTTACCTGAAACCGGCGCGTCAAAAGTACACTTAGTCGGCCATAGCTTAGGTTCACCTACCTCTCGTTATGTAGCAGGTGTACAGCCAGAGCTGGTGTCTTCGGTTACGTCAATTAATGGTATTAACTACGGTTCTGGTTTTGCAGATTGGGGCGTTCAGAATATTATTGGTGGTCCATTAGAAGGTATTGGCGAAGACCTGATTAACTTAACCGGGAATGTTATCGATGCACTTGCAGGCAATCCTGAGTATGCCAATGATGCTTTGGAGTCTATCAAATTTATGTCTACCGAAGGAGCTTTGGCGTTCTCGGCTGAATTTCCAGATGGTGAGCCGACAAGCTATTGCGGTGACGGCGCTAATTTAGTCAATGGTATTCATTACTATTCATGGGGCAGTACCGGTACTTTAACGAATGTCGCTGATGTGAGTGATCCTTTGATGGCATTGTTTGATTCACTAGGTTACTACAACGGCGAAGCCAGTGATGGTTTGGTGGCTAAGTGCTCTCAGCATTGGGGTGAGAATATTCGCGATGATTACTGGATGAATCATCTTGATGCGACCAATATGCTTTTTGCCTTGCATAACCTCTTAGAAACTAATCCTAAAACGCTCTATAAAAACCACGCAGATCGTTTCCGTGGCATGGGTTTATAAGATATGTTGAGAAAATCATTAGAACGTACAAGTGTGCTCTATAATTTGTGTGTATAGTTGTTTCTTAGTTAGTCGTTGGGTGAGTGATGACCTTGCTTACCCATTCTATGGATGGCATTTATGGTAATCGGTGTGGGAGTTCCTAGCTATTTGCGCACCATGTAAGTGTCATAATGTAGGTTTGGGGAGCATGAGCTCCCTTTTTTTATGCCTGTCATTTTGTTTCTAGAAAATGGATCTTTTTGATTAGATGACGATTCTGGTTTTTTTTACTTGCGACAAAATAAAAGAAGGTGTCATGCCGAGCATTGATCTAAAAGTATGGTTAAAGTGCGAGGAGTCAGTAAACCCTGCTTCCAGGGCGGCATCGGTCAGGTTTTTGCCTTGCCCGACATATTGCGCGGTTAAATACAGTCTGTGCCATAGGCGATAGCGTCGAATCGGAATGCCGGTTTGTTGTTTGAATAATTGAGCCAGACGCGGAATGGATAAATTAACCGCTTCGGCTAATGCTTCGCCACTCATATTGTCGTTGACTCGGCTTTGAATGAGTTCGATGATTTTTTCAATGCGCGCATCGACCACATATTCATTGATAGAAGAGATATCGATCGGGTTTAGCTTGCTTTCCAGGTACTCACAGGCTTGTTGTGAGTTCAGTTCAGAGCAGAACAAATGCGAGAAACATTTAACCAGTAAAGCTTCTTCGCAGAGGTTGAAACCTATTTTATTATGTGCGCTTTGGGCATAGGTAAAAAGGTTGAAATAGTCACGCCCTAAGGCATCCAGGTTGCAATTAGCTACGAGTGCATTTTTGGTGTCAAGGGTGGCGGAACAGCCTGCCGGTAGAATCAAGCTGTGAGTATGTACTGGTATGTCCATGTCTTCAGTGATGAATGTGAACGGCTCATCCAGTGATATGGTGAGCGTAGCAGCTGCTTGCGATACGTCTATGGGCTCCTCAAATTTCCCTATATATAAAGTGCGTCTCTTCCATAAATACAGTTGGGCGGCATAGCTTAAGTTTGAAACTTCAGAACTTAGCATTTGTTTTAACCTGATCAATAATGTCATTTACAAATAAAAAATTTCGGGACTGGTGCTCTCAAAAAGTGCTTATAGTTGTGCCTTGTTATCGTGAATTGTGTCAAGGGTGGCAAGGCGTCGCTGTTCATTTTGGGTAAATAAACTTGTTTGTACTGTATAAATCTCATTGGTTTTATCGGCGTCAGACAAACCTTCATTGTTTAGTATGTTGGCCCGTTCCAGGCGGTATATTTGAAAGCGGGCGTCCCATTCGACTTGCTTTTTATCGGCTTCAGCAAAACGCGTGGCGGTTTCATAATCATATACTTCAGTGCGCATTTGGAACACTTGTTCATCACTCGCACCCGCTTCACGGGCGGTTTGAATGTCAGTGTTTAGGCTTTCTCGCGCGCGCTCGGCTTGTCTGATAACTTGTTCACTCGCGGGCAGTTGTTGCTCTGCGGCTAAGTAGAGGGCTGATTTTTCTTCATCACTTAAATCACTATTCCTGCGAATTTCCAATAAGTCGGCGGTGTAACGGTCAGCTTTGTCTTCATCGGCAAAGAAAGCGTCATACACTTCGGGTGATAGGTTGTTCATGCGAGCTTCGCGCCGGTACTGAAACATGGTGAGGTAGTCACTACCCTGGCCCGAAAGTTGGGTGTTGTCAGCAAGATTCTTTTCTAAGTCAATCAAGGCTGTTTTGTAGTTAATGTATTCAGCTAATACCTCCAGCGCTTCTGAGCGAGCGGGTTCCTCAAGCTGTTTCGTGAGTAATTCTTCTATGCGTCCGATGATTGTTTCAAGCGGTTCTTCGCCGGTTGCGGATAAAAAATATTCGATTACCGACTTGATTGATGAGGTGACGATAAGGTGGCCATTAGAGTCGAGTTCAAAAGCGATAGGAATGCGCGTGCCTCTGAGTGACCTAGGTAGTGGGCCGAGTGTTGAGCTGTAGTGTTCAAAGGGTATGTTTGAAGTAACCAGTTTGGGCGCTGTTATTTGAGTCTCTTCGCTATCGTTTGGCTCTGCTTCTGAGAAACCTTCGTTTTGCGTAGGGTCCTGGTGCTCGCTGCTTGCTTGCTCTGTTGCTTCCTGAATAGTTTCGGGTGACGAGTATAGATAAGCAAGGAGCAAAAGGCTGATGCTGGTGAGACTTAAAAGGCCAAGTGTCTTTTTTGAGTTCATATTCATACCCGAGTGAAAATATTCTTGTTTTTATGCGTTATTTTTACCATGAAGCGTTTTCTATAGGCGTCTATGAATAACATAGAAACCTGTGAATAAACTTCATGTTTATACTCTATGCGAAAATGATTCTGAGTTGTTCATTTAAATTCACAATTAGTGACCTGGTTTGCTTTATCAAGAATAAAAAAGCGAGATCATCGAAACGTACAAGTGTTCGCTACTCGATCTCTTTTAGTTTGTATAGGTTGATAGTTTTCTATCGCAGCTCAATAACTAAAAAAGCTCTATTTTATAAAAACAATAGGAGAGACCGAGATGAATACAAAAATAAATAATGCTAAATCGCTTGTGACAGTGGCTGGTTCACTGGCTTTATCTGTTAGTGCGATGTCAGTGAGTTCACTTGCATCGGCGCAACCTCACGATGCTTATGTACCCTATCAGGAAGCACCTGCACAGCCGGTGAACAACTGTAAGTGGTATCAGGCTTTCTGCCATACTAAATTTGGTATTGATTATGCTGCTTACCTAGTTGAAAAAGCGCAAGTCGACGCGGCCAATCATGCCAACCGTTATAACACTCAATATCCTATCGTATTGGTCCATGGGGTTTCGGGGTTTGATAAAATACTGGGTGTGGTCGAATATTTCCAAGGAATACCTGCGGCGCTTCGTGATGGTAATGCCGTTGTTTATACACCTAATGTGACGGCTTGGGATGATGCCTACTCTCGTGGTGAGCAGCTATTAAATTATATTGAAAATACCGTCTTGCCTGAAACTGGCGCGTCTAAAGTTCACTTGGTAGGCCACAGTCTAGGGTCTCCTACATCACGTTATGTGGCCGGTGTAAGTCCGGAGTTGGTATCCTCTGTTACATCGATTAACGGCATCAACTACGGATCCGGTTTTGCAGACTGGGGTGTTCAGAATGTCATCGGTGGTCCATTGGAAGGCATTGGTGAAGACCTGATTAACTTAACCGGTAACGTATTGGATGCGCTGGCAGGTAATCCCGAATATGCCAATGATGCTTTAGCTTCAATTAATTTCATGTCTACTGAAGGTGCCTTGGCATTTAGCGAGCAATTTCCAGATGGAGAGCCAACTGCGTATTGTGGTGATGGTGCTAATTTAGTCAATGGTATTCATTATTATTCATGGGGCAGTACCGGAACCTTTACTAATGTTCTGGATGTGAGTGACCCCTTGATGGCTTTGTTTGATCAGTTAGGTTACTTCAATGGTGAAGCGAGTGATGGTTTAGTGGCCAAATGTTCGCAGCATTGGGGTGAAAATATTCGTGACGACTATTGGATGAATCATCTGGATGCAACCAATATGTTATTCGGTTTACATAACTTGTTAGAAACTAACCCTAAAACGCTTTATAAGAATCATGCAGATCGATTCAGAGGTATGGGTTTATAAGTTTTACGCCTAGGAATATAGGTATAAAGAAAGGTGCGCTATGCGCGCCTTTTTCAGTTCTTGTTATTGTCTCTCTGAACGGTGCTTATATTCCAACTTCCGCCCTAGCGCTATTTATGAGCATCTTTCATAGAGCTTAGTTATTTGCGTGCTCAATTATTTACGTGCTCAATTATTTACGTACTTAGTTATTTCATTACACTAACAAACTGTGTTTGGACTGAACCAGGTAAAATGATTTTCATTTGGGAAATATAAGAGGGTTTCATGCCCAGCATCGAGCGTGAAGTGCGAATGAAATGGGGGGAGTCGGTAAAGCCTGATGCAGCAGCAGCATCGGTTAAGTTCATGCCTTGGCCAATTTTAAACGCCGTGATGTAGAGTCTGTACCATAAGCGATAACGCCGAACGGGTATACCTGTTTGCTCTTTGAATAGTTGTGTGAGTCGTGAAGGCGATATATTGGCCGCATCAGCTAATTCTGACAGCGATAGGTTCTCGCTAATGGTACTTTGAATCAGCTCAATAATTTGTTCAATGCGACGGTCTATGATGTTAGTGGGTAGTTTTTTATTTTTGACGCTCAGAATGTCGACAAAGGAGGCAATTATTTCATGCGACTTAAAGGGGGCAGTGCATATCGCACGAAATTTTTTAATTTGTACTTGTTCATTGCGTAATTGGTAATAACCACTGCAGCATTGGTGTTCCATTAACTTGCTCAGAATGTGTAGGTCTTTACCAAGAGGGTCCAGCGTACAATTTGCGATCATGCCGCCTTGGGTATCTATCGTAACCGCTGTACCAGCAGGCAATAATAAGCTTCGACATTCTAAAGGCTTAGGCATTTGACTGGTTTTAAATTTAATGGGCTTATCAAGCGCGAACATTAAGGTTGATGCGCCAGTGGAGATGTTTAATGGGTCATTAAGTGAGCCAATAAACAGCGTTCTTTGCTCCCATAGATATAGAAACTGGCTATAAGAAGGAGCCGCTTGGCTAAGCTTATTCGTCATTACGGCTCTCTTCACGTGCGTGTTTTGTTTTTGCATTTGTTTTTGCATCTGTTTTTGCTTATTTTTGTTTGTTTTTTGTACAAATAATATATCGAAGCTAGTATAGAGTAAAAGCTCTAAAGGTATACTAAAAAATACCTACACAGTGAACGGTGTTTACTTATTGAACAAAAGAAGGGGGTACTGCTAGATCGTACAAGCTTGGTTTGATGAACTTGTCTAGTCTAGGTGAGAAGGCTCGCCTAGCGAGTTTCATTTAGAATGGCTAATATTTATATTGTAATACTGAATGATTAAGTCCTTAAAATTCTTCGATTCCCAATACTCCTCAATTGACGATCATTTGTTATTAGCAAGACCCGGTCGCTGTTTGACAAGAACGTGGTGAAGCATTAAAAACTAGCATTTAGTTGTGATCGGCTCATAGCGTTTTTTTATGGTTGAATACCCCAATATTCGAGCAGGCTGACCCATGTTCAGTTGGGTTAAAGTCAATCTGCTTGGCGCTCTAAATTTGGCATTTTAGCGGGTTTACGTTGCAGGCTCTATTATAAGTGCTATTGTAATTGGAGCGGTCTTAGTAATCGCAAATAATAGGAAAAGGTCGATAAGTGGAGATGCTAAGTTATAAACAGCAGCTTCCTGTCAGGTGGACTTGATTACTAATGGCTCATCACTGAGCCACATGCAAGACACAATGTAGACTGGCCCTATTTTAAACTCATGCTATTTCAAAATTATATCTACATAAAATACACTAAATTTGTCAATTATTTTAAATAATGACAAAACTCTTCTAGGTATTCGCAATTAACAACTGTGCTAGATAACTTCAATAACAGAGGGTGGATTACCTATCGTGTTGAAGCTGGACAAGTGACAGAGGGGCGAGCCGTGCTAAATAATGTACCTGTAGTGAAAAACACCAGTGAAAAACACCAGTGAAAAACACCAGTGAAAAACGCCTCAAATATCGATTTTTGCTTGCAGACAAGCTACAAAATTCATCTTTTTTTTGTCTCGTTTCAATGTGATATATGAGCGTTAAAAATGAGGGTTTGCTAGACGCTAGCTTTGCTAGCCTACCTGAATATTGAATGCATCATTAGTACAGAGCTAATGTAAACGCAGGATAAGAGAATTGGGTGCGAGGGATTGAGTTTGAATATTTTGGATCAAAATTGGTTAGTAGCGCAGTGTAAGGAGATTGATGGCGTCAGTAATGCCATATTGATGCTCCGTGCGCCTGAGGGAAAGAAATTAAAGGTGGTTGCCCATTGGTCATTTAATGGCAAGGGGCAGGTGGTTGAACTCATTCCTATAACTAACGCAGTATTGTTGCAAAAAAAGATCGTTGTGAATACTCAGGTCAAGGATGACAAAGAGCTTAATGACACATTTGACTACCTTGCCATCCCTCTGGGTTCAGAAAATAAATTGTGTGGAATTATCGCCTTTAAGCTGTCTTCAATGGATGAGAAAGGCAGAGCAGGATTGGCCAAAAAAATAATTCAAAGTGCTAAGTATATTCTCATCGCTAATGATGCCTCCAGAGTAGCCTTTTTAAACTCTCAAATTCAAGACGAAAAAGAGGCGCTAGTAAATAGCGAATTGGCTCAACAGGGGGCTATGAAGGCGAGTGTCGGCGGTAGAACCGCTTGTGCAAACCAGAGTGAGACTATCGCGCCTATTAATGGGCCAATATTAAAAGATCCTGATTCTCTGTCTACTAGCGTCAACATTAAGGCTAAGCCAACAGACAATATTGTGCGTATTAGCAAGGAGGGGCCGGCCCACTCTGATCACGACTATGCTGCGCAACATGATTTATATACTGATGTGGTGAAATTGGAATCTGCGGCATTAGAACAAAAAACCTATGAAGCATCCTCAAGGGTCATGATTTCGGAGTTAGCTTCTTCTCTAGAATGCGAGCGGGTCAGTATCGGCATTCTTAATCACCAACATGTGCGCGTGACGGCTATTTCCGACCAGTCAAATTTTGACCCTCGCTCAAACATGGTACGTGCCATTGCCGATGCGATGGAGGAAGCGATTGATCAAGATACCGTAATCTCTTACGCCAAGGGTCATCTGAGCAAAGACTTGATTGATAAAGCGCATGCCGTTTTGGCTGATCAACATGGCGCGAGTACCATCTGTACTTTTCCCCTCATCTATAATGGTGAAATATTTGGCGCAGTGATCTTGGAGCGGACGAATAATAATACTTTTTGCACCGAGAGTATTCTTATGTGCGAACAGTTTTGTACCTTGATAGGCCCTTATTTAGCACTAATGCGGTCGAATGAAAGCAGTTTGTTTGCAAAAATACGCCAATCAATTAATGCAACGGCTTCGGGTTTTTTTGAGCTACAAAATTTAAGGTTCAAAGTATTAGCATCGGTTTGCACTTTTCTGATCGCTTATATCTGCATTGCCGAAGGTGATATGCAGGTGACTAGCTCTGCCGTTGTTGAAGGTAAAATTCAAAGGGTGGTCGCCGCGCCTATGGATGGCTTTATCGCTTCTTCGAATCTTCGCGCAGGAGATATAGTCAAAAAAGGTGATGTTATCGCAATATTGGATGATAAAGATCTGGAGCTAGAGCATCTTAAACTGCGTAGTCAGCGAGAGAAAGTTCAGAGAGAGTACCGCGAAGCCTTGGCCAAGTATAATAAGACTCAAGTAAGAATACTCAGTGCGCAAGCCGAGCAGATAGATGCCGACATTAGCCTTGTTAATGAACAGCTGGCCCGTACTCAAATAATCGCTCCTTTTGACGGCATTATTATTGATGGTGACCTTACTCAGTCTCTTGCTTCACCGGTGTCACGTGGTGAACTGCTATATAAGATCGCACCGCTGGAAGGCTACCGGATTATTTTAAGAGTGGATGAAAAAAATATTCTACAGGTACAAGACGGTCAGAAAGGGCTATTGGCGCTAGCCAGCTTACCGGGTAAAACAATGCCAATGAAGATCGAAAAGATTACGCCCGTTGCACAAACCGTAAATGGCCAAAATACGTTTCGTGTCGAAGCTAGCCTCGAAGAAAAACAAGCGCTCATGCGTCCGGGGATGCAGGGGGTCGCCAGAATCGACACAGGTAAAGCCACCTATATTTGGTTATGGACTCACGATTTGATCGATTGGTTAAGATTATGGTTTTGGTCCTGGAGGCCGTAGTGAATAGTCGTTATTAGTCGTTGTTAAGAGCCATTACTAAAGATAAACCTTACTCAAGACAAAGCGTACTTTAAACAATAAGCGAAAAATGACGGAACATAGAGGGAGCTGGTGTGACTGAAGCGATATTTAGTGCTTTTTGGTACCGTGTGTCAGAGCTAAAACCAAAGCTACGCCATCAGGTGCGCTTTCATCGTCATGAATACAGAGGCGAAATTTGGTACGCCCTTGAAGATGCATCCTCTGGTCGTTATCACCGCTTTGGCTTGAGCGCTTATCAAATTATTGGCCGAATGGACGGCGAGCGTTGCCTTAATGATATTTGGGATTCCCTAAATAACCGGCTTGATGATGACGTTCCCAGTCAGGATGAAATTATTCAACTCTTGGGGCAGCTGCATGCGGCAGACCTACTGTTATGTGACGTGCCCCCCGATGCAGAAGAAGTACTATTGCGCAATAGTGAGCGTAAGCTGGGTAAACTTAAAAGCAGGTTAGTTAACCCTGTTGCGCAACGTATTCCGCTTTGGGACCCAGATCGTTTTTTGGGGCGTATCTCGCCTTGGTTTCGTTGGTTGAATCACTGGACAATTGCCCTTGCAATTATAGCTTTGCTGGCGATTTCGCTGATGCAAGCAGGCGTACATTGGCATGAGCTCAATCACCACATACTCACCCGCAGTTTAGAGCCTTATAATCTGCTTGCTCTCGGTCTTATTTATCCCCTGGTTAAGTGGCTTCATGAGTTGGGGCATGGCATTGTAGCGAAATTAGGTGGCGGCGAGATTCATGAAATGGGCATCATGTTCTTGCTCTTTATGCCTATTCCTTATATTGATGTGAGTTGCTCGACGGCTTTTCATTCCAAGTACCAACGTATGATGGTGAGTGCCGCAGGTATTGTCGTTGAGCTGGTTCTGGCATCTTTGGCCTTATTATTGTGGATTGAATTACAACCTGGTTTTTTTCGAGACGTGGCTTTTAATGTTGTGTTAATTGGTAGTGTTTCATCCTTGTTGTTTAATGGAAACCCTTTGCTGCGTTACGATGGTTATTTTGTCTTGTCGGACGCCATCGCTATACCTAACCTCTATCAGCGCGCCAGTCAGTATATGTACTACTTGTGTCAGCGTTATTTGTTTGGTGTTAATGTTAGTGTCTCGCCTGCAACAGCCCAAGGAGAGGCCGGTTGGTTTTTCTTCTATAGCATTGCGTCTTTTATTTATCGCATTACTTTATTGTGGTTCATTATCTGGTTTGTGGTAGATAAAGCCTTCTTCCTCGGAATTGTATTGGCGCTATGGTTATTTACTGCCCAAATAGTCATGCCGATTTTCAAAGGCATACGCTTTGTGTTGGCCGATAGTCGTATCGACCAGCAACGAATACGCGCCTTAACCGTCAGTAGTTCCTTATTGCTGATTCTTGGGCTTTGTTTATTTGTGGTTCCCGCACCATCCTCTACCCACGCTATGGGGATTGTGGATATACCTGAAGACGCGCAGTTAAAGGTAGGTGTAGACGGTTTTTTAAGCGAGTTAATTGCAGCGCCCAGCAAAGCGGTGAGCGCAAACGAACCTATTATTCGGGTCGAAGATGTATTACTGCCTGCGCGAGTAGACATATTAAAAGCCAGGTTGAAAGAAGTGAAGGCGCGTTACACCGCTTATAGAGTGACTGATCGTGTTCAAGCAGAAATAGTAAAAGAAGAGCTCGTGCGAGCGCAGGCAGATTTTGACTTTGCGCTTGATGATTTGGATGCCACAACCTTAAGAAGTCCAAAGCAGGGTGATTTGGTTATTTTTTCTCCCGAGGACTTGCCAGGACGGTTTGTAAAAAAAGGCGATTTAATCGGATATGTACTAAGTGCCTCTAAATCACCTGCTAGGGTTATAGTCAAGCAAAATGACATAGGGCGGGTGCAGCAAGGTGTCACGGCTGTTGAAGTCAGACTGCCTGGCAATATGGGGGTGGCCTTGGAGGCAAAAGTGATACGACATTACCCAGAAGCAACCGACTTATTACCTGCAGCCGCCTTGGCGACGATTAATGGCGGGCCTATTGTTGTGGACCCTGGTCAAACGGATGGATTGCGTGCATTAGAAAAATTCTTTCAAGTGGATCTTGAAATCATCAATGATACGGTAAAGGTCCCGATTGGTAGTCGGATATACGTTCGTTTCTATCATAGCAGTGAGCCAATGGCTTACCAGTGGTATCGAAGTCTACGTCAGCTATTTCTGAAAAATATCGAAGTATAAGTATAAGTATAAGTATAAGTAGAGTTGATAAAACGACCGTCACTTCCGCGCACAAGGTGAATTGCGAAGCAAGAAAGCGCGCCTTGGGATGGGCGGGAAGCTATCTCTTAGGTGATGT
>Ga0209290_1000567_pt1 | contig 25050 bp, 25 predicted proteins | sample EN1Hudsemesocosm_2_FD_184632 | JGI IMG/M metagenome (GOLD analysis project Ga0209290, IMG submission 184632) | Methane-oxidizing microbial communities from mesocosms in the Hudson Canyon - EN10B Hudson Canyon (SPAdes) (version 2) | ecosystem: Environmental > Aquatic > Marine > Cold seeps... | reverse complement strand
GGATGGCTGATTAACTAAGCCAATAAATATAGAGAGCAAGGCGCAGTTTAAGTTAATTAAGTTGCGCTCTTTGTTTTTGAAAATGTGATCCTTTGGTTTACCTCATACACTCAAAATCTAATGATATCTGCAATAAGTTTCGAACCAGAAGCAATTTCTTAGGCAAATTTCACTGAATTATGACTACCGATGTTTTTATTAAAACCAACGATTTTGCTCAGCCCCATGATCGCTGCCTTATTTGTATAGAAAATATTGGTAGATGGCATACTGAGAAACACAAACTAAGTTATGTCGGTATTATTTACAATCCAGTACCACTTCGTATTACGCAGAATTTATTATCGTATTGAATTGTCAGGTATTTATTTGATAGGCACGGCATGTGCTTGCATAGAGCAAGGATTAAAGTTTTTAGTCTGTTTTTGTGTTATTCGAGTCGATTGAAAGCACAGTTTTTTTCTATAATTTCAGGATAATAATATGTCTACTACAGTAAAAGGTACCGTAAAGTTTTTTAATGACTCTAAAGGTTTTGGCTTTATCGAGCAGGAATCAGGTCCAGATGTATTCGCACACTTTAGTGCGATTTCTGGTGATGGTTTCAAAACTTTGGCAGAAGGTCAAAAAGTCGAGTTTACGGTAACTCAAGGTCAAAAAGGCCCGCAAGCTGAGAATATCGTAGCTGTTTGAACTACGGCGCTTAAATTGAGAAGGGCATGCCTTTATATGGCTTGCCCTTTTTTTTGTTTAAAGTATACGAACTTAAAGGGTCTTGTGAGAATAACTGGGGCAAAACCCAATAGCTCTAAATTTAGCTCTTTAAACCTTACACTGTAAGGACGTATATCTTGCCAAGTTATAATGTTAGCATTGCCTACATTGTCGGTCTTATGATCGGCATCTAATGGGATAAACGATAAGTCGAGACTAAAGGGAAATTGTAAGCTGTATGAATGGAGTAAAACACAAAGTAGCGGTTGTTGGTAGCGGGATTGCTGGATTAAGTGCAGCCTGGTTACTCGGTAGGCATCACGATTTAACACTTTTCGAACGTCATGATAATCCAGGCATGGGAGCCTTTAATCTCACGCATAAAGACGGCGCAATACAAGAGAGAATTGATGTGCCCTTAAGGGCATTTAATACCTGTTATTACAAAAATCTAGTCGCACTATACGGCGAAATGGGTGTTGAGATACAGCGAACTGACCACTCTGCATCTTACTCTTCAAATGGGAACCAGGATATCTACTTCGGTTACCAATACCTTAATCTTGGCAAACGGGCGCTGCCGATGTTTGCAAGCCTTAGCAGCGTAAACTTAAAGTCCATAATTATCGCGAAAGATGCGGCTCGCTTTCTGATATTTTCCAAACGTGATCGTAGCAAGGGAAGAGTTGAAGGTTTAACGATTGAACAATATTTACGTTCGAACCGCTATTCGAATACTTTTATCGAAGAGGTAATTCTCCCATCTTTTGCCGCTATATGTACCTGCTCTTATGAGGCGGTGAAGCAATATCCTGCAGAAATCATTATCGACTTTTTAGCGAACGGGATGCTGTTTAATGGTATTTGGCGAGCAAAACGTGGCGCGGAAGATGCTATCAACAAAATGTTGGAAAACTGCAAAACGATACACTGTAACGCCGAAGTTGAAAAAATCAGTAAACACAACGGCGGTGTGCAAATTCTTGAAAATAATGGCAAGGTGCACCACTTTGATTACGTGATCATTGCGGTACAGGCAAATCAAGCGACTCAATTAATATCAGATGATGAATCAAACGCCATTGAGCTGCTTAAGAAGATACCATATGAGCATAGTGAAGTAGTGGTTCATGGGGATATAAATTTGATTCCGGATGCCGAGAAAGATAGGGCTCCGGTAAACTTTTTGGTAGATAAAAAACTAGATAAACCCATGGCCAGTATCTGGCTAAACAAGATTTATCCGTCATTAAAAAACAGTTCTCCCTTGTTTCAGACCTGGAATCCAATTATTGCACCGAATGAAGAAACCGTGTTGGGTCGTTCTTTTTTCGAGCGTCCCACGGTTAATCTGGAAAGCCTGGCTGCGATTAAATCTCTGAATAAACTGCATCAAGAAAGCGATCGGAGAATCTGGTATTGCGGCTCCTATGCGATGCCGGGGATTCCCTTGCTGGAAAGTGCAGTTCAATCGGCAATGAGCATTTCTGAGAAGTTAGGTGCTGATATACCTTGGAATGCTAAGGCTTAATGCATTCCTGTTAGACGTCATGACATTATCAACGGGGCAGGCTCGTTAGCCCTGTAATGAGAGAGAATATGAAATCTGCAGTATTGGTGTTAGACGTTCAAACTAAGATGCTCACTGATCAACCTCGTCCGTTTGAAGCTGATGAAGTAGTGAAAAGAATAAACTGTGTAACAGCTCGGGCACGGAGTTGTGGCGCCCCTGTTTTTTTTGTCCAGACTGGAAGTACCTGGCTACCTGAATTATTGCAGTGAAGGCTGGCGCCTAGAGAAAAATTTGCTTGTTAAAAAGAGTGACCTTTTCTTACGTAAAACTGCTGGCGATTCTTTCTTGCGAACTGAGCTTCTAGACAAACTACAATCACTCGAAATTAGCGATTTAGTAGTCTGTGGTTATGCTTCTGAGTTTTGCATTGATAATACTACTCGTCGTGCTACAGGATTGGGTTACGCAGTTCAGCTCGTTTCTGATGCTCATACGACTCATTAGAAAGAGCACTTATCAGCGGAGAAGGAATACTGCTGGTATCTTGGTGTTGAAGTAGATGATGCGCTTGCGCTCTCTGCCCATATTGAAATTTGAAGTTTTAGCGCTTAGTAGGGGAGTAGCCGACATATGAGAATCAGTTGCTGGTTACTCTCCCTTGTAGGGCTTAATTTATGATTTAGATTTAATCGTCACGAATGGGTTCATTCGAGCCTCTTATAAGCACATACATGAAAATCTTATCTAGGGTTCTTTGTGAGTTATTCGCATAAATAGAGTGAAAGTTACTGCTTAAAAATGATCGCTTTGTGCTGTGGTTTCAACCGGTCGATGCAATACACCCATTATACCGTTCTGCCGGTGTTTGTTATTCTAGAGTCTTACGTGGACTTTCATATAGCTGACGTGCCACTGCACCATGCTTAGCTTGTGTATGGACTGATGTATCAGTTGCCTTCGGGAAATACTGTCTAAGCAAACGATTCGTGTTCTCATTGGAAACCCGTTTCCATGGACTGCTAGGATCACAAAAGTACACTTCAATATTTGTTTCCTGTGTAAAACGTTGATGATCGGCTAGCTCTATTCCTCTATTCCTCTATTCCTCTATCCCACGTTAGTGATTCATACAATTCAGTGGGAAGTTTCTTAGCTTGTTTTATTAGCTATTCCAACTAGGGGAGTCGTCGTTTTTTACTATTAAGGCTCAATCGCTCAGAGTCATAAATACGGGAGAATACGACTCTAGATACATCGCCAAAATGGATAATTTAGTGTGCCTTACTAGTGCCAGAATCCGCCGCTGAGTATCATCAGTCAACCGACTAGAATTGGCTCTTTCAAAGCATGCTTTTGGGAATTAACTAATGTTAGGCGTTACCACTAAATACCAATTTCTCCTGAAGAAATTGGCAATTTTTTAACAAGTTATTCTACTATGTATGAATTAAATATCTCTTGATAACGTCCATCTTTGTGGATATCACCAAAAACATTCCAGACCCTTTCAGCTATTTTTTTATGCTCTCGATAAAACTGTTTTGAGACCAGCAGAAACATATTATCCTGGGCGAGTGGTATATGAAATTTGCGAATTGATTCTGAATTAATGCCTGCACGGCGACGATAGTTCACAAAATGAGGCTCAATTTGTTTGGCGTAACCAGCAATTACGGCTATCTCTTGAGACATTAACATGGAGGCCAGCGTTGAAGGTGAATGGGCTTCAAAGACTTTTGCACCTAAATTACTAAGTAACTTGGCAGACGAATAACCAAGCCCCGTACCGGCAATTCCACCGTCTGGAAGAACTAATGTTTCGCCATCCCAAAAGACGTTTTCATCATTAGTATATAGCCAATAGTCATTGGAATAGATGATTCGGTTATAATCGATATACCCGGTGTCTTTTAGTGGATAATGCCCGAAATCAGATCTTTCCTTTAGATAAGATGCACCCATAACGCCGTCAATGCTTCCATCTTTAAGATAGGCCAGGCAACGCTTCCAAGGATAGCGTTTTATAAGGATATTGATGCCAAGTTGAGTAGTAACCTCATTCATAATCTCATAAGCCACGCCATTGTGTTCGCCGTTTTCAGGTGTGTCTGAATAGGTGAAGCTAAAAAAGGGAGGGCTAGCTATATCAACGCCGCAGACAGTAATTTGAAATAAACTGTTTGCTGATTTTTGAGGCGATTCCACCTTATCTATTGAACTTGCACGGTCTGACGCTAGAACGGGTGTTGTAATGGCTGCGAGAATAAACGTCGCTAAACAAAAGAAGTTAGAGTTAATCACGTCACTGCCTACTTGATTTTTTAACTGAATGCATTTCAGTTTAGTAGATAAAACTTATGTATAACAAAAAAATGATAGCTGAAAGGGGGCTGTTAAATTAAAAGGCTGATAATGATTAGCGTCAAACACATGCCCATTTTGTTGATAAACTGTACTGACACTCCATACCACTCATTCCATGTGAAAACGAAATCATGATTATTTGGTCATGTTAATCCAAGTCTTCAGTGACTGCTAAGTACGAATTTTTCCTCTGAAGCTAATCATTTCTAGGTTTCGAAAAACTATCGCTTTGGGGCGCTTACTCGCGGTTTTCTGGCATCCCAAAAGGGAGTGTTTTTAACTCATGACTAGAGGTTTGAGAACCTAGATAAAGGTAGTGCTTTTGCTCACTTTCGTTAGTTGTCACGAATTTGAAACTGGCTGAATTATCCTGAATTACGCAAGGTCGCTAAGAGGCTGCTTAGACGCCTCAGCAGACCAACATAGTAAGACAATTATTTTTTGAGGTTCAAAAAGGTAACTTAGAATACAAACTCAATATTTTATTCATTCCTGACCTGGAAACCACTTTTTAATAAGTCTGGCATGGGTTCCGTTGGCTTTCACTTCATTGAGAGCGTGACGCATTATTTGAACTAAATGTTCTGACGTCGTCAAACTCGCAGCTATGCCAAAATTTGTTTCTGAAATAACAAAAACTTTTTTGAAATCATTTGGACGAAGACCTAGATTTTTGATTTCTGTATAGAAACCTAAACCATTATTAGAATTTAAATCGACTCTTCCCATATGAAGCATCTGTATACTTTGTTTTTGTTTAATTACATAATTTAGATGCTCTTCATTAAAACCAAGATTTTCTAAGCGAACTGCTGCAGAATCACCTCTAGGTACTGCCGTTATGTATCTTTTAGCATCCTCGATAGAGTTTAAGACTATATCATGACGTGATGCTAATGCGAAAAAGGCATCGGTCCCCGTGTAATAATTACCGATCCAATGAAATAGGTGCTCCCTATCTTTCGTTCTTGCAATGGTAAAGATAAAAGTATTAGGTTCACGCTGGGCCATCATATAAGCTCTAGCCCAGGGATATGTTTTTATAGGTGAGCTGATTTTTGCTATCTTTTTCATAGATTCTACAAGCTCTATCGCAAACCCTGTTAAGGGTTTTCCCTCCTCCTCTATTTGATATGGAGCGTAGCTTTCGGTAACAAACTGAATTTCTTGGCCATTGCTATTGGTCACGAAACTCAAAAATACAATCAGCGTCATAAGTATTAATTTACCCATATTCTTCACCCACTGACTTGCAAATATATTCAGACTTCATCGTATGAAGTTTATTATAGTTAACAATACTTTGTATGCCACTAATGGCATCTCATGCTATGTTAACCCAAAGATCACAAAATTTCGGGCATAGACCATATCTCCACTTAAAGTGCAAAATTGTGCGACTGTTAAGTTTTTTTGTTAGGAAGGCTCACTAGAATAGCTTCCTAAATAAGTATTTTAGAACGCTATTCCCCACGCATTAATTGCTTTCTAAAAGTGCTGTTTCAGGAGTCATATTAGTCTTATTCGAGCCATAAGTTAACGCTGAAAGTGGGAGTTAGGTTGGCCTCATTTTCTTAAATGAGTGTATTGCGTCGACCAGTTGAACCCACCCCGCAAAGCAGGCGCCAAACTAGTTGTTTTGTGCGGAAGAAATCACTCCCACCATATACATTATTGGCTTCTTTGGCATTTCTACTCTTGATTCATCTGTGATTAATACTCCTAATTCTCTCTAATATTTAAGTTCGAGACTTAACTGAATCGCAATAATAATTATCATTTGTCACCTACCTCCCTTTAGTAGAATATTTGAGCAATTGCTCTATTTGTAGACTACAATTTAGGTTGTTTAGTAAAAACAACTAGAGATACTCGTCTTTGAGTAGCTAGGTCTCTGTATCAATTTATGTTTAAGCGCATGTTCGTCGTTGAATTACGAATATTAATGGACAACTTGTATCTTTCAGAGAAATGTAATGAAACCCTTACTAACTTTAAACCTGCTTTCCTGCTAACTAGCAGTGCCAGTGATGAGCAACATCAGGGTGCAACTCAAGTTACGATGGCGATTCACGGGTTGGATACAATGGGCCAATCCAATGCTGCCTCATCAGAGGAAATTGCCGCAACTTCCGAAGAGCTTTCAGGACAAGCTCAAACTCTTCAAGAGGCGATTGGTTTTTTCAAGACGAGTTAGAAGCATAATTTCGGTGGATCTCAATTAGACATAGAGATTGTTACCGCCACTTTAGTTAGCAGGAGCTTTTTTTGGCCTTAAGCAAACGCCAAGTCCGGAGAATCGTAAATATTGAATTTATTAACTGATAAATCGATAGAATGTCCTTACTGTGGTGAGACAGTTTAAGTTCTAATTGATTCCGGTGACTTGGATCAGCAGTATATTGAAGATTGCCAAGTATGCTGTAAGCCCATAATTTTTTGGTTACTAAGAGTATTAATAGTGATTTAGTAGTTAGTGTTTATAGTGAAGATGACGCGTTTTAATAAATACAAAACAAGTTGCTTAAGTTTACTCTGGGCATTGCCCCTCCGCGGGACGCATACTGCGTCGTCGGCCCTTAGCGAAGCTTTAATGGTTCGCTTTCTCGATAGAACGATCTTTGAAAATAAACATATTAAGGGCTGTTCTGGCACTTACGCCACGTTTCCCTAATGATCGCTTTTGCTCACGAGCCTTGGTTAGTCATTATCAGCTTAAGGATAGACTGGCCAAGCATTTAAAACGCATACAACGGAGTTAAAGCGGTACCTTCTTGGATCATTAGGGGTGTAACTAAGTCGTCATTTTATTTTCCAAGATGACATAGCGAAGCACAATAATTTCTCTTTCTTCTGAGGTACGACTACAATATTAGAAATTCGGTGGCTTACAGAAGGTTGGTTACTAATGAAGAATTATCGCACTGCATTAAAGCCTTATTCACTAATCCTGTTGCTTTTCCTGAGCAGCTTTATCATCGCAAGAGAACTTCCTACTTCCGTAAGATTATCAACACATGAACTACACCCTTACGGTCAATCCCAACCTGGAGGTTCTTTCAAAGGAAAGGCTGCTGACGTTGTTGTCTGCTCTTTTAAAAATATGGGTGTTGAACTAGAACTTAATATAAGACCTTGGAAGCGTGCTCAGTATGAAGCTCTAAAAGGAGTTAGTGACGGATTTTTTGCTGGCTCACAGAACGATGAAAGAGATGCTTACGCTCAAAAATCAACAATCATCGCGGATCAGAAATGGGTGTGGTATTTACTTAAAGACAGCTCTTGGGATCCTAATAGTGACTATTTCCAAAAAAATGCCATTGTTTCCAGCTTCTTGGGTGCCAATATGCAAGATTGGTTGGTCAGTAAAAATTACAAAATAGATTCAACTCCGTTGACGACGGAGCATCTTATTGGTCGATTGTTAAGAAGAAGTATTGATGCGGGGTTGGCAAATAACTATGTCATGAATGAAATATTAGAAAAGATAGGGGCGCAAAATAAAGTACGAAAGGTGCTACTTAAAAATAAACCATTGTATGTTTATTTCGGTAACAATTTTATAGATGCCAATCAGGGCTTCCTTAGTTTGTTCAATCAACACGCTAAGACTTGTATAGAAAAAATGGGGCAACCAGTGGGTTTAGAGTAAGCTTTGATGTGGCTGAATAATGAATGCCCGCTTTTGCTCACGAGCCTTGGTTGGGTATTCTTAGCTTCAGGATAATCTGTCCAAGCACTAAAAGCGCATACAACGGAGTTAAAGCGATACATATTTAACTGACTGTAGCTTGTTCGTTCTTGCTTCAAAGCGATAACTTTATTTTGTGCTTTACAAGATTATTTCTCGAGCGGGATGTGCTTACTAGGGGCTATTTTAAAGACTCGTCGCGGGCCACCATGATGAAAGTTAGAGAGCTAAATAAGAGTCAAAGTAAGTCCTTTTTTATGCGTCAAAACCAGAACCTTCCTATTATATTTCACTCGTATATTGTTTGCTTGGATTCTCGCAGGGTGCTTAATTCATATAGTCTGTGATTATTTTAAACGAAATTTGGTAGAGTCACTCAATTAATAATGTCAATAAACTCAAATACTAGCCGACGAATTACCTTTTCCTGCCAACCGTAGTATGAAGAGTATCGAACTGGTTCTTTTTCAATTTCACAGGCTTTAAATCTTACTTGGAGTTGTTCACCGTTCGGCTAGATTCCAAAAAAGCTGACCGATCGGTGAATCATTTCCTTATAACTAAGATTGTTTTGCAGTTAACTTCACTGAAAGCTTTGAAAAGCCTTTTACGAAGTTAGACTGGACGTACTCGGGTTCACCAACCACTTCGATTTTGTCGAAGCGTTTGAGAAGCTCTTCCCAAAGAATGCGTAGCTGCATTTCTGCCAGTCGGTTACCCATGCAACGGTGAACACCAAAACCAAAGGAGATGTGTTTTCGCGCATCTTTACGGTCGACAATAAACTCATCGGGGTCTTGGATATAACGCTCATCTCGGTTGCCAGAAACGTACCACATAACGACTTTGTCGCCTTTTTTAATGATTTGGCCATTAAGCTCGACATCCTGCTTCGCAACTCGCCTCATATAAGCGAGGGGGGTTTGCCAACGGATAATCTCGGAAACCATGCTGGGAATTAAACTCGGGTCTTTCTTGAGCTTTTCAAACTGGTCTGGGAATTCATGCAGGGCATTCACGCCAGAGCTCATTGAGTTACGGGTCGTATCATTTCCGCCTACAATGAGTAGCGCTAGGTTTCCTAGGAACGAGAGCGGTTCGTTAATCATGTTTTTTGTGTTTTCGTCTTTAAGCAAGAGACTAATCAAATCAAAACCCAGCTCTTCACCTGCGGCAAGCTTGGCTTCCTTTTCACGCCAAATCAGAGAAAAGCGTTTAAGCAATTCCGCGCAAGCTTCATAAACCTGGTTGTTATCCACTCCTACACCGCCAGTAGCTTCAGGCGTTGAGCCAACTATGTCCGACCAATAAGGCAGTTTACCGCGCTCTTCTAAAGGTAAGTCGAACAAGGTCGCTAGCATCACTGCCGTGAGATCGATTGATACGTTCTCGACCCAGTCAAACGGTTTGCCGATGGGGAGGCTATCCAGTTTGTTTGCAGTACGCGTTCGGATCTGTTGTTCCAATTCTTTTAAGTTTTTGGGTGCAACTACACCTTGAGCTGCCTTTCTTTGTATATCGTGTTTAGGAGGGTCCAAGGCGATGAACATCTCAAGTTTGTCAAGACCCTCCGGTACTGGGCCAAGAGTGATAATCGGTTCGGCTGAAAATAATTCATGGTTTTTGTCGACATACATAATGTCTTCGTAACGAGTGACCGACCAGAATGGACCAAATTGACTGTTCTTTTGGTAATGAACCGGGCATTCGTCTCGCAGGCGCTTAAAGTAAGATTGCCATTTTTCTTGTCTATAAAGAAACGGATTGCTGACATCAATGTCTTCAATGGCCAGAGTGTCCACATCCGGGATGGGTGTTTCGATAAACGTGGGGAAGGGTCTGGTCAATCCGAGTTTCGATTTCGTATTGTTTAGAAATTGGGCCGCTTTGATGGTTGCATGTCCAGGTGTAAACCCCATGCTCTCTTTGATCGAAGTGAATGCTTTGTTCATAACTGTACCTTTGTATAACTATTCGAGTGATTAGCGTGTGTCGCTTGACTACATCTGGAATTCAGGAATGTTTACAGTCATGCCGTCCATTGCATCTGTCACAGTGAGTTGACATGAAAGACGCGAGGAGTCCGCTCTTTCTGGTGTCATATCCAGCATCTGAAGCTCGTCGTCGCTGGTATTCCCTGTTTTGTCTAACCATGCTGCATCAACTATCACGTGGCAGGTTCCACAGGCGCATTCACCGCCGCAATCGGCGTCGACGCCAGGAATGCCATTGTTCATCGCAATTTCCATCAGCGTTTTACCTTTTTCGATTTTGACCGAGTGTTGTTCGCCACTGTGTTCTACGAAAGTGATATTGCCCATATAAATTATCTCCAAATTAGTTATCGTTGATCTATATCGAGGAACTAAAACGTATTTCAAATTCGAGTAGTTCGTTATGTTTTTCTAGATTACGCATTTATGATCTAAGAAATAGGACACTTGGGGTCAAGAAGGGGGCATTCAGGGACAGTGATGGGACATTACGGGACATATAGTGGTCGACCGATATATATGTCGAGTGCTTTACTATATTCTGGATGAGATTTCAGCCTAGGAGTGTTCAATGAGTCTTCCTGAAGAAAAACAAAATAAGCGAACTGAACTCGCGTCTATTCCTTCGAGCTATTCACGGTTGTTGGGACGAATGCTTGGGTTAAAAATGTCCGACTTACATTTGCTATTGGATAAAACAGGTGTAAGCAATGACGCCTTCTTGGATGAGAGTTCGCTGCTAACGGCGGAACAACAGATTAGTATTTTGCGCAATACGATGCAGATATCTGGTGATGAAGCGATTGGTTTAGAAATAGGTAAGCAACTCACACCACATACACATGGCACGATGAGTTTATTAATAGTCAATAGTCCAAGCGTATTAACGGCTCTAGCGTCGCTGAAAGAATATATCCCTACGCGTTTCTGGTTCGTAAACATCATTGATGTTAGTCATGATGATTGGATGGAATACACGATCAATTTCGACTTGGATGTCAGCGAACATACTTACAAGTGCTGTTCCGAAACCGCCGCCATTGTTTTCTTTGAAGTGATCAAGCTGGTTCTGGGGCGCTCTCCAGTCGAGGTAGAGGTAGAGTTTGTCTATCCTCAACCGGCTTATAGTGATCGTTACAAAGAGGTTTTTCATTGTCCTACTGTTTTTTCTGGGTCTGGACTTAAGTTCAGGATTCCATTATCGCTTTTACACGAACGGAATATTTTGGCGGATCAAGAAAGTTATAAATTAGCGCTGAAACAATGCCAAGCGCTACTGTCGAAAATAAATCTAGGAAATAGCCCGTACAAAGCCAAAGTTCAAAAGATTTTACTGTCTCAGCCAGCAGGCACCATCAATGTGAACGAAGCGGCAGCGAACCTTTTTATGAGTAGGCGCACCTTAGCGCGAAAATTGCTGGATGAAGGAACTACTTTTAAACAGATAAAAGACGAGATGATCTCTCAGCAGGCCGCCAACTATCTGCGTGAAACAAAGCTCTCAACCGATGCGATAGCGGCTATGCTCAGCTACCACGACAGTTCAAGCTTCCGGCGGACATTTAAACGCTGGTATAAGCTAACACCGAGCGAATACCGCCAAAAGTATCGGGTAGACTAAAACTGAGCTATTGCTAACTTTGTATCAACTCTTTTACGGAAATAGCTTCGTCGACTAAGCGAGTAGGATCAAAGCTTAGCTGCTGAGAGATGATTTTTTTAGAGAGCATAAATTCTTGAGGTCGATTGATGCAGTCGGTTGCTATTAGCTTGCCCTTTTTCAAATAAAAAGCTGCAAAGCTTCGACCAGCATTGCTGTCACCGCGAATAAGTACTTCATCGTATCCTTCACTCAAGCCTGCTATCTGCAACTTCAGATCATATTGGTCTGACCAGAACCAAGGTAGGCTATTATATTCTTTGTCGCTGCCACATATCGATGAAGCCGCTACTTTGGCTTGCTCGTTGGCATTTGGTACAGACTCCAAACGGATGTCGCGGCCATAGATCTTATTAAAGTGTCTGGTACAGTCTCCGGCAGCAAAAATATTGGGATCATTCGTGCGGCAGAGCTGATCAACCAAAATGCCGTTGTTAATTTTTAAACCTGCTCCTTGCGCCAGTTCAACATTGGGAATCACACCCACACCGATGACCACGATATCTGCTGGATAGGTGGAACCGTCATCACAAACGACTTGTTCGACTCGAGTTTCACCACGGACTTTAGATATTGATACACAGGTATGAATCTTAACGCCTTCCTCGGAGTGAATGCGCTTGTAAAAGGCCGACAATTGGGGGGCGGTAACCCGCTGCAAAACGCGTGAAGCCATTTCCAATACTGTCACGTCCATGCCCATCTTGTTCATGGCGGATGCGGTTTCAAGGCCTATATAACCGCCGCCAATGATCACAACACGTTTATCTTTGCCTACTTCTTTTTGAATAGCTTGAACGTCGGCAATATTCCTCAAATAGTGGATGCCTTGAAGAGCGTTACCAGGGAAGGAAATTTTCCTAACACGTGCGCCGGTACAGATCGCGAGCTTATCATAATCGAACCTTTCTCCAGACTCTAAAGTGACGGTTTGATCCCCTCGATTGATCGAAGAGACATGGCCAACATGAAATGTGACATCACTTTTATCGTAAAACGCCTGTGGTCGAATAAGTAGATCGTCAGCCGACTTATTACCCACGAGAAATGTTTTGGAAAGGGGCGGCCTGTGATAGGGCAAATGGGGTTCGTCACCAATGGCTAGAATTTCACCGGTCCAGCCTTCTTGTCGAAGGTTTGGTGCTAACTGTGCCGCTGCGTGGCTTGCACCAATGATAATGCATCTACTTGTCATACTAACTGGCTCCTGGATGTTATGTTTGCTCTTTCTACTGCCACTACTTTAGCGAGATTGTATTTCTGTGCTAGGACATACTGAGTCACATATAGGACATTTGGGGTCATTGTGTTAATGAGCTTTGGAGGAGATCGTGATGCTCGTGTAGATTCCGCCTTGTAAAAAAGCAGAAGACAGACCAGACCAGCGGGGTCAGACTCGATTGAAAGCAATCTAAGTAAGTATTCAATGAAAGAGCAATATTTCTCTGCATTCACCGTGTCCGCCAAAAGCACCAAAACAGACGCCAAGTTTTAAGCTCTATCCGGCTGGTAGTTCGCCCTGCAAATCTGGTCATCTGATGACCGTTTCTGGCATCAAGAGGCTAGTTGTGACATTTTTAGAATACTAGCTTGGTGTTTATTGCTCATTCTGAGTGACTGAGCGGTTTACACTTGCCGTTTTTAGACTTTTTTTGATGGTCTGATTATTGCTGTTTTTTTAAAGATGATAAATTAAGAAACTTTCCAAAACTGTAGTTGAAATAATGAGGCTTACGTAATGCAATTTAATAGTGTCACAAACTCAATTTACCAATTATCTTCAAATGATGAGCTATATTCAAAGAAAAAACATCAAGGTGCTAGTTTTGAAAGTGTCGTTGCAGCAACAAAATCTGAACAGACCGCTAACGAGTCAAGTCAGACCTTAGACGATGTCTTCGCGATGGACACAAACCAAGGCCATAACAAAATAAATCTGGGTGAGTATTTAACACCTAAGTCACAATTAGACCTCATTGATCTAAAAGATGTACCGCTATTGCTCCCGACAGCGCATAACATCGATACCTTATCAAAGTACTCAGAAGCAAAGTTTAAAGACTTACTTGGGCAATATAATATTCCTTCACCGCCAGACACCATTGAATTTGATGGAGAAGGTAAGTTGATTATGCCTTCTGATTACCCTCATGCCGCAGAACTTAGAAGTGCTTTGGGAGATAACCCAGAAATTGAAAGCGCTCTCAGAACAACAGCTGCACTTGCTAGTCATTATGAAGGGATAATGGAAGGCGCTGCTTTTCGTGATGAAATGTCGACAGCACGTAGTCAAGCTGATCAGGATAGAATCGTGCAAAAATACAGTTATTTGTTTAATGATAATCGGCCACAAGCTCAAATTGTGTTAGCTTTTTTAGAAGATGGCAGCATGTTGGTTGGTGAGAAGGATGCTTAAGGGGACCAATGGCTCAGACTCGATTGAAAAATAGGCCTAACGGTATGGCAACAGTGGATAGATGTCTGCTGTTCACGGCGATCCTGTCGTCTTAAAGCACTATTTCACGCTCACTAAGTCGATAAGATGAGGGTATAGCTTTAGTTACACTATGTCAGCTAATGGCACATTGGATATATCTAGTTCCTAATCGTGTCGGCTTTCCAAGTTACATAAATGTTCAAGGCGACCCGTTTTCAAAAGGACTTGAAAGCGCGGGTCGCCTTTTTTGTGTGCCAGGAAAATCTAATCGACCCCTTATTCCAGAAAGTAAGAGGAAAGGGAGCGCAACTATTTTTAATTGTTACGTATAATTGTCTGCTATTCACGGCTAAGCTGCCGTCAAAGAACAACATTTTAGGCTCCCTAAGTTTATTAAATACAGAGTATAGCCTTACCTGATGTCAGCTTAATGACCGAAAGAGCTATCTGACCCTCGCTTATTCCAACGCGCTTGGACTCTCCAAGGTTTATCTGCGACGTTTCTTTCTATCTTCCTTCAAGTCGGCTCTAACGCGCTTAACGTAGCCAGCGCCATCTGGATTGGATATCTCATCAATCTTAGTAAACATATAAGTGCCAACTGGAGGAAAGTGGGCATAATTCGACCGTCCGCTTTCTTCTAGTAACACAACAGGCTCAAACTCATTTCTCGGTTTGTCTTCCGCAGTATAGGTTTTCCCATCGTCGGTGCCGGCATCGTATACTTCAGCCGAAATGGTTTTCGTCTCAACCCATTTCCCATTTTCGCAAAGATTTAGCGAAGAAACGCCGGTTATCCAGTCGGGACTTGGTGCTAGCATATTAACCAAGGTTACTCGCGGAAACTCTTCGGTAAGCTGAAACTCAACAATGCTAGTCCCAGGTGAACGCTTGATTTCTTGTCCATCAAAGATGTCTGACGCTTGATCGACTCTAATTGCCCATTCTGTGTCCTTTATTAGCTTATATCCTGAGCCTCGTTCAGCGATATGCTTGACGCCTTTCGATACTGGGGATCCAGGCTCCCAAAACGAAATTTGATTGTTGTGTGAGACGCCAAATAAATGAGACAAGTGGGGCTTATCAGGTATATCCTCTGGGTGCGAGTCCGCACTCCAGGTACTATTGAAGACAGCCTTGTAGTTGGCGTGCCCCTCGCAAGCAAGTCCACTAGGCCTTTGGTTTTGGCTAGCACAGCCAGTGACTAGTAGCGTAATCGAAACGGCTAACACAGTGTTTTTAAGTGGGCGCTGAGGTCTGTTATGCATTGTTGTGTCCTTTTTTGGTTATTGTATGTGCTGTCTCAATTTCTAGTTGCTCAACGAGGTAAAAGTCACATTCTTTCGTTCAGACAATGCTCTATGTATTAAGTTCCCAAAGACTCTAATTTTAATCTTGAATAAGCTTCTCAGGAAAACCATCCATTAAAAGGGGACGGGTTATTTAATATAATTTGAGGCATGAGTATCAAATGTCCGCATATGGTCGAAAGAAGAAGTAACTGCTAAGTCAAAACGAGAGGGGTTGAACAATATTCGGCTCCCTCTACGCGGGCGCTGTTGTCACCGATACAATAATATCTGCTTATCGTAACTAACTAGACTGTTTCTCCTCGCAAAATGTTCCTCGCTAATTTGGTTTTGATGTCTCTACAATAAACACGCTGATGTCAGCTAATGGCACCTTGTGTCAATATGAGTCACTGTAGAGGTGCTCAAGGCTGGCCTAATTACCATAACTACAACATTCTGTGAAACACTGTGGCCAGGTTAAATGCATTCCTTCGGAAAATTGAAGTTAGTCTATATATCTGGTCACGCATATATTTCTATGAACTATGATAAATGTACTAAATTGAATTAAAGAATCGGAATTACTTTTACAGGCCTAATACATGGCAATCAAAACACAAACAAAATGTCAAAATAATAAAGTTCTTGTTAATGATATTGAATTGAATGTTATAGAAGCTGGTGACATGAACAATCAGCAGAAAAAGCTAGTTGTTTTACTTCATGGGTTTCCTTCGTATTCCGGTAGTTGGTCTAGACAAATTGATCCATTAGTAAAAGCAGGTTATCGTGTTTTGGCTCCGGATTTAAGGGGTTTTAATTTGTCTGAAAGTCCACCAAAGGGCGGTGAGTTAAATTTTGAAATAGCCGCTGATGATATAGCTGAATTGATTAAATATTATCAAACGGACAAAGTTATATTTGTCGGGCATGATTTTGGAGGTATAACGGGCTGGATCTTTGCCATGAAATACCCAGACTTACTAGAAAAATTTATCGCTGTTACTGCACCAACTCCTTCGTATTTATCAAAAATATTACGGTTACGAAATTTGTTTAAGCATACGTACTTTTTCTTGTTTCAAATTCGCGGTTTTGAAAAAGTGTTAGAGCGACGGGCTAGAGAGTTTATAAAAAGAGTTTTTAAGAATGACCCTGTAAACGAAGGGGCATTTTCTAAAGAAGAAATTAATGAACTTGTTGATGCATTTTCACAAGCAGATGTACCCCTAAATTGCATGAGATATTATCGTTCTATTTCATTGATCAAAGATCAAATCAAACCATACGGCCAAATAAAAGTTCCGATTCTAATTTTAACCGCAGACCATGATCAATATGTGAAATTCAACTCTATGGCTAATCCTGGACCAGAAGTCGCTCCAAATGCTAAACACATATGTATTGATAACTGTAGTCACTGGCCTATGGCAGATCAAACTGAAGAATTCAATAATTTGATATTAGAGTTTATACACTCTTAAATTTAGAATATCCAAGGGGCGATCATGTGGGTTCAGCTGGTCGACGCAACACTTTATTCTTTAATATTTTTCGATCACTCTGATGTTAGCGCTTTACCTACTATTACCCAATTTCGGGACTGCAATAACTAGTCGCACTGTTCGACCCGAAAGGGCTGATCATCAGCAGATTTTAACTATCGGGACTATCTAGTAATCAATACCCAGGGCTGAACGCTAATAGTCATAGACTTCCGTAGCCGCTTCCGTCATGTGGTAACCCGCCGTCGCGAACTTCGTCATCGATATTTGATTCTTCATCATCCCGCTCACCCAAACTGGTGTCCAAAAGTCCTGAGTTACCATAGGCTTTTTTAAACTTACGTAGACAATTTGATTCTCTGGGGGTGGTGGCGTGTGAACGCACGCCCCAACATAGGGAACCAATAGAAATTCAGACACCGACGACGCGTTGAACTTGATTGGAATCATATAACCCGGCAGTTTTAGTTGTTGCTTATCCAATGTTTTTACGATCGGAGCCATGTCTACGGCTGGTAGCGTTTCGATTTGGCCATCGTAAGTTTCGCCTTCAAAAAAACCTTGCTCTTCAGGTGCAATAGGCACCCAGCCTTCGGGCATTAAATCATCCCAACTGACTTTCTGGTATTCGCCAGAATATGCCAGTGGAGACATAGTCTGCATGAGTAGTAATATAATTCTTAGCGTATTCATTGTTTCTCCTAAAGTTTAATCGACATGCCATCGGCTAATGATTGTTTGTAGGCTCTATAGCCTGGAATGCTACCTATCAGAAAACTCACACCTATCACAACGGCAATAAGCACTAATTGCTTAGAGCCAAAGCTGGAGAACGGTATATGAAGCCCATATCCCTGCAGCACAGATTGACTTAAGACGATTGCGGTCAGGAATAAAAATACCCCAAGAAAACAACCTACGATGGCAAATAATAAAGACTCGGAGGCCAGCAGTATAAAAATCTGATTTGGTCGACAACCTAAAGAGCGGAGAATAGCGATCTCACGACGTCGCTCATTCAGACTGGTAAGAATAACTGTGAGCAAGCCGACAAAACTATTCAGTAAAACAAACACGGCAATTATCAATAACGCTTTTTCCGCCACCCCGATTAACTGCCACAATTCACCTAAGGCAAGCCCAGGCAAAACCGCTAGCATAGGCTCTCTCTTGTAGTTATTAATGGCGCGTTGCACGCGAAAAATTTCCATCTTGGAATTCAACCCAAGCATGAATGCGGTAATCTGCGTCGGCTGTAGATCTGAGACCAAGGCTTGTTGTGCGCTCACCGTATCTCTTGAGCGGGTACCTGTTTTCCAATCAATGTGAAGGGCCTCTATTCCTTGCAGGCTCACATGAATGGTCCGGTCAACCGGTGTCCCTGTTCGTTCCAATATTCCTGTGAGCACAAATGGTTTGTCCTCATGACGCGCGAAGTCGGTATCGTATACACCATGCGCCAGCGTCAATTCGTCACCCAGTTGATAACCTAGCTTTTCGGCAACCTCTATACCAATGACCGTGTCATACACAGTTGAAAAAGGTTTGCCTGCATCAAACGCTAATGCCTGATCATCCGCAAACCGGTAATGCTCAAAATAAGCCTCAGTGGTGCCCATCACTCGAAAGCCTTTATGTGAATCGCCTAACGATATAGGAATAGACCAGGCAACGGATTGATGGGAAGAAATTTTCTCGTAACTATCCCAACCAATATTGTTCGTTGCATTGCCAATGCGAAAAACAGAGTAAAGTAAGAGTTGAACTGAGCCACTTCTTGCGCCAACCAATAGATCAGTGCCTGAAATCGTATTCGTGAAGCTATGCTTAACTTCCTTACGTAAAGTATCTACCCCTAATAAGAGAAAGACACTAATACAAATACTGAATAGGGTTAAACAGCTTGTGAATCTGCGATTGAGTATACTTTTGAAGGTAAGTTTAAGGAGCAATAACAAATTCATGACACATACTCCCGCTGTTGAGTTTTGATACGGTTATCAGCTCTATTTAGCTTGCTCAAAAGAACGCTTCGATCAAATGCATTTTCCAAACCCCGATCATGACTGACAAATAGAATCGTTGAACCGCTATGTTCACACTCACTTAATAACAGGTTTAAAAAATACTCGCGAGTATCTGCATCCAATGCCGATGTGGGTTCATCCGCGATGACTAATTCAGGCGAACCAATTAAGGCACGTGCAGCGGCAACACGCTGCTGCTGGCCAACACTGAGATCCGACACTGGTTTCTTAAGTAAACAGCGATCCTGCAACTGCAGATGAGAGAGTAAACGATACGCTTCTTCTTCGAGCGTTCTCGACTTTGATAATGCCTTGGCTTTACGTCGACTAGAAAACTCACATGCCAAGGTGATGTTCTCAATGACTGATAAGTAAGGAATTAGGTTGAAGAGCTGAAAAACAAAGCCGATATGATCGGCCCTAAATTGATCACGACGGTTTTGTTTCAGTTGACCAACATCTGTTCCAAGGAGATTGATACGACCGGAGTCAGGCAGGTTTATTCCGCCTAGAAGACTCAATAACGTCGTTTTTCCTGAGCCACTTTCACCTTTGATGAAAATCCGCTCTCCCTTCTGAATAGATAACTCGGGAATATCCAACACGTCCCGCTGGCCAGAAGGCCAACGGAATCGTAAGTTTTCTACTTTCAATAAGGGTGTGTTTGTGTTCATACTCAAAACTTGATGCTCACATTATTACGGTCAAGCTCAAGCAATTTCTGGCCTGAATTGGTGATGATGTGCGTCTCAAGTTCTTCGATCGACGTAAAGATTTCAAACAACGCAACCTTGATCTCCTTCAAGTCGCTGATGCTTGCGCATTCAAAGTGATACTCAGCCTCAAACTCACTATGCGAGTCCTTGTCATTATGGCTTTCACGATCATCTTTCGCGTGACTTTCGTGCTCATCACTATGATCAACAGTCTCTAGCAATGATGACTTGATGTTTGCATGTTCTAATACACATCGCGCATTCTGACTAATCAGAAACAAGCGAGAAGCATCGTTTAAGGACTTTTTAGCCCATTCAACTTTTGCGTGTTGTTCAGGTGAGTTAGGTTGATGTTCAAAGCCAGTAATATTCATCGCTGGAGATTTTAATACTAGTTGAAGCTCATCTTTTTCTTGAACTAGCATTAAAGTCGCATGCCCATGTTCATGGGCTTCGTGCTCCTCTTCAAAAGCAAAGACGGCACGTACAGAAAGGTTAAAAAACAAAAACACAAATAGACACTGAACAAGATAGTTCTTCATACAAAACTCCACAGTAATACGGTGCTAATATGCACCAGATATAGTAACGATTTAAAAAGTAAGACTACGCGTTACTAGGGGGAGCTCTGGAGAGATATGTTTGAAATGGCTGTTTTTTAGAATGGACTAGGTTGAAAAGTCGGTGCTTCGATCTTTCAGCTGAAGCGCTTAAGTACGTATAACCTAGGCAGTACGCCGTGAGGTTTGATAATATCAAACACGCTTCACATAATGATTCAATGCTATGGTTTTTGCCGGAAGAGTCAGGCTCTCCAAGGTCATGGTGTTCAGAATCAGAATCAGAATGAAAATGATCGCTACTGGCTGTCGTAAAACTAGCCGCTGCCGAGTCAATCTTTCCAATAGCAATATGCTCACTGCCATGAAGCACAGCAAAGCTCGATGCAAACAGCACCGTAAACGCTAATATATAATGAAAGAAAGCTCTCGAAGTCATAGCGGCATTCTAACCGAACAAAGCGACAAATCAACTAAGTTATATCTTTAGCTATAAAAATAACTGCGCCTAATGTCTGGTATAAGCGCGTAACCAGGCAACACCCCATAGACAAGTTTAGTTCGCTTAGCTTCTTCTAATAGCCCTAAAGTTTTATCACCTTATGTCAGCTATTGGCACACTATCGCCTGAAGAATCGAGAGGCAGTAGTATGAGGGACTAAGCTTGCCTAGAGCTCTATCGCCCCACACATCCGTTACAAAGACTGGCTATGCTGGAGCCAGTCTTTGTAAGGCTATTTGTTTTCAACACTTTTGAACATTGTTCTTATAGCGTTATCTCTTAACCTTTTTAATTCCCCGTTTTTTTTCATTTCAATAAATATCTTATTGATTTTAGGTACTATGTTCTTATGCTTTTCATGAAGATAATGGTAAACCAACATACGGCTTAGGGGCGGAGACAGGGGGTGTACTGATTTCAGGTTCATTTTCTTGATCAGCCACAATCCGTTGATTCGTGCGGTTATGATAATATCCGGTCCTCCGGCTTCAAGCACTTTCATCATTTTAGTGCTGTTATTGGCTATATGAACATTCTTAATACCTTCAGTGCATAGTTCGGAATGCTTCACGCCTCTTACAATACTAATGTGATAATCTTTCAATGCAGAGCAGTCGGAAATATTGAAATTAAGTTTGTTTGAAAAAACAGAAGGTTCGATGTAATTTATTGGTGTGGGAACCCGTACAAGAGTCTGATACTCATTTCCAATTTCAAAAATTCTGTGAACCTCTCCGTCGGCTCTTCCTTCGCTTGATTCTTTCAGAGCTCTCTTTCCCGGCATTGTCACAATTTCAATAGGAATTCCCAGTTTTTTATAAGCAGCCTTTAATATGTCAGCGCCGATAATCTGATCAGGAGTGTCTATAATTTGAGTAAACTGGAGAGCTGTTTCGGAATAAGATATATCTGTAAATATTAATAAAATTGTCAGGATATATAGAATTTTTTTCATAAGATATCCTATTCAGAATAAAAGAAGTTAGGCAACTGGTTCTCAACTATTTGATTTTATACATATAAACTTTAGGAATGCATAAATCGAGTCTTTAAGGTCAGTATATTTAATGTTCAACAACATAACTCATAAATAAATAGTAGAAATTTAAACCAGCTTCACTAGTATAGTTCAAATATTGTCTGCTTATAGAAGCCAACCAAACAATAATTCTTAGGCAAACTTAGTTCGCTAAGTTGACGTTTAAAGCGTTGCAAACATGACCGCTAATGACACAAGGCTTAGTCGTCTTGTACTAATAGTATTAAGCGGCGCAAGCTTATTGGTCAAAAGCTTCCCTTAAAACCAGAGCAAATTTGGTCTATTCGTGTTCGTTTGGAAATGCAGAATAACATTCGTGATCTGGCGCTTTTCAATTTAGCGTTGGATAGCAAGCTGAGAGCATGTGACTTGCTCAAATTGACAGTCAGGGATATTTCTCGCGGAGAGGGAATACTACCGCGGGCTCAAGTTATTCAACAGAAAACCAATCGAGCTGTTCAATTTGAAATAACGAATAAGACTAAAAAATCGTTACAGTCTTTGAAAGGTCATGAACAGTTATCCTGCAATGATTATCTGTTCAAAAGCCAGTCGCTCAGAACAGAGCACTTATCAACACGTCAATATGCTCGGATCGTTGATGATTGAGTAACGAGTATCGGTTTGGATAAAAATGCTTATGGAACGCACTCAATGAGGCGTACTAAGGCATCCATTATATACAAGAAAACTAAGAACCTGAGAGCAGTTCAAATACTCTTGGGGCACATAAAGCTATAAGTACCGTTAGGTACCTTGGTGTTGAAGTAGATGATGCACTAGAGATATCTGAGCATATTGAGATTTAAATGTTTTGGCGGTTAATAGGGGAGTATCCGATTTATGTGAGCCTGTGTTAATTTGCACTTAAAACTGAACCACAGTTTTCACACAGCCTGGACACTTAGCCCCTATACAAAGTCAAAGGACTGTGGGCATATCAAGGGAGGTCCGTTTGGCTACAGGGTTACCACCTATCTCTCAGGCTTTGATTGAATTTATCGATAATGCTCTGTTCATTGAGAATAATACCCCGATAATAGATCATCAAACATCTTATCGTAAGACTTGTCTTTTCGAAGGGATCTTAAACCAGCATTGAAAATACGCATTATTTCTTCTGAACGTTTAATCTTTTTGGGAAAAATCAAAAAACCTGGGCGTGAGGATACGGGTTTGGGATGGAAGGCAACTTGATGAATAATATCTGGTGCAAACTTTGTCCTTAGCAACTCTAAGCCAGTCACAACATTAATCGGGAGAATATCAATGCGCCCATGAAGCAAAAGCCTGAAATTTTGCTCGTCATCGTTAACTGAAATAAAGTTAATTTTCCCAGCATCTCGAGCAGCTTCAAGCTCTTTGGAAGAGAAATAGCCGCGAGTTAGGCCTAAAGAATAACCCGTAAGATCATCTACTGTCTTCCAGTTAAAATCTGGTCGCTTGCTGATTACATAAAAAAGTGATTATTAGCTTTCAAAAGTTCATCACTATAAAGAAAGTCCCCGGCCCTTTCTTCATTGTACGACCACCAACTAGAGGCGTCATAGTCGCCGTTTTTGCTTTGTAAGTAAGCTCGTTTCCAGGGCAAAAAATCAAACTCTACCTGATGTCCCTGGCGCGCGAATGCCTTACTCACCACATGGTTGGCGAAGCCTTTATATTTTGCAGTGCTGGAACAATAGGGTGCAAATTCCCCTGTCGCAATACTAAAAGTCTCACTTTGAACTTCGATGGACAGTAAAAGAAAAATGCAGACTATAAGGTTTTTCATAATTATTTCTCCCTCACTTCCACTTTCTAAGTATAGCTCTACTAACGACATCGGTACTGCCGACTGAACAAATTATGGAATATATTTTGAATTTAACAAACAAAATATCTAAGGATAAATAGGGTACTGTCAACTTAACACAGACCTGTATAATCGCTGAACATGAAAACTTATAAGCGCTTCCGCTATCCAAGCCAAATAATTAGCAACTCTATATGGCTATACCATCGATTCACATTAAGCTTCAGAGATATTGAAGAATTGCTAGCAAGCCGAGGCGTTATAGTCTCTTAGGAAACCATTCGACAATGGTGCCTAAAACTGACACCAAGCTTCGTCAAAAACCTAAAGAAAAGACAAGGTGCTTTAGCTGGTGAATGGTATTTGGATGAGGTTTTTATCAAGATTAATGGAAGCCAGCATTACATTTGACGGGCTGTTGACCAAAATTGTTGTGAGCTTGGACTTCCCACGCACTAGTGGACAAGTTTTCATATCCGCTCTACATAACAAAGCAGTCATCGCAATACCACCAATTAATGATATATAAGTCGGAAATTTAGAAGCAATACCCTTAATCACATAATGACTTCTGATGGCATATTGCTGTCAGTAAAATTCGAAAAATAGTATTTTTAAGAGTTAGGGGGTGTCTAGATTTATAAGGACTTGCCAGCTTACTGTTCAATCTGATCTTTCCACCGATATAGCCGCTACTTCTTTAGGTTTAGCAGCTTCAGGTACAGAATAACCTTCCTCAAGAACTAAGGCGAAAGCCTCTTCTTTAAATTCTTTTGGATATTGTTTTTGTGTTCTTTTTTGACTCATAATGACAACTTATTGATTGACGATTATTGTCTCCATCAAAGTGTCCGATTCCATTAGACCAGAACACTACCGTAGTGAGCTAAGAATAAGGATAGCGCATGAAAATAATGCTAAATATCATCTTGGTGTGTTTCTTGGGGTTACAGGTGCCCACAATATTTGCTGATACCATCGATATTTCTGGCGCAGTTTGGTGCCCAAACAACTGTTACCCCGATAAGAAAAGACCTGGAATCATGTTAGAGATTGCACAGAAAGCGCTAAGAAAACAAGGGTACGAAATAACCTACAACGAAATAGCTTGGAGCAGGGCAATTATAGAAACCAAACAAGGGAACTTTGATGCTCTTATTGGTTCATCAAAAATAGATGCGCCTGATTTTGTTTACCCGAAAGAACCCGTGGCAATTGCCAGGAACTGTTTTTTTACTCTA
>Ga0209290_1000565_pt1 | contig 25088 bp, 19 predicted proteins | sample EN1Hudsemesocosm_2_FD_184632 | JGI IMG/M metagenome (GOLD analysis project Ga0209290, IMG submission 184632) | Methane-oxidizing microbial communities from mesocosms in the Hudson Canyon - EN10B Hudson Canyon (SPAdes) (version 2) | ecosystem: Environmental > Aquatic > Marine > Cold seeps... | reverse complement strand
TTGCTGAACCCTGTCCTTCAACCCAAAACATTATAAACCTTATTGAAAACTAACTCGGCAGTACAACAATGACTAGAACGATCAGATCGCTCTATAAATATACCCTATCAAACTTTCTATTCAAACTACCCATAGTCAGATCTGAGTTCTATACTCAATAATGTTAAGCCAATAGTTTTAAACTAATAGCTAATAGTTCAGTCATTATTAGCCCGGCTATTGTTCACATTGAAAAGACTATCATATCCGCGCAGGCAGGATTTGTATGGATTTCGAGAACGACATTTTCATTAGCTACGCCCATATCGATAACCAGCCTCTGGTGAAGGATACTGACGGCTGGGTATCACAATTCCACCATGCTCTGGAAGTACGGGTCGACCAGCTGCGGGGAATCAAATCCAGTGTCTGGCGTGATTTAAAACTACAAGGAAATGACTTTTTCGACGATAGTATTATCGACCAGCTTCCAAATGTAGCCGTATTAGTGTCAGTCATGACACCCCGTTATGTACATTCTGAATGGTGTACTAAAGAGCTAGACGAGTTTTGTCATGCCTCGGCCAAAACCGGCGGTTTACGTTTTGGCGATAAAACCCGAATTTTCAAAGTACTTAAAACACCCGTCCCAATTAATGAACACCCTAACAATATTCGCAATGTACTGGGTTATGAATTCTATGTTGTTGACCCGAACTCCGGCAGAGCCCGAGAACTCAACGAAGTGTTTGGCGGTGAAGCCGAACGCGAATTTTGGGTTAAACTCGATGACCTTGCCCAAGATCTTTGCCAATTGCTTGACCAGCTAGAACGCGATCCAGCAGATCACGCAGCCTCTGACAAGGATAAAACTACCGTCTATGTCGCGAGTGCGAGCTACGATATAAAAGAGCAGTATGATTCGATTAGACGTGATTTACTTGGACAAAATGTCCGAGTGCTGCCCGATCAACCTTTACCCTTAAATATTGACGAATTAATTCCATTTTTGAAAGAAAACCTCGCTCAATGTCATTTATCTATTCACCCTATTGGCAAACTCTATGGCGTAATACCTGAAGGCTCAACCCACTCTCTGATTGCACTCCAAAACGAGTTAGCTATTGAGCGCGAACAACAAGGCAGTTTCAGCCGATTAGTTTGGATTCCACAAGACCTGGAAGTTGAAGACGAACATCAACAGCAGTTTATTGAATCACTGCGTTCCGACCCTAGAATTCAATTTGGTGGTGACCTTCTGGAAACCCCCTTAGAAGATTTAAAAACACAGGTAAGCGAAGTATTAAGTTCTCATTCTAAGCAAGCTACTTCAGCAAACTCTGCTATCAATGAAACACCCGCTCAAGCCCATGCGCCTTTTACGCCTAGCGCACCGTCAATGCCAGCGTCATCATCAACACAAACGACATCAACAGAACAAACGTCAGCGGGACTCATTGAAGCTGATGAGTTTATTAGCATTTATCTCATTTGTGATGCGCCTGATCTGGATGAAATCACTCCTGTAGCAGATTGTCTTTTTGATCTTGGCTTTGAAGTCATACTACCGGTATTTGAAGGCGATGAAGCTGAAGTCCGAGAAGACCATGAAGACAACCTCTGTCGAGCCGATGCCGTACTCATTTATTATGGTCAAGTCAAGGAACTCTGGTTACACCGAAAGCTCAGGGAAATTCGTAAGAGTGCGGGTTTAGGTCGAACCCAACCGTTCAGAAGCAACGCCATACTCGTACCCCCTAATCCGCAACGTAAACAATGGTTACGCAGCCATGAAGCACTTGTTATTCACCAGCCTGATACCTTTAAAGCTGACTTACTCGATCCATTTATCAGTGCCTTAAAACAATAATTGGCGAGGACAAAAAGGATAATGAATACAGAGAGTTTGTCTAACCCATATAGAGGCTTGCGGCCTTTTGTCAGTGAAGATGACCACTTGTTTTTTGGCAGGGAACAAATCGTTGATCAGTTATTAATGCGCTTACGCCAAACACGTTTTTTAAGCGTGATAGGTAGTTCTGGTTGTGGCAAATCATCCTTAATTCAGGCGGGCTTAATTCCCTCTTTGTATAGCGGTTATATGACTCAAGCCGGTTCAAGTTGGCGCGTCGCGATAATGCGTCCAGGCACCGACCCTATCGGTAATCTGGCCAGAGCATTGAGCCAACCAGATATATTAGGTCATGATGCGCGCTTAGAAGAAGCTAGCCCAGTAGTAAACGAAGCCACCATTATTCGCAGTAACTATGGCTTAGTTGATTGCATCCGCCTGGCACGCATTCCACAGAATGAAAATATACTCATCGTTGTGGATCAATTTGAAGAACTATTCCGCTTTAAAGACAAACAATTCAAACATAAAAAAGAAGCTGATCAGGCCAGAGAGGACGCCCACGTTTTTGTAAAACGTTTAACCCACGCTGCTACACAGTCCGAACTACCTATCTACATTGTGTTAACCATGCGCTCTGATTTCATTGGTGAATGCAATGAATACCCTGGTCTTCCCGAAGCCATTAACGAGGGGCAATTTCTAGTTCCGCGCATGACGCGTACGCAGTTAAGAAGTGCAATTTCTGGCCCTGCTAAGGTGGGGGGTTCAGATATTTCCCCCCGGCTCTTAGTCAAACTATTGAATGATGTGGGAGATAACCCAGACCGTTTACCTATTTTGCAGCATGCATTAATGCGCACCTGGGATTTTTGGTTCACACAAGGCCAACATAAAGAACCCTTGGATCTTCAGCATTATCTCGCCATTGGTACTATGGAGTCAGCCTTATCAAGCCATGCAGATGAAGTATATGAGGCACTCGATTCGGATAAAGCCAAACACATAGCCGCCACAGTGTTCAAATGTTTAACTGACATTCTTTCCGATAGCCGTGGCCTGCGCCGACCTACAACCTTGGGAAGGTTAGCCGAAATTGCTCAGACAGATACGCATGAAGTAAGTAAAGTTATTGACCAGTTCCGTTTAAATAGTCGCGCCTTCCTCACCCCCACCGAAGATATCGCGTTAACACCTGACTCGGTGATTGATATCACCCATGAAAGTCTAATGCGGGTTTGGGGGCATTTAATCCGCTGGACCAAAGAGGAAAAGACGTCGGCGCAAACCTATTTAAGATTATCGCGTGCCGCCTCACGGTATGAAAAAGGCACCGCGGGATTGTGGCGTGACCCTGAGTTACAAATAGGTCTCAGGTGGTTGGAATCAAATCAACCCAGTGTAGTATGGGCTGAACTCTATAACCAAAATTTTGACAGATCTATTGCCTTCCTTGGACAAAGTAAAGCTGAACAAGAACGTCTTGCAGCAGAAAAAAGAAAAGCACACCGACAACGTTTACAAACTGCTTGGGGCGTGGCTTTTGTTTTATTAATATTTGCAGTGTATGCCCTCATCCAACAACAAATAGCGGAACGGGAACAAGTCCGGGCCGAACAAAACTTTCACCTTGCAGTGAAAGCAGTAGATGAAATGTTAGCTGATGTGGTAGTTGAGAGTAGTCTAGCGAATATCCCTCAAACTGAAGAACTGCGGCAGCAATTACTTGAGAAAACCCGACATTTTTATGAGTCACTCCAGGAAGATCGTGCAGCTGATGTAAACCTGCGCTTGGAAGCGGCCGTAGCACAGGTTCGTTTAGGCAAAATTTATCAACTGCAGAGTCTGCCAACAAAAGCAGAAAGCACCTTACTCAAAGCGATCCAAAGCTTAAAAAACTTACATAAGCAGTTTCCTGAGCAGGTGTTAATTCAGCATCGACTAGGCGAAGCTTATAACTGGTATGGCGCTCAAGTAATGCAATACAATCAGGAAAAAGCCGAAAGGGCTTTTCACATATCTTTAGAATATCACCATGATCTTGTAAACCGTTTTACTGAAGAGTATGACTATCGCTACGAACTTGCACGGGTATATAACAATCTGGGTATATTATTGGGCGCAGATTCAAACCGTGTAGAAGACGCTGAAAAGTACTTCCAGCTTGCTATTTCACTTTTCGAAGACCTATCTTCTTTGCGTGATGAACCTTTGGATTCATGGAGACTAGCCCGTACACAGAATGGTTTGGGTGGTCTCTTAAGGCGCATGAACCAAGCAGAAAAATCAGCCCAGGCTTATAATGAAGCAATTAACATTGTCTCGCAGATGTTAGAAAAAGAGCCTGATAAACGCGAATACATGGAAGGAATGGCGAGATTTTATAATAATTTAGGCAATATGTACCTGACCAATAGAAAGTTCGACTTTGCCTTGAGCGCTAACACGAAAGCTCGCCATTTATTTGAGACGCTAGCGACCCCTATTCCTGAATTACGTAATGAAATTGCCAACAGCTACAATACCCAAAGCGCCATATTAAGAAGTCAGGGTCGTATTGAGGAAGCCACGCAAGCTGTCAAAATAGCAATCAAACACTATACCCAGCTGGAAAATACCTCTCCTAAATTGAGTGAAGACCCAAACTTTAATAATCGATTTGGTGGTTTTTTAGCCAGCTTTGCTATACTTAGAATCGATTTAGGTGAAACTCAAGCAGCCATAGATTTGATCACACAAGCTGTCACTTACTTTTTAAAGTCGGTGAATTCAGCTGTAACCAGTACCGGTTACCAAAAAAACTTGAGTAACGCCTATTGGTTACTTGCCAAGAATCACCTCAAAACAGGCGACTATATTGCTTCAACAGTTGCCCTTGAATCATTACTGAACAGGCAGACAGATAAAAATAGAAAAGTGAGAGCTGCTGGCCTGTTAATACAGGCTATCGACTTGATTAATCACGATACTGAATTAAAGCTGTTAAAACGCAATGAACTCGCAGGTTCATATACGTTGATGGCACTTTCTCTCTTGCAACAAGCAATCAATGAAGGGTATTCAAAAAATATAATAATTAAGCAGACAGAAGTAGGCGGTAAGTTCCATCAGTTAAGTAAGCACCAAGACTTTCAAAAAATAATAGCAGGCGGTGAGGGTCTGCGCTAACAATGGATTGATATAGCAGACCCTTGATACTGGCAGCCCCTTGATAACAGCGAATAACTTTTGCTGAATTTCACCGGCTGTCGTTAAACTCATAGGAGACCACACATGCATCATTTAACTAGACGTATTACCACAGCTTTTATTGTTTCAATACTTTCCCTCTTCACAGCTATTTCTTCTGCACTTGCAGATGAAGACCCAAATAAAAATTGGGATAGCGACGATAATGATATGCCCATGTTCATATCAGATAGCAATACCGGCTATGTCGATAATGCGATTATCCAAAACCAATTCCGCATAAGGGTAGACTCAGGCTCGAATAGCCACTTCCCTGACATGGCAGAACTTTTCTATGGTGCATGCGGCTGTCATCGGGTTCTTGGCCTCAACCCTAGTGCTCCCGGGCCAGCCGGAACACTAGATCCGAGTTCACCTATGACCTCACCCCTAATCGAAACCTCAGTGGACTATCAAGAACTGAGTTTCGATTTTGAATATGCTTTAGAAAATAATTTATCTCTATTTGCTGAACTCCCTTTACGCTTTATTGATGGTGAGTTACTTGGTAAGGAGCAAGGCCTTGGAGATATTCGAATCGGTGCCAAGTTTGGTTTATTAGGCAATTCGTCCCCTCACCTTACTGCGCAATTGAGAGCATATTTACCCACTGGGGAAGCCAAGAAAGGTTTAGGCACTGATCATTATAGCCTTGAACCGGCAATTTTATTTTTTAGCCGCCTAAATGAGCAATGGACATTTTCCTCAGAGTTAAGGTATTGGATTCCAATTGATGGAACAAGTGGTCAAGGCACTCCCTCCAAGGTAGATTATTCCGGTGATATCCTACGCTTTGGCGTGGGTTTGGGTTATGACTTTAATCTTGATAGTCGAACCCGTATTTCACCGATTGCTGAACTTGTCACCTGGAAAATATTGGGGGGGCAAGCGTTAATGTCGATGGACGGTACGCCTATGAATGCACAATGGATAGAAGTAAAAGGTAAGGTCATCACCAATTTTAAACTAGGTGTACGCGCCAACTTTGCTAATAAGCATTCCATATTCGTGGGTTACGGTGAGCCTCTGTCAGACTGGGAACTCTACGAGAATATTATCCGATTAGAGTTTAGAACAAGCTATTAAACACCTCGCCTCGTTTAATACGAGCGGGTGTGATGCAATAAGTACATACTTAGATCACCGTAGCCCTTTGCTGCTGGTATATTGCCTACGTAGTCACAGCTAAAATAGTCGTCACTACAAGCATATCCATTAGAAACATCTGCGCTAGAAGCGTCGCGAGCGTCACCTGCGTCCCGATCTAGCGCAATCATAGCGGCAAAGGCTTCAGTCACGTACACACACCCTTCAGGAGTAACGGGTTCTATTCTAGCGGTACAGCTAACATGTGCACCAAAATAATTATCCACTTTTAACACGGGGTCCTTTGCTTTATAAATCGGCCCGAAGTGCCCTCCTAATCTCAAAGCTAAATGTTTGGGAAGTCCGTAATCACTATTCTGCAAATTGTTCATCGCCTGCTGCATCGCTATTGCACAAAGTGCCGCGTCACGTGCGTCTTCAAATACGACAAAAATGCCATCCCCCCAAGTATTCTTAAAACATACTTTTTCGCCAAAGCTGTCTAATACTCGAGCCAATCGTCCTAAAACCTGATCAACAAAAATCAGAAGTTCCTGATCCTTTAGTTTACTAAAACCTTTAACGTCACCAAATAACATCGCCCGTTGAACACGGGCAAGCCTAGAAACGGCAGCCTCTACCTTGATGGAAGGCGCTTGTCTTCCAATAACAGTAATAAGTGATTGAGGCAGATTCAAATTTTTCCAGCAAGCAATGTCATAAGCAGTACCCACCGTAGTGTTAGGTGCAACACCATCCCAAACGGCTATCTGTATTATAGGGCTATCTAAATAACGCGACCTCAATACGGCAAGCCCCATGGCTAGACCACTGCAATAGGTAAATAACTGATCATCACCCAAGTAACTATCTTCCGTGGCATAACGAACACTACTGGCTAAACCCAAGCAGCGATAAAAACGCCGAACCCAGTCTTCACCGCTAGGCCTAACCGACACGTCTATAAATTCATCTAAACAAAAAGGCAGCGCCACATGCAATTCGCCTTGCTGGACAAGAATTGCTTCGGCAATCATGATATCTGCTCCGGCGGCAAGAGAACCGTAAGCAATCACCCCATTTAGGTGATCAAATTCAACCTGTAGAGATTTTTTTACACTCCCTTCCTGATCACAAGGAAAACGCCCATCAATGCCTGGCCTTGAAATAATATGCCCACAATAATGAATCACGGTCGGTGGCAGAAAATGATTCAAAATCTGCGAATTCTGATGCCTTAGGCGACACACCAATCGCAACTGTTTTCGTGTCGTTGCCAAAGCGGCCCAATCATCTTTTACCGCCATAAACGCCTTTTCAAGCACCGCTAAAAAGGGTTCTATTTGACCTAAAATAAGCAGTGCTTCTGCGCGACTAGCTAAAAGGTAATAACGTTCTTCTTCGCTTATTTTATGATTTCCTAAGCTTTTATTCGCTTCATTGTCAGAATACTCCTTACTGACCGTATCATTTTTATCTACGATTTCTTTTTCATCATGCGCAGTATCAGAACGATCCAGCACCTCAATCACTTGCTTTGCAATCGTTTTGGCGTATTGCTCATTACCTGCCAATAAGTACATTGTGGCCGCATTAATACCAGGATAATAACCGCCTGTACGTTTAAAAATAGCTTCATATTGGCTAGCAGCCAGTAAGGCTTTAGAGCTGTGTTTACCCTCAGATACCGACAAGGCCTCATCTTTTGATAAGCGTGCTCCCAGTGCGGCAATATCTTCAGACTGGTGCGAGGCAAGATTAAAGTCTTCGTATTTTTGGCTGGCAAGCACCGTTGCCCCCGCACGAGCCAATACCAACACTGCTCGATACTGCAACATCAAGTTATGAGCATGCTGCTTTAAACCTGAGATAGCCGTATCGTAAGCTCGCAAGAACTCACCCGAGCGTTCTAATTCACGCGTGCGATCTAACCATTCTTGGCTAGTTAGATTTTGTTTGGAACCCAATTCTTTCGACATCAGATAAACCTCAAAAGTGATTAGATATCTCGCCTATTGCTAATCGCCCATAGGACGCAAACTAAATTCTTTAATCAAATCGGCAGCTAATAAATCATCAGCCAGCATTGAGAGAGCGTTCAAGTCACTGGTACGAACGGTCATTTGGTACGACAGGTTTTTACCGTTATTGCTAAGCTTAAACGAGAAATTACTTACCACTAAAGAGTGCTTGGTTAAGACTTCTCTGACTTGTAATTCTGACCAATAATCCCGTCGTGAGAAACGTAAAACTAATAACGCGTAATGACGTAAAGGCAGTGTTTCAACGATCAAGTTAAAAATTGCCAAGGTAATGAGTGTGAGTAAGGCAGCAAAAATAGCGGTAATATAAAAACCACCACCAATCACTAACCCTATTGCTGCAGTAATCCAGATAGAAGCCGCTGTGGTCAAGCCCCTAACGGTATTCTTGTCCTGCATCATGGCACCTGCGCCGAGGAAACCAATCCCCGTCATGACGCCTTGCGCCATTCTCGCAGGGTCCACTCTAATCATGGTTTCAAGCTGATTGGGAATGTTCGCCCATTGGAAGTCACTCATCACCATAAGCAGGCATGAGGCCAGACACACAAGAATATGCGTTCTAAAACCCGCCGCACGACCACGAAAGGCGCGATCGAGACCAATGCCACCACCAACAATGACAGCAAAAACTAAGCGAAGGTAAGGTTCAAACAAAAGATCACTAAACATACGGCCCCTTTTATTTTATGGCGTATCTAATGACTCAACTTTTAAATGACTTAACTTAAGTATAGAAGACTTGAGCCGATACGTAGTTATAAGTATTAAATTGTTATACGTACTCAATAACCACCAGCACTAAATAACTATGCTCTATTGCTCATATGCAAAAATGTACTAAGCAGGTAAATACACCTGTTAACTAAAACTGCGCTATACTAGAGACTGTAACCCTTCTTATTTTTGGAGGTAGTATTATGGGAAAGGTAATCAAATTTCCATCCAAAGAAGAACAAGGAATGTCCTATCTTGAAGAGGGAATACGCGAACTCATGGAATCGAAAGGCGACAATGATGCCGCTATCGATATTACGATCGATACACTTATTGAGGTTTATAAGAAGTACGGCAATATGGGGAAACAGAACTTTTCTCTCAAACTGCCTCCCTACATTAAAGAAGAGCACATTGGCTTAATCACTCAGCAAATTACTGATGGCATACAAATACTCAATCATGAACATGCCAAAATCATAAACCAGCTTGCGGCAGAGTTAGTATTAACCAAAGTACAATTACACCATTGCCAAGAAGCCCTTGATAAAACCAGCAATGAATAAACATGACCACAACAAGTCTATTCATGCTTATCAGGATGATGCTCTGGGAATAAAAGATGCTATAGCTTTAGTACAAGACTTAAGAGCTGGAAGCGTATCTGCCACCGAACTCGCACAGGCTGCACGTAAAAGAGCCTTGCGAGTTGACTCTTCTATTCATGCCATCACATTTAACCGCCATAACCATACTCGAATTAATCATGCGCCATTCGAACATGCAAAAACCTCAATGTTCTTTCAGGGCATACCGTCCTATATAAAAGATAACATTGCTGTAAAAGGCTTACCCACCAGTTATGGATCTGCTGCCTTCAAACCCAAAACAGAAATTCGCCACAGCTCATATACCAAGCAATTTCTAGCCACAGGGGTCAATATACTCGGCAAAAGCGCGTTACCTGAATTCGGCTTTAATGCTACTACCGAACCGGCTCATACTGCCCCTACATGCAACCCCTGGCATTTGGATTATTCATCTGGCGCTTCATCAGGAGGGGCAGCAGCTTTAGTCGCGGCAGGGGTGGTGCCATTCGCACACGGCAATGATGGCGGTGGATCAATTCGCATCCCCGCAGCATGCTGTGGTCTAGTGGGTTTAAAACCCAGCCGGAATCGTCATATCAATGAATTTGCAGCCAAGACTCTACCCATTAATATTGTCAGTGAGGGTGTACTGACACGTAGCGTCCGAGATACCGCTTATTTTCATTTTGAATTACAGAAGCATTATCACAACAAAAAACTACCTTTACTTCCCTTAGTCATCAGCCCCAATAAGAAACGCTTAAGGATCGGCCTTTTTACTGACTCAGTTACCGGTTTCAGCTCCGATACAGAGACCCGAGAAACAGTGCTAAAAACGGCCCGACTAATGGAGGAAGCGGGACACAATGTGAAAGAAATCAAACTACCTATCAGTGCGCAATTCGCAGAAGACTTCGGTCTATATTGGGGAATGTTATCTTTTCTGGTAAAAAAATCAGCAAAGCAATTATTTAACAGTAGTTTCAAGCCTGAGTTGCTTGATCCCTTTTCCCATGGTTTAGCGAATCACTATTTCAAACATATTCATAAGACACCTTTATTTTTATTTCGACTAAAACAACAGGCTCAGGTATTTAAAAAACAATTTGAACAACTTGACGCTGTACTCTCCCCTGTTCTGGCTCAAACCACACGCCCATTAGGTGAGTTGCACCCTAATACACCTTATGACATTCTCTTTGATAGGCTTATGCGTTATGCCAGTTTTACACCCATAGCCAATGTAGCGGGCACGCCAGCGATATCCCTACCCATGGGTATGAGCAGAGATGGTTTACCTATCGGGATACAACTCGCTTCGGATATAGGAAAAGAACAGACTTTGCTTGAATTAGCATACGAACTTGAAGAAGCACAGCCCTGGCAACATCTACACAATATCACTAGACCCATCTAGACTGAACTATAGCTAGATAATCAGCAGTGCTCACACTTCCCCCAAGCTTGTTGCGCAATTTTAGTGAGTAACTCACGCATCCAGATCATACCCGGGTCATTATCATGGCGCGCATGCCAAGCTAAATAAAGGCTCGAGGATTCTATGACAAGAGGCGGTTCTATCAATGCTAGTTTTTCAGAAAACGAAGGACTACCCACAGCAATGCGTGGCACAACGGCTATCAAATCTGTTGCACTCAATATGCTGGGTACTACCGAGAAATGATTCGCCGTCATCGCCACCCGCCGCTTTAGTCCTAACTTACTCAAGGCCTGGTCTGTAAACCCTGAAGTATCACCTGAGAGTGAGACCAACAAATGTTTGGCATTCACAAAAGCCTCCAGGTCTAACTCACCCGCTTTCGCCAATGGATGATTCTTAGACATCGCACAAACATAATCGCCATCAAACAGCCAAGTCGAACGGATACTACTATCATGCTCGGAGATTAAACCAATGGAGAGATCGACATTAGCCTTTCTAAGGGAATCAGCTGCGCCTTCAATGGTAAAGGGCACAGCGAACACATCAATACTGGGTGCGTTTATTGACAAATATTGGGCTAGTTGGGTCCATATAAGGTCGACCATGATATCGGTCAGGGAAATACGAAAATTACGTTTAGAATCTAGCGCCTCAAATTCTCGCGCATTCAAGGCATGAGATAAATCTAAAAGCGGCCCCTTCACTTGCCGCCACAGATTTAAGGCAAATGAAGTCGGTTCAATATTACGGCCCTTTTTGATAAATAAGGGGTCATTCCAATGATGTCGCATTTTAGCCACAGCATTAGAGACCGCCGGCTGAGTCATCGATAAACGTTCTGCGGCTCTTGAAATTGAGCTTTCGGTCATCACCGCATCAAAGATAAACAATAAACCCAGCTCTTGGTTCTTCATTATTGCACTCTTAATTGTATAGGCTTAGAAGCACTACAATATAACATGTCTATATACCTTAACTAGATAACATGGCTATAAAACATGGTGCCTGTTATAACTAGACAACATCACTACGCAACTAGATAACATCACTACGCATTGGCCACCACTTCAGAAGACCAATTGTTGATAACGGCATTGATATCCCCTCGGTGAACTTTCATTTGCTGTTGAAAATGGTCTCTAAAGGCCAGCCCCATGTTGATTCCCATAATCACGATATTTTCAACACGGAAAGTTTTATCCTTACCTTTATTCAGAGAGTATGACACCGCATAAGAAGAACCACTGCCATTCTTTATCTCCATGTTTACCTGAGCTTTTTTTGGATTTCGACTATTTACAGATGAATTGATTACCTTAACTTCTACATCGTTATTTTCTAATAAAACCGCGGCGTATGATTTATACAGGCTCTGTTTAAAGACGCTGATAAACTCTGAACGTTGGGCTGTTGAAGCCTTTCGACCATATTTACCCATTACCTTTAATGCAATACGTTTGAAGTCGATAATTTCACTCAACTCAGCGTTCAAGTCATGATAAAACAGTCCCGCATCTTTTTTATATTCCGCTTTATTCTGCTTAAGCTTAAGAATAAGTTGATCCATCGTATTTTCAATATCACGCCCTAAATTCTGGCTGGTTTTAGTCTCAGTGGCACTGGAGTAGCTCGAGAACAATAAAGCCAGACTTAAGAAGAAAACATAGCTAGTTTGGCGGAAGATACGAGTCATATTGATATTCATTTTAAGCACCTCTTCATAACGTTGAAACCAAGCTAAAAATCACCTAAAAAGAAGGATACTGACTTAAGATACAAAGCTTCATACCCTTAAATGGATTAATCATCTTAAATAGATTTTGAAATTGATTTAGTTTGAGTTAGTACATCTTGGCGCAAAAAAGTTCCAATGAATAATTGCTTATTCATATACAACTCATCACAAATAATGATATTAAACAGATAAAGCATTCTAAAATTAAGTGTGAAGACGAATAAATGAGGGAAAGAACAAAGGGAGACGCATTACTTTTAGTCGGTTTTTAATCCAAATGTTATTTTTTCTTTGCCATTGGTTACATATAAAGTGCCGAATATCCAATCCCATAAAGCAAATTGCGAACCATAATTTTTGTTATAGTGGTTTGAATTATCACTATGATGTATTTGGTGCTGAGCAGGGCTAATAAAGATTTTTTCCAATCGATGACCATAGGATAACCATACATGGGAATGCCTTAAATTGGCGCCCGTTATGTTGAAAATAAAGCGTCCTGCATTCACCCCTAATATCATCATGGCATCAACTGACTCACCGAACAGGTAAAAGAACACACCCGAGACAAACCCAATCGTCAAAAAGTCACGTAACAGCGATAGCATAACCTCGATAGGATGCGAGCGATATAAAGTTAGTGGTGTCATAACCTCCGCAGAATGGTGGACTTTATGAAAAGACCATAACGAGGGAATCTCGTGAAGTAATCGATGTAAATAGTAGCGAGTGAAGTCAGCCGTTAAAATCAATACAATAGTATAACTCACTACTATGGCCTCATCTGGCCAATCCAGCAGTGGCATATCAGCCACACCAAACACATACCGAAGCCCCTTAACTGTATAAAAGCCAACAGTAAAAGACGTTATTAGCACAGGAATAAAAACCACCGACTTTAATGCTGCATTAAAAAATAACAGCATGATATCAATGGCCGTCGATTGATGAAGCCATACTTTTAAAGGAAAAAGAAAACGGATCCCACCCATGATAGAACGAGGGGTATTAGCCGCTGCTGAACGCGTCATGGGGCCAAACCAATAAACCAGGCCAGCAATAAGAAGAGATGATAACAAGTATACAAAATACACCCGCGAGTTTGGATCTGCTATTACTAAAAAAGTATCTAAAAATAACTTAGCTAATGTTTCAATTTCTTCACTCATAAGACAACTTACAGACTTATTAAAAATTTCAATTTACATGCTCTAGATCAATGCAATCAAAGTAATCTACGAATCACGCCTCGTAACAATGAATATCATTTGTATATGCGTATGATATTCATTATCATTCAAGTTCGCAAATACCCCGAACAAATAAACACTATTAATGAAACTATCATCAGACAAAATCACACGAAGAAATTTTCTACTTACCGGTAGTTTAAGCTTAATCGCTATACCAACTTTTCTGCCTTCATTATTCAATAATGCAGATCGTTCCAAAGCCCAATTACACGAGCTTTTTTTAACTGGACATAAAGTCAAAGATGATCATTTTATCAGTGGCATGACAATAGATGGCAAAGAAGTTTTTCGTACACCAATACAAACTCAATTTCATAGCATCGCCGCCTGCCCTGCCACCCCTAATACAATTATAGGTATACCTCGTGACCCCCATACCCATGCTCAGGTAATTAGCGCACAAACGGGGCAAATTATCGCCAATTTGAAGCCAGGAAAAGGCCGACATTTTAATGGCCACGGCTGCTTTTCTCACGACGGCCGTTACTTTTACACTAGCGAAAATAATTACGGCAAACAGCAAGGCTCGATTGGCATCTATGACTTAAGCACTAAGCTGCGGACAGGTGAATTAAACAGCTATGGTCAGGGACCGCATGAGCTCGGTTTTCTCTCAGACAAGCAAACCTTAGTCATCGCCAATGGCGGTATTCAAACCTTACCTGAAAGTGGTCGTAAAGCTATAAACAAGGCAACAATGCGCCCTTCACTTGCTTATATAAACAGCCAAACCGGTCAGCTAATACAACAACACGAACTCAGTGATCATCAATTGAGTATTCGCCATATGACAATTGGCACAGACGACACAGTGGGTGTCGCACTGCAGTTTAAAGGGCGTCAGAGTTCTCCCGCCTTAGTGGGCTTTCAACAGGGCTCTGGGCCAATTCATTTACTTAAAAGCGACTTGGAAAAAACGCACTGGCAAATGAATAACTATACCGCCAGCATTGTTATTCACCCAAAGTCAGGTGTTGCAGGTGTGACCTGTCCACGAGGCAACCTAGTTACATTTTGGGATTCCCGTAAACAAATTTTTCTAAAAGCACTGGATATTAATGACCCTGGCGGTATCGCCCTAAGTCGAGATGAAAAGTATTTCTTTGTTACTTCAGCAACCGGTGACTTATTCCATATAGAGACTGCCACACTAGAAATAGTCACCCCCGGATTATCGCCTTGGCCCGAAGCCCACTGGGGAAACCATTTCACTCAGCTAGCGGTTTAGTAAACAATTAAACGAGAAATAGAGCTACTCTAATCATGAAACAATTCAATGCCGCATTACTGCAATTAAAGGCCCTTGTAAGTCGCCCTTTAAGCAGTTTGTTTGATGCTAAAAGTTTTAAATACGCATTAATCACTACCCTCTGCAGCACACCTGCATTGTCCTGGGGAAACACTCAGGCATTAGTAGAACAATTAGATAAAGGTTTAGAAATCACCCATTCAGCTAATCTTTCTGGCGAAGCATCTCAACAAAAGATTGATAAAATTCAGAAAAAAACAAATCAATTTCTTGATGACTACCGCAGCACTCACGAAAACTTAAACCACCTTTCTACCAACAATAAGCATCTACAGCAGGTACTTGACCAACAAACACGGCAAACACTGTCACTAAACGAACAGTTAGAAACCGTGGCTGTCACCGAGAAAGCGATTATTCCATTGATTCTCAGCATGATTGAAACGCTAGAGGCTGCCATAAAAAGTGGCATCCCCTTTTTATTAGATGAGCGCCACACTCGCATAGCGTCACTTAAAGCGCTCATGATTAAACCCGATGCAGGCATACCAGAAAAATACCGCCGCGTATTAGAGGCTTATGAAATTGAACGCGAGTTTGGCTACACCCTGGAAACCTACCAAACAGAAATTCAACTAGACCACTCAATGAAACTGGTCACGATCTTACGTGTTGGTCGTATTGGTCTTTATTATCAAACTCAAAATGGTAACACGCTGGGTTTTTGGAACACCACGAGCCAACAATGGCAGAGTTTATCTTCCGACTATCGTAAAACAATTCAACAAGGAATATTAATGGCTAGCGAGCAAGCGACGCCTTCTCTATTACGCTTGCCGGTATCTATATCAGGAGATAAGCAATGAAAGCTACTTTCCGCTTAAGCCATTTAGTTCGCATTACAATTAGCACACTCATTTGCATACTGATGAGCAATGCCGTATTCGCTGAAGAGTCAACACTATCATCCGCCCAAGTTGAACTCAATAAACTGCTAAAACAAGTCAATCAAGATAAAAATCACGAGTTTGAAATAAACCAAGCGAGAGAGAAGCGTTTCATTCAAGAGAAATCTAAACAAGCAGAACAACTAAAACAGTTAAAAGAAAAAGAAAGCAAAGCGAGTGCGCTTTATCAATCACTTTCTGAGCAAGTAGAAACTGCTAAGCAGCAAACGAGTGTATTAAAACAGACCTTAGAGGCACGTTCACATCACTTGAAAGACCTCTATTCTGTGGCGCGTCAAGTAGCACGCGATACCAAGACTGATATTGATAATTCGTTAAACTCCAGCCAGTACCCAACATCAAGTACAGACCTAAACTCACTACTTCAATTGGAGAAGCTCCCTCAAATTGACGATCTCAAAACGCTTTGGCGCGTATTGCTGCAAGACATCACTGCAAGCGCAGAGATAAGTGCATTCGAGTCTCCCGTATTCCTAACAAACGGTGATAAAGTTAACACCAAGGTTTACCGTACAGGGCCATTCACGGCGAGTACTCAATCACATTATTTATCATACTCTTCATACGACCGACGCTTGAACGTATTTAATCGACAACCTGAAGGTGCCGCCAACTTACTTTCGGAAGGTCTAGCCGCCGAAAGTATCCCCAAAGACGGTATTATTGATGTTTTAATCGACCCCACTCGAGGCAGTGTTTTAGCCCGTTTAAATAGAGAACCCAGTCTGTCAGATCGAATTTTTCAGGGCGGATCTGTCGGATTTGTCATTATTTTTCTAGGCATAGCAGGCCTGCTTTACACCTTGTTTCGACTGATTATTTTATCGAAAGTTAATACACAAATTAAGCAACAACTAACCACACCAGAGCAACCTGATAAGAACAACCCTTTAGGACGTGTATTAGCGGTTTATCATGAGTCTACCAGGCTTAACGCAGCAAGCACTCATTCTGAAAACGCCAACTCTAAAAGAGCTAGCCTAGTCAACGATCTATCAGGCAAACAAAGCAATGAGACCAAAGCCTCCATACAAGATAACCATGAAGGTTTAGAAATAATACTCAACGAAGCAATACTAAGAGAAGCACCACAGCTAGATAAGGGCACCGGCATTATCAAACTTCTGGCAACAGTCGCACCTTTGCTCGGTTTATTGGGTACCGTAACGGGCATGATCGGTACTTTTCAGGCAATTACACTTTTTGGCACAGGTGACCCAAAACTCATGGCTGGAGGTATTTCACAAGCATTAATTACCACCGTGCTCGGTCTGCTTGTCGCCATTCCACTACTATTTGGTCACAGCTTGGTTGCTACTCGTGTTAAATCCTTGCTCACCATACTGACCCAGCAAAGCCTCTCGTTGGTCGCTCAAACCATCGAGCAGCCTCGAACAGAAAACAGTCTCGAACAAAAAACAATACATAATGCAGCTTAGTATGGGATTACTAAGCATGGGACAACTATTTGAACCTCTCTTAAGCATTCAGCACTTTCTCACGCTGGGTGGCTGGGTATTATGGCTCATCGCCATAGTTGCTTTTCTCGTGATTACCTTAGCAGCTGAACGCATGTGGTTTGTGTATATCACCTACCGGAATCAATACAACCAACATGTTGCACATTGGCGCTTACGTACAGACACCCGCTCATGGTGTGCTCACAGAATACGTGAAGCGATACTCAGCAATGCAAATAGAGATCTGAGCGCGACCCTCCCCTTCATTAATGTGTTAATTATGATCTGCCCAATGCTGGGCCTGCTAGGCACTGTCACCGGCATGATCAACGTTTTTGAAGTCATGGCATTTAATGGCACGGGCAATGCGCGTTTAATGGCAGCCGGCATATCCAAAGCCACTATCCCCACCATGGCGGGCATGTTTGTCGCCATTATGGGCTTACTGCTTACCGTGCAACTTGAACGCATGATCACCTACAGACACGAAAAACTAGCAACAGCTTTAACAATTTAAAGCAAATTCTCAGACACAGTCTTTAGAACAAGACGATTGCAACAAAATTAGAAAAACGAGAGTGTACAAACAACTATGCGACATCGAGTGCCCTATTTAAGTTCTGACGACAATGAAGCTGCCATCGACATGACCCCCATGCTGGATGTGGTTTTTATTATGTTGATATTTTTCATCGTCACAACATCTTTCGTAAAAGAGGCAGGGGTCGATATCAACCGCCCTCGTGCTGAATCGACTGTCACGCAGAACCAAAATTCAATTCTAATTGCTATCACACCTAGTAACGACATCTGGATTAATCAACACCAAGTTGACCCACGCGCAGTCAGGCGAAATGTTGAGCGTTTAAAAGCAGAAAGCCCTGAAAGCGGGGTTATTATCCAAGCTGATACCGACTCAAAAACAGGCTTACTGGTAGAAGTCATGGATCAAGTTAAATTAGCTGGCATTGAAAACATTGCCATTGCTACTCAGAAAGGGCGTCAGTGATGTTACGACTCGTCACACTCATGCCACTTGGCGTATTACTCTTGCTGTGTATTTTATGGATGATGGCAAACTTAATTAAACCTCAACAGCATTCAATGCATGAAACCCAAGCACTCGTTTCAATTGATTTTCTTCGCGCCACGCCGGACTTAGAAAAGCAAACTAAGGATGAGCCTAATGAAAAACAAGTTACTAAACAACAGGAACCTCCAACACCACCAACCCCTCAAGCAGTTTCTCTACCGTCAATGGACATTCCCGCCCAAAAATTCGATTTAATGCTGCCTATGCAAACAATTCCTGACTTGCCTCTTAACGGCCCAAGTACGCTGACAGATTTGGCGTATTCAGATATGCCACTACGGAATAACTCAGGCCGCCAAGACAATGCCCTCTTCTCTACAGATCTCATTCCACTTCAGCAAATCCACCCTGTCTACCCACCGAAAGCTCGACGCCAAAGTATTGAAGGCTGGGTTAAAGTCGGTTTTGTGATCACAACCGAAGGCTCGGTTTCCAATGTACGACTAATAGAGTCTACCCCCCCGAGAATTTTCGATAGAGCGGCAATCAAGGCAATATCACGCTGGAAATTTTCACCTCAGTTAATTGCGGGTATACCGCAACAACGAAAAGCTGAACAAAAACTCGTATTTGGATTAAATTGAGGCCGAGATTCATTAAATGAAAAGCACACTTAAATGGCGTCGTTGCATTGCCGTGTTACTACTTTTAAGCATGTCTGATTTAACGATCGCTACCGACTTTCAAATGCCAGAAAATGTTGCTTCAGCAAGTGATAGCGGCGGTCAAAGTAAAAAGTCTTTAGTTTCAAAAGGTAGCTATAAATTACTGACTAAAGTACAAGATGCCATCGACCAGACCCAATATGATGAAGCCTTTGAGCGCCTTAATAAACTCATATTTCGCGTAAAAGATAATGCTTATGAGTCTGCTGTAGTACTTAAAACTGCAGGCTATATTTACGTCAGCCTACAAGAAATAAGCAAAGCCTTACCCTTACTCGATAAGGCATTAAAGCTAAATTCACTCGCAAGAGAAAACCAACAAAAACTACGTTATGACATAGCACAGTTATTAATGAGTCAACAAAATGTAAAGCACTTGCATGTAGATCAGCAAGACATAAACGAAGCTGAGCTAAATCGCGCCATTACATACTTAACATCTTGGCTCGGTCATGCGACGGAGGAAGAACTTTCCGCTGCAATATATGCCCGGATAGGTACAGCTTTTCTGCAATTAAAAAAGTATTCTCAGGCCAGCACCTTTTTAACAAAAGCAATAAAATGGTCGAATTCACAAGACAAAAAACCTTCGGAATACCATCACCAATTATTGTTAGCAAGCTATCTGGAGCAGCAAAACTATGAGGCCGCAATCGACGTCCTAAAACGCCTCACGGTACATTTTGGAAAAAACAAAAACTACCGAATGCAATTAGTGGGTCTCTATGATGAAACCGGCCAAGCCAAACAAGCCTTAGCCGTGTTAGAAGTCGCTTTCAAGCAAGGACTACTGGATGACACGACAGAGTATACTGCTTTGGCCCAACGCCTAATGCAAGCAGGCTATCCGCATAAAGCGACTAATATATTACAACATGGTCTAGATAGTTTCATCGTATGGGTGACGCCAGAAAACCTTACGCTATTAGCCAGCGCCTACATTCAGGCTCAAGAGCCACAAAACGCAATTCCTATACTGAAAAAAGCCATGTTTACAGCAAGCAATGCTCTGCCAGGCCAATTATTAAGCCAATTATTTATCGAGAAAGACCAATGGTCTAGCGCCATTGATACTCTATTGCTTACGCTAGATAAAGCAAAAGAAGATGACGCTATTGGTTTACAGTTATCTCTAGGGTATGCCTATTACGAACATGGACAGATCGACGAAGCCAAGGCACTCTTTAATCAATTAATAGCTAATACTGAGCTGGATAAAAAAACAAAGCGCACGGTTCAAGACTGGCAACGCTACCTGCGAAATATTTAGTTCTATGCATCGACTCTAACTAGACCATCTCTACATTAGAGTCGCCTTAGTAAGATATACAAGACACTAAATAGATGAGGTAAATTGCAAATCATTTAAGAGAAGTATCTTGGACTTCAGAGTCTTACAAATTAGCGATTCTAAAAAGCACATCGTTTTCTGACTTACTGTTCAAACAGGTGGCGCTCATTATTTTCTATTTTATTCATAAAATCTAATACCTTATTATTTAACTTACAGGTAAGAGTAAATTATGATCTAAACTAATAGTATTAGTTTGTATTCAGAAGTTGTGATTTAGCATAACTAGTGGGACAGGAGATATGAGCTTCAAACAGTTTTTTCTGTATAAATGTATATTCATCATTCTATTCTATGGGGCTTTCACTAGCTTTCAAACACTTGCAGATGAACTAGCATTAAATGTCATTACGGAAGACTGGGCGCCCTATAATTACGAAGAGAACAATATTCTTAAAGGGTTTTCTGTGGAGGTCGTTAAAACAATTATGGCCGAGCTGGGAGAAAAGCATCATATCAATATCTACCCAGGCGCTAGAGGTGAGATGATGTTAGACACGAAGCCCAACATTATGAACTTTTCTCTTTTTCGTACCCCAGAAAGGGAAATTAAATATAAGTGGGTTGGCCCAATATCCGAAGAATCCATTTATTTCTATAAGAGAAAAGACGACACCAGAGAGTACAAAACACTAAATGACGTCAGAGAGAATTCGATTATCGCAGCACCCCATAAAGGGCTTGTTTCGAGTTATATCGAAGCTCTGGGGATTACCAATATCAATAAACTTTCTAATAGGACTAGCCAGTTTCTACATCTATTTGTCGGGCGGGCAAACTTGATGGTTAATTTAACTCCGCTAGGGGTTGCTTACTATTTGAAACAGTTAAATAAACCTGTCGATACATTAGTGCAAACTCAAGTGAAACTTTTAGAATTCCCCTTATATATTGCTTGTTCAAAGGAAATACCGGACAGTGTAATAAGGAAATGGCAGAATGCTTTAGATAGGATTAAATCTTCGGGTAAATACGACCAAATCTATAATAAATACCTGCGTTAGAGCAAGAGGCTCTAGCCGTTCAGCAGTATATGTGAATATCCGCGCTTAAGGGTTTGCAGCATACGGATTCCCCCCCTTCAACTATGTCCTTCAGCGCAAACTGAAGAACATACGCGACTATACAGTTCGTATTAAAAGCTGACTTTAATTCCAACTTGAGCAAGCCGAGGAGCACCTGGTCGCGCCCCATAAGGCCTGAGAGATGTAACATATTCTTTATCAAGAATATTGTTAATGCTGCTATAGAGTTGAATATCCTGAGCAAGATTGTAGCTGCCTTTAAGGTCAACCACGGTATAACTATCAATCACACGAATTGCCGGACTGTCTCCCTCATTAGCCGTATCATTACGCTCGCCAACATATTTCAGCACAGCATCTATTCGCCATTGAGGCGCAGCCACACCTGTCGAGAAGCTGAACTGATGCTCTGGAATATAAGGTAAAGCGTCACCACTGTTGATATCACCTACACCCCAGTCGGGGTTAAGTGAGCCAAAATCACTGGCAAATGCTGCGTCAGTGAAAGTGTAATCAAACTTTATCGGAATGTTCAATTCATTTAAGGCTAGTTGATAAGCGGCTGAAAACTCGACTCCTTTAATTTCAACTTCCCCCCCATTGAACTCCTTATCAATATCAGCATCAACACAACCTAATGATGAAGCACAAACCCCCTTGATATTGGAATAGTCATTATAGAAAGCAATCACTTCCGTGCTGAATACGCCCTGATAATAACGAAAGCCCGCTTCGTAATTAACACTTTCTTCTGGCTCGATTTCAGAGGGCTGACCTGGGCCTACCGGCGTAAATCCTTTATAGACGCCCGCTAATAAACCTAGTTCTGGCGTGAACTGATAAAAAACACCCCCACCCGGTATAAACACGGTATCACTGTTTTCTACCGTAGCCTGAGGATTAGTCGCTGAGCGATCTTGACGTTTAGAGTCTATATATTCAACACGCGCCCCCCCAGAAACGGTCCAGTCCCCGATTTCAACTTTATCCTGCACATGAATAGCCAAGGCATCTGTTGAGTCTTTGTTCACGGTCGTGGCTACGGTGGCATTGCCATCTGAAACCAGCTCACCGGATGACATCAAAAATTTGTCTTCAGAATGGTTACGTTTGATTTGATCATTATGCAAACGTAAACCAAATTCAAATTCATTCGGTGTACCCAGTATCAGTGGCTCCCAATGCGCTAAAAACTGCACACCTTGAGAGATATATTCACGGTCATTATTGCCAATAATCAGCGTCGCATCCGCCCCGACATCCGCCGAATTCATTTCGCCTTTAAGCACCTGCATGAAATCAACATTAGTGCCCGTATTAGGATTGGCGAGAATATCTGCAAGCGAGGTAGTCGTATTAAAGCCATTGAGCTTCGACCACAAACGTTCGAATTCATTTCGATATATTTTTGTGGTTAATGAGAAAGTTGGATCAAGCTCGATATAATGACTCAACATATACTGTGTATGTTTTGTATCCATATGATCCCGGTCACTGCCCGCATACCGCCGATAAGGATTTACATCAAAATCTTCCTCCGTCAAGCCGGTATAGGTTGAATCTGAGTCTTCTTCTGAATACTGAACCTTTAACTCCAGCTGTTGATAGGTGTCAGCATACACATCACTATTCACCACCCCTTTGAAAGTAACATCACTTTTGTCAAAGCCGGTATTATTTCCAGTATCAAGCTCTTTAAAACCATCGGTTTTAATATTCAGCGCATCTACCATCCAACCCCATTGATCACGACGCTGACCATAATAGGTATGTAGCTTAGTAAACTGATCGGCACCCACGGCGAAATTTAAACGACCTTTATCTTCATCGGGTATTGAGCGCGTTACCAGATTAACAGCCCCTCCAACGGTATTCGGGCCATATTTAATCGCAGCAGGGCCTTTGAAGACCTCGATACCTTCCATTTTGGCAAACATCGGAAAGTAGTACGCGGCAGGCGCTGAATAAGGGGCAGGTCCAATTAATACACCATCTTCCATTAAGGCAATCTTACGGCTGCGATGTGGGTGAGCACCACGAAGCCCGATATTTGGTCGCAGACCATAACCATCTTCTTCCTGAATATTAACACCCGGAATTTGACTTAGGACTCGATTGATATCGGTATATTCAAACTTTTCCAAGGCCTGTTCATTCAACAAATGAGCCGAACCTGGCTGCTTTTTAATTTCCTCCGCACCACCAGTGATATAAATATCTTCACGCTTAAGTGTGCTATCAGGTCTTGAACTATCGCTTGATAAAGGTTCATCTAAGTCTGTATTTTCAGCTAAAACAGTTGCAGAAAGACCAATTAGACTTTGCGCACAAATGGTAATTATTAATGATTTAATTTTCATAAATTCTACTACTTATAGAGGGTTTTAAAAGACATACGGGCAGCAATTTGAGCGTTTATTGCCACCCCTTGACGACAATGTCAGAGCTTGACCGAGACTAATCATTATCTCCTTCAGCTTCGGAAGGTACAGACAAGCTCAATGCCAATATAAAATCTGTCTTCAATTGATCGGTCACTTTCTTAATATCAGCATGTAAAGCACAAGCCGGCTCTATGCGATTAGTAGAGGTAGTGTTAATACAGTTATCAGCGTTAATGCCCGTCACAGCTGTGTGTAAGGTGCCTGAAAACAGCTCAAGTTGAGTTAATGCGAAATTAATATCTACCACCATGGCATTGGTAATGGCTTCTTGACCCACTTCAGTAAGTAAGTCATCCAAACCTCCTTCTAGTACAGCAAGAAAGCCCTGCAGATTGGATATAATATTTTCAATTGAATATTGAGCGACGCCTGATTCAACACTATCCGGGCAACTTACGTCCAAGCAATCACTACTCAGTCCAGTAGGCATAGCAAGTTTACTGTCTTTCACTTCGGTATCGAGATAGAACAGTGAATCAGAGATCTCTTTTAGCGCATCTCTAACTGAATCGTATCGACTACTTCCTTTACCTGCTGTTGACAGCTGATTCAGATAATTATCTCCCTCTTGCTGCCACTCATTTAGTAGTGTCGACATTTGGGTGCTCAAATCTGTCGCTAGTACATTGGCATAATGACAACGAGCTAGTTGCCGCTCTACCTCAGAGCGGTTGTTCCAGCTAATTCCATCTGCGTTATTTGTAGAGCTATCTGTTGAACAAGCGTGCTCAAGCGTGTCATTGAATAAGAGGTATTCCACACCATCAAGCCCGATACGTCTAGGAGACTGCTGAGTTATATCAAAGGCATCGGGATCGTCCTCATAAGAAACCACACCACCATCAATGAAACAAGCACTGACAGAAGGCCAGCTATAGATATGATTACGAATGCTATCAACCCCACC
>Ga0209290_1000564_pt1 | contig 25097 bp, 22 predicted proteins | sample EN1Hudsemesocosm_2_FD_184632 | JGI IMG/M metagenome (GOLD analysis project Ga0209290, IMG submission 184632) | Methane-oxidizing microbial communities from mesocosms in the Hudson Canyon - EN10B Hudson Canyon (SPAdes) (version 2) | ecosystem: Environmental > Aquatic > Marine > Cold seeps... | reverse complement strand
TGAGCCATTTCTGTTGTTTCCTTTCTATCATATATGACCCAAATGATAATGCTGTCAATAGGGTGTGTCAATAAGGTAAATGATAGATGGTTTTGGTGTAGTCTTAAGGGCATGCCCAAATGATAGTCGATTATCAATGCACGAATTATATCGGTGATACTTTGGTAGGTTTTGTGGAAATGGTGAAAAAAGACAAGGGGGAGGTGGCAAGCTTATTTAAATGTTCTTTTTGTAGTTAACTGCAAAAATGAACTAGTAGATTATTGTTTCACAATAAATAACCCCCACTAGCCTTACTAGGCATGCATTTACTGCTTTCGATCCTTTACCGACATAACCTATTGCTAATGAGCTACACCAATATCTGTAAATATATTAAGGCAGTTATCATGTCTGCTTACTGTGTGTTAAACGAGACATTCTTTGATATGAAATCTTGTTATTTCAGCAAGTTAGTTCGAATTCGATACCTAAAACTAATAGCCTTAATGATGCGTTCATCTTACACTGATTTTCAGATGCTACTTTGAGCCCAAAAAGACCTGAGAATTTTAATAAGAAATTAGGGGAAGGGTTTTGACCTGTTTAATTTAATCTGCTCAAAGTTAATGCTTAATAGGTTGTTTTAATAATGCTCTATACATGGCCATACTTACTTTAACTAATAATCACTAAAAAATATAAACCATATAAGGATGTATATTTTGGCTAATGGAAACAATACGGTAGGCGGGCTCCTTGCACCAATTTTTTATCCTTCAGTATCAAGTGTATCTAAAAATAGATGGTCAGTAATTGATCATGTTGAATTGTTGGTATCTGTTAACCATCCTCAGTTTCTTGTGTCAGCCCTTGACATCTATAAGCACCAAAATAGCAGTGAATTGATTTCAGCGTTATCAAAAGCCAAGGAGCAAAGCCAAATAATTATATATGATTCTGGTATATACGAAGTTGTATGGGGCCGATCAAAGAAATGGTGTCGAAAACGCTACGTTAAAACACTTAAGCGCAATCACTTTACTCATGCCTTCGATTACGACATATATTGCCTTAACAAAAGTCATGATCCTTGTGCATTTATTAGTAAATCAATATCAAGTACCAAGTCTCAACTAAGCCGTGATGCCATCTCACCCATCGTTCACTGCAATACGATAAGTGACTATGTCGAAACCTGTGTAGCAGTTAGTAAAGATTTAAAGCCTAAATTGCTTGCTATCCCTGAACGGGAGCTCGGTCGAGGCACTGTAGAAATTTCTAAAAACATAAAAACTATTAGGGATGCACTTGAACAGTTGGATCACTATCAACCGATCCATATTCTCGGCACAGGTAATCCTTTATCAATGATGGTGTACTCCTTTGCTGGCGCTGATTCTTTTGACGGTCTGGATTGGTGTCAAACTGTTGTCGATTTTGATTCAGCAACCCTACATCACCCTTTACATTTGGACTATTACAAACATCAAAGTCAGTATGGGAGTGAAACTGACTTAAGCTTTTTAGCTCGCTGTTATTTACACAACCTCGAATTTTATGAAAAATGGACAGACATTATTCGAGACTGCAAATCTGGATTAGATCGAGAAAAGTTGCTTTCAAGATATTTTGAAAATAAATGCTTGGATGAATTCTTATCTATATTTAACACTAAGTATACTCAGGTATTAACAGATGAAGCTTTGGCAAGTTGATCAAGCTGTACACGAAATGTGCAAACAAGTCGAAAATTATGTAAAGGTACTTCATTGGAGTGATATGGATGAGAAATCTATTCTACGCGAACTCATAATTTGTATTTTAGGAAGTGGTGTTAAATATGAATTTGCCTCAGCTTACACAGATGAAATACTGTCCAATTTCAATTTTAGGGCTATTAGTCGCAACAATAGCAGGTTGTTAGATGAATTGTTAACAGTATTAACCTCGCCAACGTATTGTAAAATCGAAAAGAAACAGTACAAAAAGTACAGGTACCCAACAAGAGGATCTCAGCACGTCGAGAGGTCAATGAAAAACATTTACGATAATCATAAAAGCATCAAGAATTTACTAAAAAAAGAGTTAGATACTCAAGATTTAAGAAAAAAGCTTATAGATTTATGTCCAGGTATTGGGCCAAAACAAAGTAGTCATTTTCTTAAAAATATTGGTTATACAGAACATGTTGCTGTCTTAGATCGACATATAGTCCGTTACTTGGAAGCTGCAGAAAAGCAAAAAATACGTAAAGATACGTTATCACGACTTGACCACTATGAGCTGCTCGAGCAGCGTTTTCAAAAAGTCACTGAAAAATTTCCTCACTCGCCATCTGTTGTTGATCAAGCTATGTGGTTCATTATGAGAGCTATTGGAAATGAGGCTATCACATGAGTATTGTCACACTACTGTCCGGTGGCTTAGATTCCTGTCTGATGAGCCTAATGATTAAGGAGACTAATAGGCGCCAGAAACCGCTTTTCATAAACTATGGACAGTTGAATTATGAAAAAGAGTTCAATTCTGCAAAGAATCATTCTGAAATTTTCGAGCTGCCCGAGTTAACAAAGATTGACATTTCTGGATTTGGACAAGTTATAACTTCAGGGCTAACCGACTCAAATCAAGACATCGTAGAAGATGCGTTCCTACCTGGTAGAAATTTGTTACTGCTTCTTTCAGCAGCTTCTTTTGCTGTTAAAAATGATTGTAATGTAATAGCAATGGGGCTTCTCAATCAGAATACCGCTATATTTCCTGATCAAACAGATGACTTTCTTTTCTCAGCAGAATATACAATAGAAAAAGCATTAGGGAAAAAAATTGAGATTATCACTCCGCTTCGTCAGTTCTATAAAAGAGATGTCGTTGAATTAGCCAAATCAAAAAACATTCATACATACTATTCTTGCCACAAAGGTGACGACACCCCTTGTGGAAAATGTATTTCATGCAAAGAGTTTGATATCTAGGAGAAAAATATGGGTGGTGGCGGAGGTTATAGCTTTTCACAATCAGACAAAGGTGCTTTGGAAAAAAAAGCCAAGGAAGCTATCGAAAAAGCAGGAAAACAAATAGCGAGAAATGTCTTTATTAGTTTTTCCCATGAAGACATGAACGAGGTAAACCTTCTTCGTGGGCAAGCAAAGAATGATGCTTCCGATCTAGAGTTTTCTGACTACTCAGTTAAAGAACCTTTCAACAGTGAAAATTCTGATTACATTAAGCGACAAATTCGGGAAAAAATAGATAAGACCTCAGTAACGATGATCTATTTATCTGAAAAGAGTATGAATAGCGATTGGGTAAAATGGGAAATTGAGCAAAGCGTCAAAATGGGGAAAGGGGTGATAGCTGTTCATAAGGGTGATTCTCCACCAGCTAACCTTCCGAAGCATATTACTGATAACACCAGTCGTATTGTGAAGTGGAACCACGAAGCAATAGGCGGAGCCGTTAATTACGCAGCAGAAAATCGCTAACTTGGAATTTATCAATTCAAGATAAATCCTAATTGCTTTGTATTAATGACTTTCTGTAAAAAATTAGATACTAACAGCTGCACAATTTTAAGGGGTTATTATGTCTATGTGTACCCCTAGATATCATCACTCAAAAGGAGTAACCAATGGGATTGCCTAGGACATTCGTAGGTTTTAGTAGTACCGATATACATAACTACAGATTAATGCTTGCATGGAAGGCAAATAAGAAAATTGATTTTAACTTTTCTGACTGCCAGCTAAATGGGGAAATTAACTCAGAGGATGAAGCTTACATAAAAAGTAAGTGCCGTGAACGAATAAATATGGCTGGTAAATATGTGATGTTGATAGGCCAGAATACTAAAAATAAGCATAAATATGTTCGCTGGGAAGCGGAAGTCGCAATAGAAAAAGGCTGTACAATAATCGGAGTAAATTTAGATGGCTCACGACAAATGGTCAGAGACACATGCCCTCCAATAATTCGTGATATTGGTGCTATTTTTGTACCCTTTTCACCCAATATCGTAGCGTACGGGATTGAAAATTATAAAATGCATGACGATAATGATAATTATCACTATAAAGATCATATTTATAATAGCTTAGGGTACTAGAAGTGGCCAAAAAGCTAGACGACACACATCTTTCAGTTCTATTTTAACCATTTGTAAAGCTTCATTTGAAGCGCAGTTTAAATTGATGCTGTTGCATCTAACGGAGAAGAGAATGAATGACGCGGTGAAGCAAATCTGTTTTGTCGATATGCCGTTTGGTAAAAAACTGGACTTGAAATCAGGCGTGGAGATCGATTTTGATCAGATTTACGAGCAGGGTATAGAGCCCGCGATTTTAGGTCTAGGCTTGAAGTCAGTACGCGGTGACCGGGAGGAAACGGGTGGTATTATCCACACTGCGATGTTCGCCAGATTGCTACTCGCAGAATTTGTAATTGCGGACATGACCACGGCCAATCCCAATGTCTTTTACGAACTAGGGGTTCGACATGCAGCGAAACCATACACTACCATTCCTTTGTTCGCGACAATCGGTGCCCCACCTTTCGACGTCAATATGGTTCGGGCCATTCCTTATGAGTTAACTGATGGTGCTTTATCTGAGGTTTCCGCTAAATCGCTTGTTGAAAACATCAGTAATCGTATTCATCGTGCCCTTGAAGGGCCGATAACCAATGATAGTCCATTGTTCGATTTATTCGATAAGTTTCCGGGCATCGACATGAGTCACGAACTAACCGACGTTTTTCGTGATCGGATGAATTATTCCATTCAGGTCAAAAATGACCTTGCGGCCGCACGTAAGCAGAAGTCTAAAGAGAAAGCTCTGAATGAAATCAACGTTATTGTTGGTAAACTCGGTGAGACAAGGTTGTTGGAACGTGGCGTGTTGATCGATATCTTTCTTAGTTACCGGGCAGTGAGTGCGTGGAACGCAATGTTAGAGTTCTACGAAGAAATGCCGGCTAATGTGCAACAAACTGCCCTGGCTCGACAGCAGTTGGCGTTAGCCCTCAATCGACGTAATGAAGTTGGAGATCGTGATCGTGCTACTGACGTCGTAGAACAAGCGATCAAAGATTACGGTGAAAATGCGGAGACTCTAGGTATTCTTGGTCGAATATATAAAGACAGGTACACAGAAGCTAAGAAGGCTGAAGATTTTGCCGCCGAGGGGTGGCTTGATTTGGCCATTGAGACCTACACCAAAGGTTTTGAAGTTGAACCAGCCGATTACTACCCCGGTGTCAACGCAGTTACTTTGTTGCTACAGAAGGGTGACGAGCAGTCCTTGTCCGAAGTAGAGCGCCTGGCTCCACTGGTTACCTTTGCTGCCGTTCGCCAAGGGGGAGAGAAGGCGAATGATTACTGGACAGTAGTTACCGTATTGGAGCTGGCTTGTGCCAATCGGGATTATTCTCTGGCACAGCGTTGCTTGCCGCGTGCCATGGCCCTCGGTGATGAAGATTGGAAGTTCGATACTACGGCAAGAAATCTACGGTTGATAGAGCGCCTTCGTGCCGAAGAAAATGACATTTCAATCGTTGGGCAAATCGCAGCGAAACTTGAGACCGCAGCTAAAACTTTGAAGGGGGATAAATCATGACTGATGCGGGACATTATGATGTATCACTGGTCATGGGCTGGTCCGCCCCTGGAAGTGGTAAGGAGCTACGGCGAAACACAGCAGGCTTCAGTGCCATCAAGGAACGCGTAGCCAAGAGCAATGATGGTAATCCATTGGAGATCAATGCCTTTCTTTACGCTTTTTTGGTTTCAGCGAAAAATCTTGACCTCTTTCTTCGCGTTAACAGCGAGTCGATCAAAGAGGATTTGAAACAAATAAGAGAGAAAATGGCTGCTTTGGAATGTTTGGAGCGCGAAGGGAGCAACCCCAACAACGATTTGCTCTTAAGCACCTATAAGAGCATCCGTCCGGTTGCTGCACGGCCAAGCGCGCGTGATGAACAACGAACCCTGGCGATGCTGTTGTTCAGTGGCCCAAGTACCGCTGAGCAAATTAAAGAGGACTTGGACATCGACAAGAACCTAGCGGAACGCATACTTCGCGCGCTTTCTGTGCTTGTTGTGCAAACAGAAGAGGATCCTAACATCTTCGTCTTGCGCAGCGATACCAACTCCTTGGCAGTCACCCTTTACTTGCTCCAATATACCTTGGGCATAGACCCATTGCGAGTGCTGCAATCACAAACAACGTTTTCAACTACAGAGGAATGAATAATGGATTTGCCCGATCTTAAGCAACTGCTATCCCTACCTGTGGGTCTCTATATCGGCGGAGTTGTTCTTGGCTTGGTTGTGCTTGCCTGGTGGCGAAGCTTTCAACACCAAAGACTCCTCAAGCGCAGAGGTAAGGCTGGTTTGGATGATCAAATGCTGGTCGATCATTCACTTAAATTAGAGACGTTACGCCGACAAGCTATTGTTGAATCAGTGGTTTTGTTTGTCGCCGTGGTGGTGTTGCCAATTGGATTGGCGAACTGGTATACAAATGAGGCGGATGCTCTTGGTGCCACCTTTATTGCCTTGCTCATCTGGATTCTGGTTAGCGCCACTGATGTTGCCAAGGCTTTTCTGGGTGGGGCGGCCTTTCGCGTTTTCGCTAGTATCCGCCGTCCATTCCAGATTGGAGACCGGGTAACTCTATCTGGCTATTCAGGAAAAGTAGAAGAAATTGGGCCCTTCTTTGTGCGTTTGAACACGTTGGACGATGATTTGGTGAGTATACCGACGGCGTCCCTGTGGAACACTCCTCTCGTATCAGCCAACGCCGGTTCCAAGGCCTCTTTGTGTGTCATGACGTTTCACCTTGCGCCCTTCGTCACAGCCAAGGCCCGCAAAGCAGCCGAGGACGCGATCTGGAGTGCCATTCAACGGTCAGTCTACTGGGACTTCGAAAAACCAATGCAGATCTACTTACAACAAAACAAAGACGAGATTGTGCTAACGGCTCGGGCCTATGTAGCATCCACCTACAACGAAGCATTGTTCAAATCGGATGTGTATCGGGCTTTCCTCGATTTCACAGACCAAAATGCCTTACCTTTGGCATCAATGGAATGGAGAAGACCGGTGGAGGAAATAGTAGCTAAAAGGGCGAATGGAGGACATTCAAGCTAGTAGGATCGTCAACTTTAATGCAAGGAGTACCTTGATGACATCGGTCTGGTCGTAAATGTCGGAGGAAAAGCTTATGAAGGAACCTGCACAGCCACAGCAAACCCGTGCCGATGCAAGCGTGGCAACCGGCGATAATCAACCCGCCAAAACGCGAGTATTTATTTCTTATTCTCGTGTCGATTCCAGCTTCGCCGAGAAACTGCGTGATCACCTGAATGGCGACGGGTGTGAGGCTTGCCTGGACGTACATGACATCGCAAAAGGAGAGTCTTGGCGCACGCGTCTACAGGGACTCATCGAAAGGTCCGATACCGTTATGTTTCTAATCAGTCCCGACTCGGTGAAATCCGAGATATGTGATTGGGAAGTAAACCAGGCGGAGTTGCTCGGCAAACGCATTCTACCTATTGTTTGTCGAGCAACAGAGGATCAAGACATACCCCAGCGGTTGCGGCGCCTGAACTTCACTTTTCTGCACATCAAAGAAGAGTATAAAAAAGAATACTCAAAGCTGCTTGTTGCATTGCGCCAGGATGTCGATTGGGTTAGGGAACATACCCGCTTGGGTGGACTTGCCCGCCGCTGGCATAGCAAGGGGCGCCAGAGTCGTATTTTACTGCATGGGGGTGACATTGCCAGCGCAGAGACTTGGCGCGATAACCGGACAACATCCGCACCGACAATATCCTCTTTGCACACAGATTTTATCTCAGCAAGCAGACAATCTAGCACCCAGCGTATGCACTTATGGGTGATAGGGTCGGTTGTTTTCGCCGTTCTTGTCACTGGACTAACCATTTGGGCTTTGATTAACCGCAACACCGCAATCCAAGAACGCGACTCGGCACGAGCCCGTCAACTCTCAGCACAATCTCAGTCGATAGCGGACACATGGCCGCAACGCAGCCAGTTACTGGCGGTCGAGGCGGCAAAGCTCGACCTTAAGATCAATGAGTTATCGGATGCCACTGTAAGTCAGGCCCTGCGAGACGCAATCACTAGTGCACATGGAACCCCCCTCAACGGTGGCGGAGGCGAGGTTTTGGATATTGCCTTCGGGCCCAGTGGCGAGTGGCTTGCCAGCGGGACTTCGACAGGTGTGGTACGACTCTGGCCGATAACGGATCCTGAGCTAAAGCCCATACCCTTGGCTGTCCACCCTCAAGGGATTACCTCACTTGCATTCGACCTAACGGGACGTTATCTCGCCGCTGCGAGCGCAACTCGCCTACAGGTTTGGGATTTGAATGATGCAGAACGCTCCAGTGTTGAGATACCACTCAAAGGATTCAGTGAGGTGCAGACAGTTGCGTTTCCCGAGAAAGGTCTGGTAATTGCGTTAGGCACATCGGAAAGGTGGCCTCCGGTCGGACCGGGCGTGGTTTGGCGCTTTGGTGAAGCCGTGATGCCTGGAAATCCTAAACATGAGGATTATGGTCAAATGTACTTTGACCAAACGAAGGCGTCACCGGATGCCCGGTGGATAGCCTTACAAAGAACCAGTAGGGAAGTGGGTTATGGATTTAGTCTGGTTTCGTTGAAGGATCGCCGTTCGGCCAGATTTGAAGAACGTTTTCGCGAAAACGAAGAACTTAAGCATCTCCCTGCCTTTCCGGTTGCATTCAGCGGGAATGGTTCTTTGGCCGTGTCTTCGTCCTACTCGAGTGCCAGGATCAATAGGGCCAGCAAGCCCATGCTTCTTTGGCACCTTAACGAACAAGTACTATCACCGATCGAAATGGGCCGAAGCAAAGGCTGGCAGCCGCTAGCCTTGAATCATGACAGTAGTTTATTACTGGCAACCCGAGACGGCGCCTTAGCGTTATGGCGTACCGACGCTTCTGACGCAGAACCCAAGCTCATTCCAGGACGGTTCGACTCTTTTTCTGGAGTTGCTGCATTTTCCGCTGGATCAATTTATTTAGCTGCCACCGGACGAGAGAATGATGCTCCACAATTATGGAACCTGAGCGAGTCTACACAAAAGGTCACCCGGCTGACGGGCCATGAAGGCAAGATAAATACTATTGCCTTCTCCGAATTAGGGGATTATCTTGCCACCGCAGGTGCCGACGGCGATATCAGATTGCGTACCCTCTCGCGACTGTTCAACGAGCCCTATGGTTTCCCCGTCCACAAAAAACTCGTCAGCGCATTGGTTATATCTCCGAACGATCACTGGATGGCGAGCGCAAGCTGGGATGGCAGCATCAAACTCTTCGAGCTTGGGGACAAACCACAGCTAAGAACACTAAACGAGGGAAAAGAGTCAGCAGGTGATGCGGTGTTCCAACTTGCCTTTAGCGGAGACAGTCGATGGCTCGCTTCCGCCGAGTCAGGTGGCCTAACCAGAATCTGGGATATGTCAGACCCAAACAAAGCACCGACTCAGCGTAAGGACCACCATCAACAAGTTTTGGCCATTGCACTGAGCAAGGGTGGTAGATACCTAGCCAGCGGCGGCCATGATCGTCAAGTTAAGCTGATCGATTTGGATCAAGTCGATACTGAAGCTGTGGTACTTCCGGTTCACGATCAAAGCGTCCATGCGTTGGACTTTAGTGAAGACGGTAAATGGTTATTGGGTGTCGGGGAATATAAACAGGTTACACTATGGGACCTGGCCAATGAACTCTCCCCGCACTCTTTGACTGGTCACGAGTCCATTATCGAGGGCGCAGCAATCAGTGCAAATGGGCGTTGGGTTGCAGCCTGGGCTTGGGATGCCGTGACACTGTGGGATATTTCGGCACAACCCTTCGAATCACACAGGCTTTCAACTACTACCAAGAAATCAGGTGGGGTGTCTAAAAACACCGGAAACGGCGCCTTTAGTCATAACAGCCGTTGGTTCGCCTTAGGACATAGTAATGGCACGCTCACTATTTGGGATCTTCACTCGCTGGATTCCGAGCCTAGACAGGCGATTGCTCAGCCATCTTGGGTCAGCTCGGTCAGCTTTAGCTGCGACGATCGTTTACTCGCGACATTCGGTGGCGACGAGGGTATCAGGTTATGGCGTATTGACGCGCTGGACGAGGGTGCTGAGACCTTGCGCGGACATCATGCCAAGCATGTACTCGAAGTCGCTTGGAGTTGCGATAACCGTTGGATCGCATCGGGAGGCCTAGACGGTAAAATTAACTTGTGGAGTTATTCCACGCCCTCACTCGTACAGACTGCCTGCTCTGCGGCGGGCAGGAACTTAAGCTTAATTGAATGGAATCGGAATTTCCCAACCGCTGAAGCCTATCGTAAAACCTGCGATGACCTCCCAGTGCATCCAAGTGTATTTTCTGAAGCAGACCGTCTAGCGCGGGAGGGGAAACTGTCGGAGTCTATCGACATGTACGAATACTTGGCCGTACTGGGTCGTGAATTGAATCTCGACGCAGAGAAATCGGCACTGATTGGTTACGCCACTTTTCTCGTGAAAGAAAGCATGGTACTGGCGAATCGTGGGGCGATCGAAGATGCCATTGACGCCATTTCTAAGGCACAGGAATACGATCTTTCGATCGCAATTCCAGGCAGAGTATGGTTTGGCCTGTGTCGTCAAGGGTTGCGACATGGGTATGCCGAATTAATAACCGGCGCCTGCACAAATGCCGCCGAAGATAATACTTGTGGCATATCCTATCTTGAAGCTCATGCGCTTGGCATGGCCTTACGCGGCGAATTGGGTAAGGCTGCACAAGCAATCGATCAATATTTAAGTAAAGTCTATACGACAGACGAAGAAAAGGACTTGCTTGTTGAATGGAAAAACCAACTTGTCTTAGGAAAAAATCCGTTAACCTCAGATAAGGTTCGAGAATTTCTCGATCAACCCTATTCGTTTCCAATGAAGCATTGCTGGTAGCTCGGATCTAGGCTATATGAGAGGTATAGATAGAAATAGAACAATCGATCACATAATGTTGGAACAGACAATAAGCAGGAAATATAAGGACGCCTCTTAGATTTCAACTATTTTTCGATCAAAAATCTAATTTAGCGTGAACCGATAATAAAGCCAACTCACATGGCTGACTATTTGGCTAGGATAGCGGTATCGCTTATATTTAGTCATGCTTAAAGCTTATACTTGATTGCGTTAAATTGACAGAACCATACTAATGGCTGAAGCATGTCAGGACAGGTACCGTTAAAAAGCATAAAGGGACACCTTTGCCATCGATAAAATGATGTCTGCTATTAGTTGTTAACCAGAAACTATTTCTTAGGCAAATTTAGTTCGCTAAGTTGTCTTTAAAACGTCAGAAACCTAATCGCCTGATGGCTGCAAACGGCATGTATAGTCGAAGAATGTGGACGATAGAACCCGTATTTGGAAATATCACGAGTAATAAAAGGTTAAGTCGACTGAGCTTAAGAGGTGAGAAGAAATGTACCGCACAATGGCTGATGTTTTGTCTGGTGCACAACATCGAAAAGCTCTGGAAGAATACCAATGAAGGTGATTGGATAGCGGCATAAGGCCAAATAAGGATTTATATGAGCGTTTCTTCGCAATATTGAAGGGTATATGAATAAAATATTGAATATCGGTGCTGAATTGACTAGATTCTTGAAAATCAAAAAAATGAATTATGGGTAAACAAGGGAAATCTGAATTTTGTATTTTTCTACACCCTCGTTAGGCTCATTAAGATTTTCCTTCTGGAGAAAATGTGAACGATATGTTTGAGATCTTTTTTTCTTATGCTCATGAAGATGAAGCTCTTATGAATGAGGTTCGACGCCAATTGATAGTATATGAGCGTAACGGAAGAATATTGAAATGGCATGATAGGATGATTCCCGCCGGGTCTAGCTGGCGAGATCAAATTGATGATCGGTTACAAAGTGCAGATATAATTCTTCTTTTTATGAGCCCCCACTTCATTGAATCACGGTATTGCTATGAAGTAGAAGGGCAAGCTGCATTGGAAAGGCAAAACTCAGGAAAGGCGAAAGTTATCCCAATAATACTGCGGCCCTGTGCTTGGGATGAAACACCTTTCAGTGAACTTCAAGCCTTACCAACCGATGCTAAACCAATTAGCCAATGGGCAGATTGTGATGAGGCTAGCCTCATCACCGCACGCGGAATAATGAGAGAAGTTGAGAAAGCATCTAATAAGCGTGATTATACGACTGAATTAGAGGCTAGCGAACCAAAGAACAAGAATTCAGGCCAAGTGGCTCAAGGTTCGGGAACAAAAAATATTAATTCAATTTACTGTAAACGTTGTGGCCAGCCTGTAGGAAATCAAAGCACATGCACCGGAGCATATACTCATCATGAGTTCATTTCTGGGAAGGCGAGTCAATTTTGTTCGCGCTGTGGAATAGCACCAGGAACAAAAACTATGTGTACAGGGGCTTATACTCATCACAATTTTATAAACAATGATTCTTTATCTGTACATTGTGTACGCTGTGGCATATCAATAGGAAAGCAATCAACTTGTACAGGCGCATATACTCACCACAGCTTTAAAGGTTTATGACTGCCAAAAAGCCTAACAAGAACAGCCAAGCGACGCGTTCCGCGAGCCTGCTGTTGGCGTTAATTTACAAATTGACCGAATTATCATGAATTAGTGTCCATTTTTATGGGGCAAGATCATAGTGCGAATTTGAGTCGTTCAATTATTAGATTGCTGGTGGGCGAAAATTGCCACAATATAGGCGCTCAGGTTGACTCTAGCTTGGTTTAATTATCATTATATCGATTACTTCAAAAGCACTGTCTAACGAATTAAAGCGAGCACTTTTATTCAAATGCTAACAAAACCGAATTATCACTGTTGGTGATTGTACGGCCAAAAAATGCTCGTTTTGTTTTTTGTGAATGTCAAAAATGGCTCACTTTGTCACAGAATAAATTCAGAAAGTATAAGAAAATCAAATAGATAATAAATTGAGTGGTGCGCATATGAGACCCCTTATATACCGGAAAAGGAAAGTTTAGAAAAAACAGTTTTTTTTCTTTAAAAACAAATTATTATAGGGGAAAGCAAAGAGATTACTTGTCATGCATATGAGGGGGGTCTCATTATACAAATGTTAGGATTAGATTCCTGGTATGGAAAAAAAACTATGAAAATACTTAGCCTTTACCCAGGTGGGAAAAGTAAGAATCCGTACAGTGAAGATGGGGTTGAATACGATCTGAGTTCTACAGAAGCAATAATAAGAAGCGGTATTATTAGAAAGTTTAAAGACGCCGAAATATTTGGCGCTGGAATTTTGATTCAAAGCGGATCATATGTGGCCGGTATACAATCTGTTGAGTTTGACTTATGTATATGCAATTTAACTACATTTAATGCAAATATATCATATCTTGCCGGAATAGTTGAAGGAATGGGTAAGCCTATTGTGTTTTATGCAACGAGCGACCACGGTGAGTTGTCGGTTATGAATCATAAAAGAACACTTCTATATTCTGAGGCGTCTCTTGAGAATGAGTTTATGGATGCTATTACTGATGAAATTAAAAAAATAATAGAAAACCCTGACGAATACCTTTCAGAAGTGAAATCTGTAAGTACAAAACCAAAAGCGTTTATCAGCTACTGTCACGTAGATAAAGATTATCTAAGCAGGCTTATGGTTCACTTAAAGCCTTTAGAGCGTGAAGGCTTACTCGATATCTGGCAAGACACTAAAATAAAGACTGGAGGGCATTGGAAAGAGGAAATTAACAGAGCATTGTCAGAAGCAAATATTGCAATATTATTAATAAGTGCAGATTTTCTAGCATCTGATTTTATTGTAAATAATGAGCTGCCGCCATTACTATTTCAAGCAGAAGCCATGGGTACTAAAATTGTGCCAGTGATAATCTCTCATTGCAGGTTTTCTCGAGACCCCGCTCTCAATAGGTTTCAGGCTGCCAACCAGCCAAATGAACCGCTTTCTATAATGAGCACAAATGAAAGAGAAGCAGTATTTGATAAACTTGCTTCTGATATAGAAAAAGCACTAGAGAAATCCTAACAAAAAGTTCAACAAGGACACGGCGCCCTCCACTTCGTTTATGTGCATTCGCTTCGCTCATCGTTGCACAACACTACTTTCCCGGGTGTCGTGCCTGTTAACTTGGCGTTCAGACTGTAGGAAAATAGAATTTAAAATTTTGATCTGATTATTTTTGTGCAGAGAGTGCGATTAAATTTACTTTTAAGTGAAATGTACTGAATAATTCACGTAGCAACGCGTTTTCTAGTATGAAAAACAAACAATTTAATTTGGGTGTAAATGGTTTTAATTTTCCTACACCCTCGTTAATTTACAAATTGACTGAATTAATCTCTCCCGTTGAGCGTGTGCTTAGTGCGAGTTTCAGCCGGTTGGCTCAATGGGGGGAAAGTGTGCTTTCCAAGCTTTACCAGAAACGCGTTAAATCCAATAAATAAGCTTATTCATACTTAGCTGGTGAAACTTCATATATATATGAATTTAGCTAAGCTGACTTTAGTTGATTGTTCGAATTAGAAAATGAAAATTGATTGCAATATTGATTAATAAAATCTCTAGCATGATCTGGTTTTAAGTGACCATAGCTTGATATTGTTGTTTGGATATTGGTGTGAGCCATTAGTTTAGAAACTGTTAGTAAGTCAGCACCGTTCATGATTAGTTGACTAGCGAAATTATGTCTTAGCGTATAGAGGTCTAAATTCTCTGGTAGATTCCCAAAAGTTCGAATCTTGGCCCAAGGCTTTTGCATGGCTGATTTGCTCATTCTTCTCCCAGTTTTACCAGGGAAAACATAACCAGTTTTAGGTTTGCCATTTTGATGCCACCACTTATCTAAAAGTTTAGCTGGCTCCTCTCCAATAGGAAATGATCTAGGTTCAGGGTTATGATGAGCTGTTTTTTCAATTGTTTTGGTGATTGTTTTAAATTTCAAATTTATATGCTCCCATCTCAACCCAAATAAATCGCCAGGACGAAAGCCTGTGTAAAACATAGTTAAAACAAATGGCTTTACATGATCAACAAAAAGAAGTGTATTTAAGTCAGTTAAGTGAGACTGGCCATGTAATCGACTACTATCCCGTTGCTTGCGTTTGTGATCTTGATAAAGGTCAATGCCTTTGAAAATAGATTCAATCTCAGATTCCTCAAGGTACCTTCTGTTAGTCCCAGAAGTGATGAGATCATTTTCTGACATTGCTGGTTTATCAAGTTTGATTGATTTTAAAGGATTTGCATCAATCACTTCTTTCTGAACCGCATGGTTTAATAACGACTGTAGAGCACCGTAAGTTCTTTTGATTGTAGGGAAGGCTTTATTATCTTGCTCCATTTTGGCTTGCCAATATTCAACATCGGTACGCTTTAATTGGTTCATAGGCTTGTCAAACCAACCCTCAAAATGCTTCTTGATAATGCCTAGTGTATGGTGTCCGGCCTTTTTTCTATTTTGATGGGTAGTGTAGGGGCCTTCAATATAGGATTTAAGTGTTTGGGCTTCTTCAGCTATTTTGTTTTTCTTTGCTAATTCTATTTCGGCTCTTGGGTCTTGTTTTTGTGCTACTAGTGCTAATACTCGCGTGGCTTCTATTCTTGCGGTAGTGGCTGTAAAAACGCCGTAGCTTCCAATAGTATAAACCTTTTGCATACCAACTTCGTTTCGATAGAAAACACGGAACTTAAGGCCTTTCTTTCCAGGGCGAATATGAAAGCCTTTAAGTTCGGTATCATAAATGTCATGTCCAGGAAGGCACTTTGAATGTCTATTCAAGTTGGTAGTATTAAGTTTTTCTTTGATGGTCATATGAGTTTCTAGGTAGCAAATAGGTAGCAGATTCGACTAATCTAGTATGACTTCAGCTAACCAATAAATCAATGTTTATCAATGTAACATATTGAAGTGTATCAGTAATTTGGTTAATTGAGGTTAGTGCTGGTGTGTGCTGGTTTATGCTTGAAATACCTTGACATGGTAGGGGTCGGCGATTCGAATTCGCCTGGTCCTACCAATTCCCCTTTAAAATTCAATAACTTACAAGCTTTCATTTTATCCTCATTTTTCTTTAGGTGTATTTTAGGTGTATTTTAGGTGAATTAACTCAGTTTTCTACCTTTTTAAAGCCTCTTTTAAATTCAAATTTGCCTCACATTCTGACCACTTCACTCTGTGACCTTTAAGGTAAATATCGGTAGTTTTTAAAGTTGTGTGCGCATATAAGCTACTGACATATTCTTTAGAGTGTCCGGCTTGAAAATACAGATCACCACCTAGAGCGCGTATCTCATGGAATGTTGGCCTTTCTTCAGTCTTTAGCGCATCAAATAAGCCGCACGCATCACGATACTTTTTAAACTGCTGCGTAAAGTAGCTTGGTAAAACCTGCTGCCAGTGCTCTCGATTATTCATCATGTTAGCCACTTTACGAACTGGCTTTCGACTGATGATGTACGGAGAAAACGAACCTCGCCCTGGCAATAACTTCTTTTAGATCGTCTTGTACAGGGATTCTAATAAACGCCTTTTCAGTCTTATCTTTTGTTCTTTCACGAATGATATGAATATGGTCATCAACCACATCATCAAACTTTGCATTAACCACTTCATTTCTACCTTGTAGAGTGATCAATGCAAAATCCATTGCGTCTTGCATCCAGCCAGGTGCAACTTCATAGATTGCTTTATAACCATCTATGTCCATTCTAAGGCGAGATTTTTCAACATTGTTCTTGGCTTCGGTTTCCATAGCTGGGTTATCTGTTTTAACGTAGATACCTTTACGCTTGGCAAACTTATAAATATCAATTAGCAATGATCGATGCTTGATATACGGGTCTTTAATAAAATTCTTATCCAGATTATCAGCCAACTCTTTAATGGTGTATGTCTGAATATTCTTCTGACCAAGATCTTTTGTGAGTCGGTTTAACCTGTATTCGTGAATTTTTAAGGTCGTAGCTTTGATCTTTTTAGTTGGTAGATGTTCTTTTGTATAACGATCAATGACAACGGGAAACATGGCCCCATCAACTGTATTGCCAGTTTCAGCAATTAATACCGAAGAGATCAAGTCTTCAGATAGCATAAGCTTTGTATTCAGCATGTTTGCTGCGTTAATCGCTTTAGCCTTCGGAATACGACCCCAATGATTTCTTTTCTTGGTCACTGGGTGCGTATAGCAAAAGTAGACTGCGCCGTTTGCCTTGGTATCAACTGAAATGTACTAAATGGGACACTGATAAAAAGCATTCGCAGTGGTGTTAGAAAATAAAGGCTCGTTTGTGTCGTTAATTTTTAACTAGTATTGGTTTAGTTGATATGGCTATCAAGTGGATTAAAAAGTGCCGTCTTTATGTAGCTTTTACGATTTTCAGGTGAGCTTATCTCGCCAAGCAGATTGGATAGAGTAGATCAGTTTAATGTCTAAGACAGAATACTAAGCGGAGTGTGTTTTCTTTCGCGCTCTGGGTTTAGCAAACTGTTTTTGATAACACGCTTCAAACTTAGTGGCTTGTTCAAGCCATGCTTTTGAACTCAGATTTAAGCGCTGAAGAATAGAGGGGAGGAATTCAGATATCGCGCCTCGCTTATTGGGGTGAAAGAGTCGCCCTGTGTAATCAACAAGCTTTAGATACTCTTCTAAATCAAACAGAATTTCGTCTTGATGCTTTTGTGTCACACTACCTTCAATCTTGGCTAAAGGTTTTATGAATAAGCCTGCACTCAGGTCAAAGCTTTGTAGGGATTGTTGCTGAATTTGTAGTTCAACGGCTCTTTTAAGATCAAAGCGTGGTTGTAGCCGCTCTTTAATGCTGGTGTGTTCAGAAACTTCTGGCGTAGCAGCCATTTTAGCGCGTACAGGGTTGAGATCGACGTAAGCCATACAACTGATTAACGCCTCTTCTGTTAACAGTGCTTGAGACTTAAAACGAGATTCCCAGAAATGCCCGGTGCATTGGTCTTCTTTATTGGCTGCGCGCGCAATGGGTTCATTTAAACACTTCATCAACCAACTAATTGACGTGAGTCGTTTTCGATATACTTCCGCTATGTTGACCACGATTTCATGTTCGGCTGAAATTAGTGATTCACCTCTTAGCCATTTTTGAACGAGCAGAGGGCCTTTGAATAAACTAGTCCAACGTTGGAGTATTTCATCTGTGGTCCAGCTGTCAGACTGCTCAGGGCAAAGCTTCACTACAAGGTGGATATGGTTTGACATTACCGCGTAAGAGCAGAGGTTAATCGCATAAAGGGAGGAAAGAATACGGATTCGGTCCTCAATCCATTGTCGACGGTGTTCGTAATTTTTACCTGTTTCACGATCAACGCCGCACAAAAAAGTACGTCGAACACAACGAGAAATGAGGTGGTAATAGGGGGGCAGCAATCGAAACGAGCGTTTCTCTGGGCTGTGTCATGGCAAAATCCTTTTTGCGAATAATTGAGTACTTAGCGTAAGTTTTGGGCCTTAGTTTGTCAATAAAAGTGTGTGTCCTTGCTAATTTCATAACCCAGAGATTGCCAAATAGTCTTGTTTTAGAAAACTATTGACCGAATATGGTTTGCTGTAAACAAACATATTAGATCTGGTTAAACGTCTTCTAGTCATTTATTCATCTTAATTAAATATATTAATTTTATATAAAACAATGGTTTATGTGTGTTTTTAGCTGTTTGTGAATGGTTGGCTTGATTTTCGCTATATAGAATATGAGCAAAACTATTAGACATATATTTTGATTTAACGACTGATACCATTACAGCGATAGGGTAAGACACCGCAATGAGGATGAGCTAATGAATTTTTATCTATTATGGAGCGTAGGTGATCTAAAACTGTTAATGATCCTTCTTGGTTTATTAGCAATTTGGCTGATACGTACTCGTGTCAAACATGAGAGCAGCCGTTACTCAACCAATGAAATTGTCGAGAACGTTGTTTTATTGGGCAGTGCTAGTAAACACATGAATAAACAGGAACTAGATAAATGGGTGAACTAAAAATACCCCAAGGCCGCGCTGAAATTCTGGCGCTACGTTCGGATCAGCAAGAAGATATTATTTTGCAGGGGCAGCTTTGTGTGGGTCGTGATTTAGACTGTGATGTCCATATTTCTGATCATCGCGTCTCTCGACAACATGCCGTAATATCTACGACAGTCAAAGGTGTGTTGGTCGAAGATTTAAGTTCATCCAATGGCACTTTTATTAATGGACAGAGGATTGTTCAGCCGACTTTGATCAAACCGGGTGATCTGCTTAGCTTTCACAATTTAGAGTTTCGAACGGTAAATATCGCTGCCGCTCACTCAGAGGGGTTGGTATTGCGTTCAGACAAACAGGATGATATCGCCTTGCAGGGCACCCTTTACGTTGGCCGTGATTCTGGTTGTCAGATTTTTATTCCAAACCAATGGATCTCCCGTAAACATGCAAGAATTTCTGTTACACCAACAAATATAATGTTAGAGGACTTGAACTCGACTAACGGTACCTTTATTAATGGTCAGAGGATTGTTAAACCAACGCCTATAAAGTTAGGCGACCAACTCAGATTTAACGAGATAGAATTTAGAATTGAAAGTGATTTTGACCCAGATGTAACTCATTATTGCGGAGCAGAAATTGATCCAGATGGGACCCTTTTTGGTGGCGAGATAATTCAGCGCTCACATGCTAGTTCAGCATCTAAGGCTAGTGCAGCACCTAAGGCTAGCGCAGTGAATAAGACTAGTGCAGTGAATAAGGCTAGTGCAGTGAATAAGGCTAGTGCAGTAGATAAGATCTGTGCAGTAACTGCAAAAATAGAGAAAATGCCTCTGCCCACAGTGGGTAACATTGAACCGGTGATACCCGTTCTCGACACCAACGATAAATTAATAGTTCGATTATCGGCCATTCAAAAGCAGCAGAGAAATCATCGAAAAATGGCTAGTGAGTAACTATAAACGTGAAAAATGTACGACGCATGCAACGAAAAATAATGTGATAATAAGGGCTTAGATAGGAATGCTATATATTAATCCCTTTAAGTGTTTAGAAAATTTTGGCATAGCCAATAATAACAAGTGCTACCGAGCTTCTATTAGCGCTTTTTTGAAAACATGCGCGGCGATACGAGCGGTTTTTTTTGATCTGTTATTTATTACATGAAATTTAGACTGCTATTTTTGCTTTATCAAGGAAGTTAACTAGGACAGGCTTCGATAAAAGTAAGAATTAAAGAATGTCTATCCTTGATAACGTTGACTAACCGAGGCCCCCGAATTTCCGCAGGGCGAAGCATTAATTTTAAGAGCTCAAAGTTCTTTTCAAAGGAAAAAGCTGACTGATTTTTTTATTTCAATGTCCGCTATCTTGTTTTACCCCATTTTGGTGGACACACTATAATGTTGTAGTGGACTTCCCACGATCTAGTGGACAAGTTTTCATATCCACTTTAACTCTTTTGAGTGTCTAGCAAAAATTGGGAAGTCCACTTCTCTTTTTTAGAATGCCCACCCCTATAAATTAATGCCTTTAATCAGCTGTATAGTATGATTTCACGCTTAAATTTCTGGTTTATGTACAAAATATATGCAATAAAATCACTAAAACCAACATTAAATGTTGTATTAGTTTACAATGTGCATTACATTTTTTTTATAGTGATTTATATTATGGCTGTAAAGCTTAGAGCCCCATCAAAAAAGAAAGAACCAGCAGCTACTCAAACTTCTGGTGCTATTAACGATCAAATTAAAGCCTTCCTTGAAAGTGGTGGTGCTATTGAAGAGATTAAATCTGGCGTTAGTGGGCAGGAAAGCTTGTTTGGGTCTAAACAAATTAATCTTAACAGTAAGCCGAAAACACCTTAATTACTTTTCAGCTCATCAGTCATCGATTGCATCAGCGTTCGAACATTGTCAGACTCTTTCTTTAAAAGAACCTTTCGCGCATCTATGTCGACATTAAGGTCGGCAGCGCTAATCTGTGGCTGATACAGCTTGTACATCACATTAAGGTTTTTAAGGCGTTTCACGAGAAAAGGAATACTTAATAAACGTGTTTCTTTTATTCGGTCGTAGCTCTTCTTTGGAAGCTTTTTCAATATAGGGTCTAGGTGTTTACTTACCGGTAAAGTTTTAGCCCAATTCTCTGAGCCTTGGTGCACAAGTACCAAAATTGGTGCGTTCAACCGCAAGGCGAATTCGATAAATCGATGGCTTAAGAAGGGCTGAATTTCTAGGCCGTCACCATAATTGCAGTTTTCACCTTCTGGCTTTACGAACAGATCTGTAAACCCTTCATTTTCCATTTGAGCTAAAAACTCATCGAAATTTAGTCCTCTATCAACCTGCGTTATATACTGAATCGCGTATTTATATAATGGGATTTTATAAAATAAACGCCATATAATTGCCATCGGTTTTCGATTCTCGCCACCGTTTTCCATATACAGTTTATTTAAGGTGATAGTGCTCGCGAGTGGACCAAGCATTGGGCCATGGTTTAAGGCGACAATTAACTGAGGGTGTTTCTTAAGAATGTCACTCATGTTATCTGATTTAGAACTAAATGAAATTCTTTTTGCTAGCGCTTTGGTCATTGCGCTGGCGAGTAGTGAAAAGTCTTTTACGCTTCGCATATTAATATTTTTATCCTAAGGATCGGATGGTCGATTTAAGCGTCGAACTGTACTGGAATTAAGGTGTAGTGGCAAACTAAGGTGCAGGTGAAGGGGCGGTTAAGCATTGATGTAAATGTAAAGTCCTTTGAGGAGATAAAAATTGATATCTTTGGTTAACCTAGTTGTTTTTAGTGAATATCCAGTCTATAAAGTATCCATATGAAAATTATAAAAACTTATTACGCCTATATATTCCTGTTTTCCTTTTTTGCATGTTCAGTGCCTGTGAATGCTGAACTTATTTTTTTAAAACAAAATTCTTCGCCAAAATACTTTGCAAAAGATGAAAATAAAGAAGGAATTTGCGAACTTATTTATAAGGAAATGGTAACTCGACTAAAAAAACAAACGGTAAGTGTCAGTATTGACCCTATTCTGTATCCAGTTAAACGTATTTTATCGATGATTAAGTCTGGTGAAGGGCAGGTATTTTGTGGCGCGGGTAGAAATAAAAAGCGTGAAGCTTTGTATTCTTATTCTAAGAGCCCTGTTTATCAACCAAGTAATGTATTAGTTATGCATCAGGATGACACCTACATAGCAAAAGACTATGCTGACTTGCAGAGTAATGAGGCAATTATTGGTGCTTTTTATGGCGCGAGTTCAACGACATTCTTAAAAACCTTTGAAGGGGTTCATGTCGCTGATCATTTTACAGAGGTAAATGATGGATTGTTAGCTGTCGCGAACAAAAAAATCCCATACTTTTATTATCATGACCTCGGACTGACCTATTTAGTTAACCAGTCAAAATTACCCATAAAATTAATGCCCACAAAGTTCAGAACATATCAGCATTGGTTGCTCTATAGTAAAACGCTATCAGAAAAACAAATTTCACAGCTAGATGCTGTACTTGATTCAATGGTTAATGATGGAAGTTTACTAACCATACAGGCTACATTCTTTAACAACTGATTTGTTTATTTGATCTGCCATAAGTAGGTATTAAACTAGGATTCTCATATTTTGTGGTGAAAATTACCCAGTTGTGAGTACTGGGTATAATGAACATAGTAACATTCCAGCCATAGTGTAATTGAAGATGCGAAGTCGTTCGTGATTGGTTAACCAGCGTCGTAATTTTAAACCTAATATAGTCCATAGACTGACCGATGGTAGGTTTACCAAACCGAAAATCAAACCAATAATAGCAATTGTTTCAATATTTCGGTCGGGAGAATAAACGCTGATAGCGGTAAGGGCCATGGTCCAGGCTTTCGGATTTACCCACTGAAATATGGCAGCCTGTATAAAAGTAAGCGGAGAAGGTTTGTTCTCTGATTCTGCTATAGGCGCGGGAGCATTACTAATTTTAAATGCTAAATACACAAGGTATACGATACTTACTATTTTTAATATTTCCTTGCTCATAGGGTAGATTTCAAAGACTCTAATTAATCCGACCCCTACTAATGTCAGCATGAAAACAAAGCCTAAACCAACTCCCAGCATATGCGGTATGGTCCGCTGAAAACCAAAGTTTGCGCCAGATGACAATAACATTAAGTTATTAGGGCCCGGTGTGATTGAAGAAACAAATGCGAAGGCTGTGAGTGCTGTGATGAACTCATATGTCATGTGATAAGTACCTTTTAAATATTAATGCAACTATAATCAACAAATGACGAAATTAAATTGATTATTTAGCTTATATTTAAAGGTTTTCACAACATATGATTGAATTAGACAGGTTAAACAAAAGAATATTGCGTGAGCTGACTAAGGATGGAAGAATAAGTAATACTGAGCTTGCAGATAGGGTCGGTTTGTCAGCATCAGCATGTTTGCGAAGAGTTCAGGATTTGGAGCGTACAGGCATCATAAAAAGCTATAGAGCGGTGCTTAACCCTGTTGCTTTAGGGATTGGGTTCACAGCTTATATTGCGGTAGGGCTTTCAGATCATACGAAAAAATCTCAAGAGGCTTTTCAAGAAGCTATCTCGCTTTCGCCAGAAGTGCGTGAATGTCATAATATTACCGGCTCGTTTGAGTATATTTTACGGATAGAAACCGAAAACCTAGCGACGTATAAGATATTTCATACTGATGTGCTAGGTATCTTGCCTCAGGTAAGTTCAATTACGACATATGTAGTAATGGATTCACCTAAGGATGAACGAGCTTAATATTAGTGTGCTGCAAAGGGAGGCGTTACTTTCTTAGGCTGGGTTGAATGGCACTTACTTAGTTTTATTTTTGCGCACCAATAGCGCTTTACATCAAGTTTTCGGTGCGCAAGCACACCCTATATAAATTGTATTCAAAGCAAAATAGCAGATTTAACGTTTACTGTTAAAGCTTACCGAGTAAATGTGCTTTTGCTTGATTTAGCTTAGCCGCTAGATAGTTGCTGCCACCACGATCGGGGTGTAGTTTTTGTATTAACTTCCTGTGAGTATCAATAATTTCTTTTCGATTAGCGCCGCTTTCTAGGCCTAGGATGTCGAGGGCTTCTGCTGTACTTATTTCATTGGTCGCGTTGTGATTGGGCTGCTCTTGTGTTTTTTCTTCGTAGTCCTGTCGCCAATTTTCTCCTTTCTCCCTATCCATGTAAGCCTCCAAAACGCTTAGGCTATCAGGGTGATCATTTTTTGTAAGATGATATAAAACTAAAAGCTGATCTGAAGATAACTCGCTCAGTTTTTTATCTGTAAATTCTCCGCTCAAAATATTACCGTCCATCTGCCCAGTATCTTGATTCAAGGTCATAATAAATAATGAGGTTTCTACAGTTGAGACTTTTCCTTTATCAGGTTGCTTCGTTGCTTTTCTTTGTTGGTAAAGGTTTCTCAAAATAGGAACATATTTTATTAAAGGAAGTAGTCTAGATAAAAAAGGTAAAGCGGCAGCACCGATTGCTACTAGAAAGTGCATCCTACCTGTTAAGGTCAGTAAAATTAGTATTAATGCTAAAATGGATAACAATAATTTGTATATAAACTTCTTACGCTGTTGAGGCGTTTTTTTTCGTCGATACAGAATAATGGTGGATAATATACCTATAAATAAAAGAGCAAGCGCTATTCGTGTCATTACTTATTGCTCCAGAGTTGTTGCGTTAATTTCTTAACTGCATCACTTTGGTTAGAGCTATTTTCTAACGCGTTTAAACCGCCTACTGAATATCTAGCAACGGCTTTAAGTAAGTCCGCTAGAATGTGAGCGCTTCCCGCATCAAACGAACAATGTGCTCCACCCGATAGCCGAGCAAGCTGTTGGTAAGCTCTGGTGACGATAGGGTCATTTCCTTCTTGAAAGAAAAAAGCGGGTGTTTTATACATTCCGAGTTGCCCTGCTAAATCACCTAGTTTGTCGATGTTTTC
>Ga0209290_1000563_pt1 | contig 25120 bp, 22 predicted proteins | sample EN1Hudsemesocosm_2_FD_184632 | JGI IMG/M metagenome (GOLD analysis project Ga0209290, IMG submission 184632) | Methane-oxidizing microbial communities from mesocosms in the Hudson Canyon - EN10B Hudson Canyon (SPAdes) (version 2) | ecosystem: Environmental > Aquatic > Marine > Cold seeps... | reverse complement strand
TTTTATCCACACTAGTTACCTAAAAGTACCTAATTGATCTTGAAATTTGTATCTATACAATTACAAAAAATATTAGATATAACAAGGTGTATTCCATGAAGAAAATAACTACGGATGTAACGAGCATCCATACAATACCTATTTTTCCCCTCGGGATGATTAATGCATTTCTATTAGTAAACTCTAAAGGGTGTATTTTAATCGATACAGGTCTTCCGGACACGGAAAGTAAAGTTGAACGAATTCTTAAAAAATTAAACTTAACATTTCACGATATAAAATTAATTGTTATTACGCATGCACATATAGATCATGCGGGTAACACTGCGACAATTAAATCACTATCAAGCGCTCCTGTAATTGCCCACGAAGGAGATCTTCCATATTTCAAAGGCGAAAAGAAAATGCATTTTTGCAGTACTGGTTGGTTTGGTTGGCTCTTTGGTAAAACGGGAGCTAACCAAAAACCGTACAAGAACTTCGAGCCTGACATTTTACTCTCTGCAAGAACGAACCTTGATCTCAGTAGTTACGGTTTTGAAGGTGAGGTAATCCCAACTCCAGGACATACTGATGGCTCAATTTCTGTTGTATTGGGCAATAAAAATGCCATTGTTGGTGATCTAGTTTCCTCAGGTATATTGTTAGGGGGAATTGCCAGAACAAATAAGGCCAAACGCCCACCATTTGAAGATAACCCATTACAGGTTAGTCAAGAATTGCTATCTATTGCTGATAAAGGTGTCGAAACGTTTTTTATGGGGCATGGAGGCCCATTACCTAAAAAAGAAGTATTACGACATATTAAAAAATTAAAGAATATAGCTAAGCATATCTAGTACCTATAAACAGTTTTTAGAAGTTTACGAGTTTATAGAAAATTCAGTGAATTTTAATGATATGTTCCTGCGTAACCATAGCGAGTTATTCCCTACCAAACTCTGTCAACATTACACCTTGCAGCGTCATTGGTGAAAAATACGCTGCAGTGAATGTCAGTGTGGACTTCCCATTGCACGTGATAAAAGTAAGTTTCGCTGTAAGCGGCATATATGTCTTACCGAAATACACTCAACACTAGATCTGCAATCAAGAAAGCCACCTCTCCGAATACCCAAAACTGGAGAAAGTGATCCTCTTAGTCTTTATACCTGCCACTCCCATTTTTTCTACTATGTCGGTGCGCCGTGCACACCGAGAGCTTTCGCTTAGTACCACTAGCAGTCATCATGCTATTAATAAGCATAATTGCTGGCTTCAAGATTTCTAATTTGTGATTTTAGTTGACAGCTTTACCAATAAGAGCCTCTTTCTTATAAATTTGTCTATGAATTGGAACTATTCCATTAGGAAAGGGTCTAGGAAACCTGAACGCTATCACCGACAGAAGAAATGTGAATCTACAAAACATTGATCTAAAACTACTTGTTTTTCTCGATGCTCTATTAAACGAAAAGAGCGTCACTATAGCTGCATCCAAAGTCCATATTTCACAACCGGCTATGAGTAATGCCCTGAATAAACTGAGATCCTTATTAAATGATCCCATCTTGGTTCGTTCATCACAGGGCATGCTACCCACCAGGCGAGCACTTGATATACACCTGCCACTCAAAAAAGCACTAGCCCAACTGGGAGAAACATTAGCACCCATAGAGTCGTTTGACCCCACGACCACTGACCGAGTGCTCTCTCTTACTCTAACAGACTATGCAAGCACGGTACTTCTACCTAAACTTATCCCCCTTGTAAAAGAAGAAGCACCACTTTGTGACTTTAAAATATGGGATGAATCCCAAAGTCTGTCTCAGCTGGAAAGTGGTGCTGTCGACTTTGCAATTAACGCATTTGGTGCTTTGCCAGATACTTTTTATAAAAAGACATTGTGGCAGGAAAGCTATTTAGTCATTGCTCGTAAAAACCACCCTCAATTAACAGCTAATTTGGACTTAACAAGCTATCTTGCCTTGGAGCATATTCTACTCACTAAGTCTGGCATAGGACCGGGCACTGTGGACACTGCGCTAAAAGAAAATCAATTAGATAGACGAGTGGCGATACGTACCAAACACTTTCACCTAGCGCCTCAACTTGTAGAAGGAAGCAATATGATTGCAACGCTTCCAGCCAAATTGGCAATATATTTCAAGATGCATTATCAAATTGAAACCTATACGCCTCCCCTTGAATTACCAGCTTTCAATTACTCTTTGGTTTGGAGCGCCATCGCCCATCATGATCCAGCCCTACGCTGGCTGAAGGACAAGATTATAAAGGCAGCAGATCTCATCCCTCATTTTCCATTATGTATGGATGCTAGTTAGGGCTGATCCAACAGATACATGGACGACTTCTTCATATCAAAAAGCCTATTTCTGATAGGAATCATCTGTTTGTATTCAGGGTCTGCATTGATGTCTTTAAACACATCGGCGTGAGCCATTGTCCATAGGTTAGCTAGATCCGGTTTTGCATCTCCGGAAAAAACTGAGGAGACGCTGAAGTCATGTATTCGAACTAATCCATGTCGCGCAGCAATTGGCACAACTTTTTCGAAATATTGTTCTGCATCTTCGAGCGTCTTACCATGTTTCAAAACTAACAAATCTACAAAAAAGTTATTTTGCACTTCTTTTGCATGAGCCTGAGCCGTCAGTAGAAAACTGACTAGTATCACCGTAAAAAATCTTATATTTATCGCTGTCTTCATAATGCTTTCCCTCTATTCAAATTGAGAAAACAATTTAACAACAATACCTAAGTCCGACGAATCACCAGTTAGGATGTCCATTATCAAAACAAGTGATAGTCATTCAGGGAACTGACAGTAAACAGTCAGCGTCAAGTTTTGACTGTTTGCTACTAGCGTAATGGCGATGTCTATGTGCTACTAACGTAGTGGAGATGTAGCTCTTTATTCGATAACCTGAACTAGCATCAATAAGAAAAGCCTTATTTGATCTTATAGGTCTAAGTGCGGGCGTACATGATGAAGAAATAATTTTATTTTTGGAGCTAAGTTCAAACGTTGCGAATGCACTGCGTAAATAGGTAGTGAAACTGTTTTATAGCTTGCTAAAACGGGTAAAAGCAATCCATTTTCGAGCTCATTTTGAATACTAAAAGGTGACAATACAGCAAGGCCCATACCTTGAAGTGTTGCCGCCTTGATCATTTGAATATTATTCGAGGTAATGTTTCCAGATATTTTAACCAATTCTGTGAAATTATCTTTTAACATCGGTAATAAATGCACTGGCTTACCTGATTTTTTTTCCCAAATAAGGAAGTTATGTGACTCCAAATCGGCCAATGTCTGCGGTGTACCGAATTCGTGTAAATACGAAGGTGCCGCATAAACAGCGCCGTGAATGGCCCCAATTTTTTTGGCCACATATTGCTCATCAACTGTTGTTGCAACCCTTAACGCGACATCGATATTATTTTTGATAATTTCAGTCACTTCTTCAGAGACATTCAAGTTTATTGATAACTGAGGGTATCGATCCAAAAAATCGGGTAAAAAAGTTTTTATCAGCTTTTCTGCAATCATTGGCGGTAGGCTTACTCTTAAATCACCTTCTACAGAGCCTTTTAATTGGTCGATAGTTTGTTGAGCGCTCATCGAGCTTTGATTAATCTGATTGCAGTGGGGTAATATTGCCCGCCCTTCTTCAGTAAGAATTAATTTTCTCGTCTCCCTATGCAATAAACGCACACCAAAATGCTGCTCCAACAAACGAACTTGTTTACTCACTGAAGATTTAGCAATCCCTAAGCGTTCCGCTGCTTTGGTAAAACTCCCAGCCTCAATGACGGCAGTAAATATATGCATTTGCTGAATAGTCTGGCTTCGTAGTATTTGAGACATAAGCTATTCGTTTCCATAGGCGAACAAGCTGTTCTAAATCAGCTTGATTTCATTCAATTTGAAAACAGTTAAGCTACCACTATTGAAGATTAAGTACAAAAAAGGAGCCGCCATTGAAAATTGAAGAATACGAATTATTTACCTTTGAACATAAAGGTATTTCTTTACCTGTTTACAAACGTGGCAAAGGCGCAGGCATTGTTTTAATGCATGAGCTACCTGGAATCACGCCAAAAGTTTTAGAATTTTCAAATGCCCTGGTAAATAGAGGCTTTACTGTGTGGGTGCCTTCTTTGACAGGTATACCCGGACAAAAAAGCTCAAGGTACGCCATTGCAAAGCAGCTGTTTAAAGTGTGTATACGGAAGGAGTTTCACATGCTCGCAAAAAATCACTCGAGCCCGATCACCGTTTGGCTACGGGCATTATGCTGCAAGCTAGACCTAACCACAGGTAAGCAAGGCATCGGCGTATTAGGAATGTGTTTTACCGGCAACTTTGCGCTTACTCTTATGATAGAAACTTGCGTGAAAGCACCTGTTGTATGCCAACCTTTTTTGCCACTACCTCTAACACCTACCTTGAAGCGCTCGCTGCATTTATCTCAAGAAGACTTGAATATCATTAAAACTAAGACATTTGATAGCGAGCTCAAGGTTCTCGGCCTTAGGTTTAGTGACGATGCTACAAGTCCATCCGAACGATTCAAGTGTTTAAAGAACGCATTGGGAAATGGTTTCGAAGAAATAGAAATTGATTCAAGTCCAGGTAATGCCCATCAAATATCACCGCGAGCGCACTCAGTTTTAACAGCGGATTTTAATTCAAACACAGATCACCCTACTTATCAGGCTCGTGAACAGATATTCCGGTTTTTCGAAGAGAGATTACGCTAAGAAACTACAAACAAGAATCACAAGGAGATGGCTATGAACTACTACGAACGTAATATTTTCCCCAAAATGTTAGAGAAAGTAATGAGTCAGGAAAATTATGCAAAGGAGCGAGCAGAAACACTTAAGCACTCATACGGAAGAGTTTTAGAGATCGGGTTTGGCACAGGTTTAAACTTGCCATACTACCCTGCACATATAAAGAAAATTGAAGCTCTGGATATTAACCCTGGCATGAATGAAAAAGCCTATCAGCGTATGAAAGCGTCTGGTATTTCAGTAAAACATCACTGTTTAAGCACAGAAAAACTGCCGTTTGAAGATAACAGCTTTGATACGGTGATATCCACCTGGACACTGTGCAGCATTGATGATCTACACGGTGCGCTAATGGAAGTTGGCCGAATTCTTAAGCCTGGTGGTCAACTTCTATTTTTGGAGCACGGCTTGGCCGAAACAAAGGGGGTTAGAGGGGTACAACATACATATACCCCTATAAAAAAAGTCATAGCTTGTGGTTGCAGGATAAATATCCCTATTGATAAGGCAATATCTCAAGCAGGATTTAAAATCAATCACTTGAAGCGTTTCAGGCTGGACAAAACCTCAGCTATAAGCGGCTCCATGTATAGAGGTATAGCAATTTCATTGTAAGCGTCTTAGTACGCCTCATTGAATGTCTGTCATCAGTATTTTTAGTAATTACAGTCAGTTAGACTTTACGTCAACTGGCTGTTTTTATTGGCACACCTCGGCTCAGTCCCTTTCACCCTTGTCAGTTACCATTATACTGTGCCGGATAAAATTATCAGAGTGAATGTTTTAAATATTTAGACTTACAATGCAGGCAGGCCATTAAGTTTACGGTGATGAAACCTGTTCAGTTCGAGTGCTAAACAAGGGCTGCGATTACCGCGATCATCGCGTAACCAAAACCAATGGTAGTGGGAAGAAACGCGACGCAAACACTCACTTTTCCCAGCAGCGTTTCACTCTGGCCAGCCTTAGGGTTAATGGCCTTAACAAAGAAACCAAAAGGGTTATAAATAACGCCGATGCAAAGAATAACGATAATAACTTTTGGCAAAACAATATTAAGGTGTAAACAGAAAAAATAAGTGACCCCGAGCAGCGAGGTCATCATGAGGTAGTCCACATGAGACCGAATTAGATTTTGAGTAGCCGGGAACATTTTTTTCAGAAACGCGACCTTGCCATACACGATCAATGTGGCAAGCCATGCCTCGAATAAAGAGAAAATTAACACACCAGCACCCGTTATCAATAACCATGACATTGAAACGTCTGACAGACTCGCCGATGGCAGTACTACATTATTGACTAATTCATTCACTTGCTTTTTTCCTTAATTATTAAAACGACAACTATTAAAACTACAACTGTTAAAACTACAACTGTTAAAACTACAACTGTTAAAACGATAACTATTCAAACTACAACCATAAACAAGCGCACACATTCGCAACATACATTCTGCGAACAGGCTTTGCATATCAACGCAGATTCCTGCGGCTGACATAGGGTGGAGTCACTATTCAGAGAGTATTCATTGACGTTAAGGCCACTGGTTGATGGTCCCTTTTTTAGGGTAAAGCCAGACACATCAGCCAGATTGAAGACGCAAATCCCACAGTCCAAACGAGACTTCTCACGCTATCAAAATTGAACCAGTAACAAATGGTGTAGGCACAGCGCGCAGCGACAAAGGTCATGCAGAGATTAGTCACCGTTTCAATAGGGGCCTGCGCCCATAAGGCGACAAGCACGCCTGCGGCAAAGAGTGGAAATGCTTCAATCGCATTTACATGCGCACCAAGCGCTCGCTTGCCGAAGCCTTCCAACTGAGCCTGCTGATCTCGGGGATACTTATTATCATAACCACCATTCGATTTCGCCATGGCCAGCGCGACGGGCAGTTTGGTCATCACTATCATCAAAACTGCAAATATCATTGAACCAATAACTATTGTCATAATTTCTTCCTATCTATTTCCTAAGGTCTCAGTATTCGTATCAAGACAAAAACTATGTGGTTGCTCCGCCTCATAATTTGTGTCCATAATGGGTTAACAGTATAAGTTTATTCACCCAGAGAAAGTGAGTATTGTAAGTTTGGGCTATGAAGAAAAATAAAATATTACACATTCGAGAACAACACGCAGCCTTTATAGGTGATTTCGGCTTTGCTGCACCACACCATCATGCTGCACCGGTTCTATTGCTTGGATTATCCGGCCCTATTAGTGTTCAAATTGGTGCCGCCAGTCCAGTGCAGTGCCGAAGTGTTCTGATTGATGCTAATGTTGAGCACTCTATAGATTGCCAAGGTGAACGTGTTGCCACCCTATATAGCGAAGTCGACTCATTAAATGCAAGCCAGTTAAGAAGCACCTTTCTTAAATCAGACCCCGTCGCGTTCGATATTACTTCAACGACACCTCACGCTAAACGTCTAGAAAGAAATGTACTGACAGCAGATCTACCCGCCTTGTTAAAATACACTTTGAATAAACAAGAAAAGCCCATGGATCCACGTATTTCAGTTTGTTTGGAATATATGAAAATGAACGCTCAGTACTCAGCAAGCCAGTCCTACTTTGCTGAGCAGGTTTCTCTCTCCCGGTCTCGACTCAACCACCTGTTTAAAGGTCATACAGGCGTGTCTTTTCGACGCTTCAAGTTGTGGTACCAGTTATCCCACTTCATGCGCGATATACATGGCACCAAGAACCTCACGGCATCAGCGCTAAACAGTGGGTTTAGCGATTCAGCCCACCTCAGTAACTCTTACCGAAAGGTGTTTGGCCTGACCCCTTCGTCTATTCTGGCTAATCTGGATGAATTTGTCGCCCCACCCTTTCGGTAAGCTTTCAAAAACTCAAGCCAAGCTCTATACATCATTCTACGTGAGCTATTTTTTGTTCACCCCATCAAACATGGCAGATGCATGCTTCGTTCGTATATATCAATTTATGTTATCAGCCCCACACTATTACACCTGTAATTCCCTCATCTATGTCGAAGACAGAATTTAGGCAACAAACTCGACATCAGGCATAATTTATTGCCCCCATAAAAAAGTCCGCTTGATGCTTAATCTAGTGCAAGCTGAGTTGGAGAGAATGAGAATGGAAGGCAAAGGTAACGGCAACGCCTTGCCATTTCGTGCACAATTAGCCTTTTAGTCTTGCAGTATAAACAAAAGAAAAAGAACATTTACAGAAGTTACACACCAGGCCTTCTAAGCCCTTATAACACATACAGAAAACTACGTTTTGCCGACATACCTATATAGATACTTAGTCTAAATCAGTATAAAAACACACTTATAAATAACTTTTAATTATCTATATGGGTAGTCAGATATATGAAAAAAGCATTATTAGCACTCAGCTTTGGTGTCTTGGCGACGGCGAAGGCTTCAGCCTCCGTACTTACTTACGAAAATCGCGCAACCGACTCAGGCGTTAATCAATCCGACTGCCAATCTTCATGGAATAATCAAAGCTCCAGCATTTACAGTTCAGACATTACCAGTTTTCACAGGCTTCGCGCCAACGGTTCTAACCGTGATCAACACTCTAACCTGAGTATTGATTTTGATATCAGTCAGAGCAAGTCAGGACAAGACTGGTGGTTTCAGTTTTCACCCGATGCAGGCTTAGGTGGAGAGCTATATTTCGATAGTAACCTAGTTGAACGAAATAACGATAATTTATGGTGGGCTTACAACTAGAATAGAGGCTCGGAATTGATCGAAGCTTTGTCAAAGATGTTGAATCAGGCTCCCACACGCTGGGTTTGTATTGGGCAGAAAACTGCTGCAATGGTGGACAATCCGGTTGATATAGTTTGGATCATGGCCAGACCTGGCTAGCATTGTCTACTGAGAACTTAAATGCAGTTGCGGTACCTGAACCCGCATCACTTGCTCTAATGGCTTTGGGTATCGTTGGTCTGATGGTTAGCCGGCGAAAGCTAAGGTCATGACAATACCCGCAGAACAGCTACTTTCAAACGGTTTTAGTAATAACACTACTTAGGCCTTTTTCGTCAAGCTTAGCCAAGAAAATTACAATTCACACAATAAGTTGGCATTTATATACTAAGGCTTTAAATTCTTAAGCTAACTATAACCCGAGAATCAATGGACCTGCCGCACTCTAATTTGTGTTACCAAACTGATCGACGTTATATCCCTGAGTGTAATACTCAGGAAAAATTAAGGGCGCACGCTGCATCGGTAGCGTTACCTTAGCCATGGAAAGACTTTTTAGTAAATAGGGTCCTGGCTCATCCGCATCTCGGATCATAAGACCATCAAATTCAAGTGGAATCCAATGAAGCCCGGGTGACAACGTCCCCGAATACTGCGTTACCCCAATAGGGTCATTAGTACTGCTATAAAGAGATGCCTGAAAATAGTAACGGTGCTCAGCCGCCACCTCAATCTGCGTTTCAATAAGCAGGTTTTTTTCAGTATCGATAAGATCTTTGAATTCACCGGTTAGTGCCAGATCTGGTTGCGATAAGATAAAGGTAACTGCATCAACAATATCACTCGCCTGATTAGCGACTAACACTTTATAAACGCCAGCAGACATCGATGGGCCATTAGATTGCCCTAACGTTAGCTGGTACTCGTATATCCCATCTTGATTTGAGTCGGTAAACGTAAATTGCTGCATATTTTCAGTTTCGTTGTAGAGTAATTGTCCGACGAAATCAGTCCGAATGGGCACGCCCCTAGCATCCTCGAGAGATACATAAATGACGACTTGGTCTCCATGCAAATAGTATTTTTTATCCGTCCATAGAGTAAGCGCTGCCTCTCCATTTTCACTCTCTACTGTTCTTACATCTAGCTCATATCGTCTTTCAGTTGGATCTTGCTCAATTGTGGGTATTTTCTGGTTGAACGATTGATAACGGTTTTGCTCGTCATGGTCTTTTAACAAAGCTTCATGAAAAGAGTTTTTATCATCTGAAGCTTTGAGGTGATCGACATAACTTGGTGAGCTCGCGGTTCTATTTTCGGGACTCGTTGTACTATTTTCAGGACCTGTTGTACTTTTTTCAAGAATAGTCACTGAGTTTTCTGGTACTACTTTTTTAGATCTGACCTTAGCCGCCTGTACATTTTCTTGTGTTAGCGTAGGAGAGGGTTTTGAGGTTATTTCTTTTTCTGGACTACCTAGCACCACTGGGCCGAGAATAATACCCACCACGAGCAAAACAATCGCGCTGATGACAGCTAGTAGACTGACTCTTTTATTAGACATGCTTTTATTAGACACTCTTTTGTTAGACACATTATTTAGACCATAGAACACATCTACGGTCACCTATTAAAAGTTGTAAAAAGAGGGTAGTACTAGTACAACTTAGTAAAATACTATCCCAATGATACTGTTACTCGCGATGCGAATAACAGTAATCGATTAGTCATCGGCTCCGCTTCCGCCAATAAAGGTTCAACCAATAAGAGTGCAACCTATAAATGCGTCGGAGCCCTAAGAAATTACCAATTTTGTGCTTTAGAACGTCACGTTCCATTTCTCCCAACTACCGATCGCGCTACGATTTGCATTGGCGCTACCATTACTTTCTGCCACAAGGTATTTATTGTGCACGCTCTTTAAAGAAATGCTATCACCGCTAGCCAAACAACCACTAGCATCAGAATGATTAACTAAAGTGAGTTGCTCCCATGACCCGACGACACTGGCCTTTGCATCCAAATCCCCGCCAGAAGTCGCTCTTAAATAGTGGTTACCTTGCGTACTAACAGCGACCGTTGCGCCATTGGTAATGCACGTACCGGATGACAATAGTTTCACATTGAAGGTTTCCCAAGATCCAATGGAAGAACGGTTCGCATTGACGTTGTCGCCGCCATTTCCTTCTGCTACCAGATATTTATTATGAGCAGACTTAAATGCCACGTTGTTTACGCTATGCGTAACGGTGCTAATAGCCGTACAACCGCTAATTCTTGAGGCCATATTGCCGCTACCGCAATCTAAACCATTCGAAATTGACTTATTACTTGGATTGCCTTTACCGCCGTTACGCTCAGAATCATGATCTTCATCTAAGCTAAAGGCGTTGTACGTACGCGGCGTACCTTTGTTGCTGTCGTTACAGTCATACGTCGCACTACCATATGGAATACCAAGAATATCTTTATATGTTTTTAGGTCATTCCAAAGGTTGCGTGTTGCCGAACCAGAACAACTCATTTGCGATGCTAGATTTATATACCCATCGTCGTCACCACCGAGCAATAATGAAGATGCCGCAGCAATGCCCGGGAATGTTGACCAACCACCCAGTACAAAGATTGGTGCACCTAAATTTGTACCAATTTGATTGCGAACGGTGTAAGAGTCTGTTGTTTGCTGCCACTTAACTGAATCGTTACACCCTCCAAAGGCAAGTTCACCCACCAAGTACTCAATCCAGCTACCATTACAGATGCGGTCGGCCCCTTCGGTACCCGTGATGGAACCACCCATACTGAATATCGCTTCGATATTTTCCATGGCTGATTCAAAGTCAACACTCACTGCATTGCCTGACGAATTGTAGGCCGTGTTATAACTGGGTGAACCCGTAATCGCATTACCCGAAATATACATCATTTCAGGGCCGCCTTGACTATGAGCAATAACAAAGAAGGTATCATCTGCCGCACATTGAGTACCTGACTCCGCATGGGTATAACCATCACCCCCACCTGTTTTGATCGACGTTATTTGACGTGAAATTTCACCCGCAGCCTCGTCTCTCCAATATTCATAACCCGCCTCATCTGATGATCTATAGTACGTTAGCCCGTAGTTATCACCCGTTTGCAGCAAGTCATCCATGAAGTTATCGCCGTTGTATTCACTGAAGTTGTTATTACTCCAGTAGTTCTGAGCCTCTGAGGAAGAGTTAACACCATGGCCGTGAACCATAATAAAGCATTTATCCGCCATCGCCTGATTCGCACCAAGCAGCAATGAGAGAGATAAGGCACACAAGCTTAGTAAGCCTTTTTTCGTTTGTTTTTTGGGTTTAGTACATTTTTTTAGAGTAGTCATCATCAAACCTATATGTTTGTTTAATTTTATTTTTATTTTGCGTCCTGCGATGAAGTGCTACTGCCTCTTCATTGACCGATAAGCGTATGACTCTTTTGGCCGTCCTGACTGAACCAAGTTATTATTGAGACCCTCGCCTTATTTCACCATGACTATTTCCGTCACTGACGAGACATTTCAAGCCATATGCTTTTTGTTGTGAATCAAGTACTTTTAATCTTGTAAGTCCTTAAATTGATTGGGTGCAACACCCACCCACTTTTTAAATGCACGACTAAAAGAGGAAGCATCTTGATAGCCAAGTTGTTCGGCCAATTGGTCTAAAGGAGTATCGTGATCTTGTATTTGCTGAATAGCTCTTTTTTTACGTTCTTCTTCTAATATGGCCTTATATGAAATATTGCGAGCCTTTAACTGGCGACTCAAGGTTCTAGGCGACATACAAAGCTGATCGGCCAAAGTCTCGAGGGATATTTTGAATGACTTATTTTTTCGAATAAGCATTTTAACTCTTTGTTTGATATCGGTTTCATTCTCGATACTACACACTTTGTCTTGGCAAATTTCATCATTAATCTTTGCTGTCTGTTTATCTGCAAAAACAAAAGGTTTATTTAGTACATCAAGCGGAACCAAAACCCGGTTTTCTTTACAGGAAAAACGGACTTCACCGCCAAAAAAATCGTTGTAGCGTTTAGCGGAGGCTGGGTGCTCATAACTAAACTCATAGATAAGCTCCATCTTTTGACTACCAAGACAGAACCTGCCAATTGAATAAATCGCAGCAAAGGTATATTCAATAAAAAAAGGCAGGGAATTATTTAAGCGGTAAGCCGGATGGACTGTAAAAACAGCTTGATCCTCGAACACTTCAAAGTTTAACTGGAAAAGAAGTGTCAGTAATGACTGGTAATCTCTTAGCAAATACATCGCCTGCATTGCATTTTCACTACTCATGATCCGGCAAGCAAGCAAGCCATCATGGTTGACATAAAACTGCTCACCCAAGCTCAAACCAAAGCATGGGTCAGGCGCGAGTAAGTAAGCATTATCAATCAGCTTCAGGTATTGATCGTAGTCTATCGATAAATCAAAAAGTGTTAGGTCCCTCAAATGGATATCTGTTCCATCAAGCAGTGCCTCTAGTGCCACGCCTTCAGCGGCAAGCAACTTGATAAGGGGTTTCACTTTCCCTATAGATATCGTTAACTGTTCGTATTTTGACTCTTCTTTACTAGTAATCGAACTTGCAGCACTGGGCATAAGTTTCACGAGAGACATAATAATGGCAACTCCGGGGAATGAATTTATATACAGTGTAAAGTTGTATTTTACCTATCCAATATAGAAAGCCCCGTACATTAAAACCAGCCATTTAAAGACAAAAGACAGGCTAAAAAGGACAAATTGAAATATTACCGAAGGCCACTCCTAATAAATAAGAACGACTTAACAATTTATTTTATTAGTTCTAGATGTATTTATTCAGATTAGTTTTGCTCGAACCGACCAAAACCTGGTAATAACTTTACCTGGTATATCAAAGAAGGGTATGCACTCAAACAGAGTTCAGCGAAGTGGGTTCATGCAAGAATTGAAAGACGGGGATGGGCCTTATGGTGATAAGGTATTGTAGCGTCAGCCATAATTAAGAAAACACAATAGTATGCTTTGTATTTTGATACTAGAAATTGATGTACTTGACCGGCCCTTTATACAGGTATCGTGTCTAGTCGAAATTACGTCGATAAACATCTATATCAGTCGTCTGATATTCAGTAGATAAATTTAGTTTTTAAATGTACATCAGAGGCTAACTGGAGTGTCTAAATAGTCTTTTCCCCACTCCACTATCGCCAAAACTACCGGCGCTAAGGCTCGCCCCTTTTTTGTCAATAAATACTTATATCGTACAGGGTTCGTCTGGTAAGGCTCACGTATGACAATCTCTTCATCCAATAAACGACTCAGTCGATTTGCTAGCACGCTAGTTGGAATCTTTTCTTTAGAATTTTCGAATTCTTTATAGGTGCTTTTGTTAAAGAACATTAAGTCCCGGATCACTAATAGGGTCCACTTATCCCCAAATAGCTTGAGAGAATGTGCAAGAGGACATGTGGATCGCTGCTCTTGCATCGTTTGAGTACTGTGTTTATTTGGCGACTGCCCTTCAATATTAACCATCGAAGCATTATACCTTCGGATGAGTCACTTGTAAAAACGAAGTCACTCATGTAACTTTGTTTTTGAAAGTCACTTTCAATAAAAATAAATAATGGGGAGTTAAGTTGATGATCGAAGCAAATTCCGGAGAAACTAAAGAATTTAATAAAGCAACGAAAATGGCTTCTGGCGTTGCTGTAGAAGCAGATAATTTAGCTACAGCCTGCTGTCTATGCTCCCATAACTGCGGGCTCAGGGTTGATACAAAAAATAACCAGATTATTGAGATACGCGCCGATGAAAGTAACCCTTTCAGTGAAGGTTATAGCTGTAACAAAGCCTATGCGATCAACAAATACGTTTCTCATGCGCAACGCGTAACAAAGCCGATGAAACGCCTTCAGGACGGTAGTTATATAACCATCTCCTGGGACCAGGCTTTTTCTGAAATTGGCAGCAAGTTAAAAGATATTCTAGCCAAACACAAGCCGCGAAGTGTGGCCTACATGGCTAGCGGGCAAGGGAATCATATGGGCATGCCCTATGGCCTGGCCATGCTTTGGAGTATGAGATCCCCCTCTTACTATAATGCACTGGCTCAGGAAAAAACCCAGCATGCACTATTAAATGAGTGGATGTTTAAAGCTTCTCCCAACTGTTGGTACCACGGTGATGAAGAGAAATGTGACTATCTGGTTTTATTAGGTTCTAACACCTTGTTAAGCAATCGTGGAAGAAATGCCACCGATTTAATCAAAAAAATAAAGAATGATGACGAGCGCAAACTTATCGTTGTTGACCCTCGAAAAACGGAAACAGCACGTAGGGCCGATACTTTTTTACCGATTAAGGTGGGTACAGATGTTTATCTTATGTTGGCCATCGCCGCTCACTTGGTACAAAACAAATGGGTAAACCAACAATTCATCCAGCAACACACGAAAGATTACGAAAAAATAGAGAAAGTTTTAGTCGATTTAGATATCGATGAACTTGCAAATAGTTGTCAATTACCTGCGGCTGAAATTAAACAAGTAGCACATGACTTTGCGCATGCTAAACACGCAAGCCTCTATATGGATTTAGGGCTTGAGCAATCACTCTTCTCAACCTTAACAGCTTATCTTTATCGACTTATTCCAGCATTAACCGGTCAGTTCGGTGAAGGGCGAATGGTTTTTGAGCCCCTATTCGCCCCCACAGATCTACCACCTGAAAAGCCGCCTGCAAAAGCGTTAGTTTCTGGAATAGAAGCCATTGCCATGTATTCATCTATGGGCATTTTTTCCTACAACATTTTACCTGAAGAGGTTGCAACTCATCACCCGGATCGAATACGTGCGCTTATCGTACACGGTGCTAATCCGATGATTCAGGGAGCAGATTCAGAGGCCTGGCGACAAGCTATGCAACGCTTAGAGTTATCAATTGTTATTGACCCAGCGCTTTCTGAGACAGCGCGCTTGGCCGATTACGTATTACCCACATCAGTCGGATATGAAAAGTGGGAGTTCAGTGTTTTCCCAAAAATGTACCCCGACATTTTCACCCAGGTTCGTCCGCCAGTCATCAATGGCCCCGAGCAAGCACTGCCTGAAGCTGAAATTTTTAATCGCCTGACCAAAGCCAGCGGTTTACTCCCCGAAGCCCCCAAAATTCTTCATCGCTTGGCAAAAAATACCAATACACCGACGGGTGCATTCATTTATTTCACGACCTTACTCACGCTTGCCAGTGTTAAAGGGCGATCCTTAAAAGCCAATTCAAAAACACAAGGTTATGCAATCTTCTGGGTTTATGAAACACTTGGGCCTCACTTAGCAGCACCTGAATTGTCATACATTTGGTTAAATAGTCTTTTGTTTGCCTTAACCCGACGCCAAGAAGTCTTGGCCACTTATCCCGAGCAAAGCGGTATTGGTAGAGTTGGTTTGGGCTTATTCTTATTCAACCAAATCATGGAACATCCTGAAGGTGTCGTATTAGGCAAAGTTGATCCGGAAAATGACCTGAACAATTCGATCCAATTTAGTGATAAAAAAATCCGCATGGCACCCTGGCCAATGCTGGATGAAATTGAACGAGCACTACAAAGTAACCGGCAGTGCCCAGACGAGTACCCACTGGTATTACAAGGTGGCATGAGAACAGCCTGGAATGCTAACGCCATCATTCGCGATCCAAGCTGGCGAAAAGGCAGAACGGCTCACCAAGCGCTTTGGGTGAATGAAATCGATGCGGAAGATTTAGGCCTGAGCAAGAACCAAGTGGTGTTATTAGAAACAACAAAAGGGCAAGCGAAAGTGCCCATAAAAATCGATAAATCGGTACAAAAAGGACATGTACATTTACCAAATGGCTTCGGTTTGGAATACCCGGAAAATGAAACAGGTAAACTTATACCTGATGGCGTCAGCATCAATGAGTTAACAGATGCCCAAGAACGGGACCCTTTCACAGGCAGTCCTTACCACAAATATATTCCCTGTCGAATCAGTGCGGTTGAAGCGGCGTAATAGGGACAAGATAGATAAACAGCTAGCAAGAAATTTATGCTTTGTTAGCTGTATTTTTGGTGAGATTTTATGAACACTTTTGTTGAAATTGACAAACAACTTTTGAAATGGGCTTATCATAGGGATTTTAAAAATACGCTTTTCATAAAAGCGTTAATTTTCATGGGTGACGGCCCATTTTGGATGCTCATCGTATTTTTCGCAGCTCTCGCAGGACAGCTATTCAATATCAATGCTTTTCACCATCTATCTATCCTGCTGATCTTTGCCTTAATGATCAGCAATTGGGTATTCGTGCCATTTAAAACCCGTATAAAAAGAAAACGCCCCTATGCCAATAAAATGCTACATCAAGATCTGGGAATCGTCATTAAAAACCGTGATCCCGGACATGGGTCAAAAGAACTTGAAAGCTTTCCATCAGGGCATGTTTTATGGACGACACTATGCGTCACTCTAATATGTTTTCAATTTGGAGAGATCGCTTTACTGTTATTTGGGTGGATGATCCCTGCCATGATATTTTTACGCCCCTACTTAGGCGTTCATTATCCAAGCGACGCCCTGGCCGGATTGGCCATCGGTAGTATTAATGCTGTAATTACGCTTATTGTGTCGCCCTACTTGTTAGACCTAACAGATAGTATGAGAGAAGCCAGTAGCTACATTTATTGCTATTGGATATTGATTGTTTTTTTCCTGTTTTCTGGTTTGAAGTCATGGTTGAAGAGAGTATAAAAAGAGATTCTGAGCAATATACCCTCTGCAACAAACTCTCTAAAACGTTTCACATGATCACGCAATTATATTCTCAAAATTTAAGGATTATTAAATATCATACGACATAATTTTGTTATGAATTTCCTAAGGGCGTAAATGGTAATAACAAAACTCTTAAATAATATATTGTAATACGGAGTTTAGATAAGCATTCAATGAACCGACATTGTTAGCTTCAAAATCTCACAAGAAGAACGCTTCAATATTTTAATTTATTCAAAAATTGAGTTTGAGCTAGCTTTATGTAGCTCATCGTTTTATGTAGAAAGATATAAATTGAGACGTTAATCATGTCACAACTTTCAGTCATGACTTAGTCAGACCTGTAGATTGACTATTCTGGATTACCTTAAAGTTTTCTTCCTCCCTATTCTTATTGTCGTGCAAAAAATAAAAATAACTGACCTTATATATTTATCGGAGACCAAAATGAAAAAACTAAGCAGTATTGCAATATCCGCCAGTATCATGCTGGGAATGTCTGGCTCGGCTTCAGCCTGGTATCAAGATACCCACAAACAGATTGTAATTGATGCCGTAGAATACATGGAGGCTCACCCCGATACGACCAATTTTAATAAGTTAAACGCGGCTGCAACGGGAGCTGGATACACCATTGAGCAGTTCGCTGATATTTTAGGCCAAAGCGCTTATGACGTCGACGATTTTGAAGATACATTTTATTGCGGCGCTGTAACAGGCGTTTGTGAGCAATACCCCATTTACGATCTCGGTTCTTCTTTGGGCCATTATACTTCGTGGTGGCACTTTCAGAACCATTCACGAGGAACCGATGAGCACGGCAACGATTTTGGAGGATATAATTACAAGCTGCTAACGGTTTGGGGAACACTAGATAACCTGATTGCAACCTGGTTATGGGGCTCCCATATGGATGACGGAAAAAAAGGCATGACCGGCTGGTTTGGTTTAGAAAAAACTCAATATGACACTTTTGGCAAAACAGAAAGCAACTATCGCATCGGATCAAGCTCTTCTAAGTCCATGTATGATGATTTCGAGCACTCGCCTTTCCAACCAATCGATAACCTGGGCCAATATTGGTACAACCAGTTCTGGGATCAACCTACTGCTCAGACTCTAGGCTTTGTTTTACATACTACCGACATGCTGCAACCACATCATGCCTATGTAACAATCGATTTGCAGCACAGCCCTTGGGAAGAGTGGGTCCTTGATTTTTATACTGAAGAAAACCTGAATGAAGAAGCTCTTATTACAGAAGCGCTGAACGACTTTACGCCGCTTTCAGCTGACGACCACGAAGTTCAGGCCATCATTACTGAAGGTGGTGCTTTCTCTTACGCCAATGGTGGTATCGTACTTGAAAGTACAGATCACAATGATCGTGTACAAGTTGCAAAGCAGATGATTCCCCACTCAATTGCCATGGTGATTCACATTCTTAACCATGCGGCTGATCGCTTCTAATTTGTTATTTATCTCGTTCGATCCTTAGGTAGTGCTGTGCCTGACAGTGCTACCTTTTTTTACAATGGACTCTGGGTCCCATGCAACACATAATTCATCATTTAAAATTTATCACATTAACATGAGCCTAAACTGATCATTCATTTTCCGGAACTGTCATGCGTATTTTAGTATATATTTTCATCTGGGCTTGCACCACGTCAATTGCATTTGCGAAAACAAGCCACACACTAGTCGACCCGGCATTATCTGCAGTCGTCAATAGCTGGAGGATTCCAGAACCAAGTCTGGATGTGTTTTATAAGCATGTTAAAACCGAAAACCAAACAATAACGAAACGCTCATTGCTTGAAAACATTATTGAAAGCCGACTTGTCTCCCAATATGCGCTTGAAACAATAGATGAAAATAACCTGTCAGATGAAAGCTCGGTTGGATACAAACAATCTGTTGCCAACCAAGATCAATTAGTCAATATTCTGAAAACCTCGTTTAACTCACAAATCACTGAATCAATTAGTTTTTTGGAAGGAGGATCATTATCCAGCTCGATTAAACAGCCTTTAAGCTTAAGCAAAAAAGAGATTGAAGAAATGCTTTCTTTAAAGGGTCGCATGGAATACAAGCTGACGGTCGATCAGGAAAAAATTGCCAAAAATACCCGTTTAATAAAATATCAATTTCCCAACCAAGTACCGAGTGACATCACCTTGTGGGATATTTATCAGCGAACGAATATTCAGGAAAAAATCAAACTGCAAAAAGCTGATATATCGATGCTGAAAAGCCTGATTCAAAGAAGACTGTCAAACCTGTACATACTTTACTGGGTCAAGCACCATTCATTAATTGGTGATCAAGAACTGAAAGCCCTACAACAGTTTATTCATGACAATCGCGTAGCCAGACAATACTACCTATACGAAGGTTCAATATCTGATGTTCATCATGATAATAAAGGCCTTCGACGGATGACAAAAAATATCACTCAAGAAGAAATTGACCTGTATTACCAAACACATAAAGAAGAATTTAAGTCAATCATCAAGGTCAAAGCCCGTCACCTTAGGGTTGGCAGTCAGGCTCTTGCTGATCAGGTTTATGCCGAACTAAAAGACAGCCTGGATTTCAAAGATGCTGTTATAAAATATTCAATTGCAGAAGATAAGTCTTTAGCTTCTCCGGGCGATATGGGGTGGATTGAGCGAAAAGACAAAACAAAAAGTTGGCTAACAACACTTCCGTTTATTCCATCAGAATCTGGCATATTTACCGCCCCATTCAAAAGTCCAATAACAAAGGGAAAGCATCCTACCTGGGAAATCATTTTTGTTGATGAGCGTGTTACAGGCTATTATGCTGCTGATAGTAAAACAGTACATTACGCTGCGGCAAAACTGATTGCCAAGCAAAAAATAGCGCGAAAGATCCTCCTACTAAAAACAAATTTATTGGCCGATGCGGAGATTAATATAAACGCCAAAGTTGCAGGTCGAACAAAAACATCAAAGCACCCAAATGATCTGAACGATTTTTATCTTTTCAAGAAAGAACATACTCACAATCATGATGACCAGCAAAAAGAAAGCCATAAACTTGGCAATGATGGATAAGGCATGAAAGCCATATCTAAAAGTCTGATAGCATTTGTCTGCGTGGCTCTATTTGTAGTTTTGGGGGTCTGGTTTTTTCCCAAGCCCAAGCAATCCGTCCCTATTGAAACGCCTTCAGCACAAAACTATCTCCAAGCGCTGCCCACAGAAGTTCCCAAGCCGAAGCAAGGCATTCATCCGGCACATAGTATTACAGTGGAAGTCAGGAAAAAAGAAACTTTAATTACAGAAGCAAATACCTCCCACGACCCAGAACCCACCCATCTCGACCCACAAGCAATCAGTAGTATGAGAGCGGCTAGAATAAATGGCGACCCCCGTTCCCCCACCCTCAGCCGTGCTAAGCCAAGAGTATTGCCAAGTGACGAAGAACTTGCAGATGCTGACTTATACCTCAATTATCAAGCAAGACAACGCCAAAAAGTGTTTGTTAATTTTATTCAGGCGACAGGGCCAAAAATAGACCAATTAAATGAACTGATCCAGAGAGGTATCCAAGAAGGCATTTCACAAGAGGAGCTGGAACAGGGTCAAGAAAAGGTACGTCGCCTAGAAAATATGGTCAAACAGCTCAAAGAGGAAAACCCCGAGATTATAGATCAACTAGATGAGAGTTAGGTGAAGCACCTTAGTCAGTACTGATACCTTTTAATCTAATAGCAAAAGAAATAGTAATTGGTATTGATGATTAGCCCTCTTACATAACGGCTAGCTCAACGACGATATGTACTTGCTTTAACGATCTTATTTGAGACTATGCTTCCTAAGATATATCCCTCTTTCGAAAATCTTTGGCTAATATCTGAGTTTTTTCATAAAATATATAGTCGTGACATTATCTTGAAAAACAGACGTCGAAACGTCTATATTTAACACTCTGTAATGTATCTAGAGATATAACAATGAACTACAACTCTCAGATCAGTATCTCAATTTTGTACCCTTTTATTGCGCAATCAGAGTCGCTAGGGTACGACCGATCAATATTATGGGCTGAATTGGGGTTAAATAAATACTCGTGCAATGAAGCGTCACAACGCATCCCCTTCACGGACTTTATTAATGCTGTCAACAAACTGGTTGAGCTGACATCTTCTCCTGCATTGGGGCTCCTCACCGGTGGGCACTTTCACCCCTCTACGCTGGGTCCTCTTGCATATCTAATCATGAACAGCCCAACTATTGAGCAAGCCTTCCGTAGCTTCCTTTCTTATGAGCACATGCTAAATGAAGCCGTTAGCTCAGAGTTGATTATTGAGAATCAGACTGCGTCCCATCTAGTGTCCTATGCAGGATTTACGGATGAAGAAGTCGCACCTATCATTGAAGCTTATTTCTCATCCGTGCTCGGTTATATGCGATTTTTAAGCTTTCGGCCAAAGTTTGATCGAGCACTTGCCAAAGAAGTTTTATTTAAACACCAAGCACGAACAGACCTCCGTCAATATGAAGAGATATTTGGCGTACCAGTCAAGTTTGGACAAGAAGTAAATCGTATGACTTTTGAAAATGAAGTAATGAATTACGAAATACCTGGTGCGGATGCCAGGATTGTTAGTCGTGCGATTGTAGAACTTAATGCTATACAAGCAACCCTGAATAAAAACCGTCAGTTTAGTAATGACGTCTATGATTTTATTAAAGAAGGCCTCTACGGAACAATACCCACTTCCACAGATGCCGCCAACTATTTTGCGATGAGTGTAAGTACTTTTCAACGCAGATTAAAAGATGAGTCCAGTACTTTCAAAGGTTTGATTGAGCGGGTGAGAATCGATAAATCTGAAGTTTATCTTGCAGATCTTAGACTCACTTTGGCCGACGTTGCTGACCGCTTAGGCTTTGCGAGCCCTCCGGCATTTTTCAAGGCATTTAAGCGTTGGACAGGTAAAACTCCCGCAGATTACCGGAAATATATAATCCAAATGGCTACGAATAACGCCAAAAAATAATAGTCATAGAACATGACGATTAATCATGACTATGTCAGACCTGCACATTGACTATTTAGGATTACCCTAATTTTTTAACACCCCCTATTCTCCTTGATTCACCAAAGAAAATATTTTTGGTGATTCTGATTAATAAAATAAGAATAGGAAACCAATTATGAAACTACGCATTTTATTTACCGCTCTCTTATTTCTCGTTACGGTTCAACCGAGTTGGGCAGGCTGGTGGTCAGGTTACACTGAAACCAAGTACCCTATTGTCCTTGTTCATGGCAATTTGGGGTTCGATGACCTCTTGGGATATGAATACTGGTATGACATTCCCAACAACCTTGAACGAAGTGGCGCTGAAGTCTATGTTGCCCATGTTGCTGCAGTTAATAGCTCTGAAGTTAAGGGTGAACAGCTATTGAGTCAGGTTGAAGAAATTCTTGCCTTAAGCGGTGCACAAAAAGTTAATTTGATCGGTCACAGCCATGGAGGACCAACGATTCGCTATGTTGCTTCTGTCAGGCCTGATATTGTTGCCTCAGCTACTTCTATTGCAGCACCTCATAAAGGTGCTCCTTTAGGCGATACTTTGGAGGACCCCACGGACCCCGTTTCCATCGAAATTAACAATGCAATAGCAGAACTCATAGATTTTTTATCAGGCGGGGGCTTTGATCAAGATTCTGAAGCTGCTAATTGGTCACTATCCCATGCAGGTGCCGCTGAATTTAATGCCTTATATCCTGAAGGTATACCCACCTCAGAATGCGGTGAAGGAGCCTATGAAGTAAATGGCGTCAAGTATTATTCTTGGACAGGTACGGGCGTATTGACTAATTTCCTGGATATATCTGACATCGTGCTTGGGCTTGCCAGCCTACAATTTGACGAGCCAAATGATGGGCTTGTTGGCCAATGTGGATCCCATATGGGAATGGTCATTCGCGATGACTATTACATGAATCATGGAGACGAAATCAATTGGTTATTCGGCCTGTATAGTATCTTTGATACTTCCCCGATTACAACCTACCGGCAACATGCGAATCGATTGAAAAATGCTGGGCTTTAAGTTCGTTTTTAAAACTTATTGAATATTCACAAAATAGAGAAGGCTAAACCAGATAACCTTCTCTAACTTTATAGCCTTACACTGCCATAGATACAAACTACTGAGAATATTGCCATGAAGCATATCTTGATTTTTAGCTTGACAATATTAGTCAGTCTAATCATTTATGGAATTTTGGAATTTAAGACAGACAATAATAAGCTATTGGTTTTACGAACAGCTCCTGTTCTTGAGCACGCTGAAATGGGCGTAGCAACATCATCTATTGAGAGCGCATCGGATAAAAGCCTTCTCCGAAAAACTTTATCAGATAAACAAAATTCCAAGGTGTTATCGTACAAAGGTGCCCATGCCGACGGTACGTTAGAAACCGATGTAAATGGCAACCTCATCATAACCAAAAGACTTAAAGATTTATTCAATTATTTTCTTTCAAGCTATGGCGAACGATCCATTGAGTCAATTAAAGAATCTATTCGTAATCACATTGATCAAAACTTATCTGAGCCTGCTAGATCTCAGGCATTACAAGTTTTGAAGACATATCTCAATTATAAGAATGCATTGGTAGAACTGGAAATACAATTAGGCTCGGAAAATACTGAAATATTGGACTCCAAAGATATCGAATTCTTACGAGAAAGATTGGCAGAAATCAGAGCAATACGTCGTGACTTCTTTTCAGATAATGTGGCAGACGCCTTTTTTCTAGACAGTGAACGCTACGATCAATACACATTACAGCGCATGGAAATTAATCACAATAAATCACTGGGCCATGATGAAAAAAATACAGCCTTAGAACAAACAGAACTTTTACTACCCGAAGAGGCACGTCAGTTAAAGGAGAGATCGACCAAACACTTGTCTCTTAAAGCTAAACAGCTTGCCATGATAGATGCGAGTTCAGAAGATATTCACAATATGCGTACTAAAGAAGTAGGCGTAGAAGCAGCAAATAGATTATCTGAATTAGACAATGAACGAGCCCAATGGAAGCAACAATTGCATCACTATCAGCTCGAAAAAAGTATAATTAGTTATTCTGGTCTCAGCCAGGAAGATAAAAAAGAAGCAATACAGCAGCTTCAGAAAAGAATGTTTGACTCGAACCAGATAAAACGAGTGCTAGTATTAGAGAGGGTTTCACAGAATATCTAATTTCAAAGCGTATTCCTAGTACGATGCCACTGACGTGGCGAAGTGTTGCGATGACAGGTTGAACCTACACCCGCCTTTAACGCCATCATAGTAATGGTGCTACTGAGTTCGTTTTTTCCTGTTATCACGACGGGGTAATTTGTGACACTCAAAATAGCTGTATTTACATCATAACGGTCCAGTAGCGGACGATTCTTACACCTTAACTAAGGCGTCAGAATCACCTTGCCGATATTTCGCCGTTGTTCAATATACTGATGCGCTTGCGCGGCTTCAGAAAATGCAAAGGTCGTATCGACATGTGGATTAATCCAACCTTCTGCATGGCCTTTCAATAATGCTTGCATCCAAACATTAATCTTCTTGTGCTCGTGCCATAGGTGTCCCATGTTCACACCGAAAGCCCCTTTATTCTGATCCATCAAACCGAAGGGGTGATAAAAAGGTGTTTGTGCGACCATTTTTAGTAGTTTTAATTTGCCTTTAAACCCTGATTCAGCCACGGAAGAAATCCCAAATATCCCCAGGCGCCCGGTATTACTAAGGG
>Ga0209290_1000560_pt1 | contig 25197 bp, 20 predicted proteins | sample EN1Hudsemesocosm_2_FD_184632 | JGI IMG/M metagenome (GOLD analysis project Ga0209290, IMG submission 184632) | Methane-oxidizing microbial communities from mesocosms in the Hudson Canyon - EN10B Hudson Canyon (SPAdes) (version 2) | ecosystem: Environmental > Aquatic > Marine > Cold seeps... | reverse complement strand
TGCTCGGATGTTTTTTCTGCAGTTTTTTCACCTGCATGCACTTCACCAGTATCCTCTTTACCTACATTCAGGGCAGCGACCAAAGGTGGCAACGAGATGAAATGTTGGCTGGCAATCGCTTCATCGCTAATGGTGATTAGTTCGCCTGCTTGATGAGCCATATCTGCGGTGCTTGAAAATAAGTGGAATTTAACCGGTTGGCCTAAACGTAGTGAAAACTTTCGTTCACTGAGCAGTAATTCTTGATCTTCTTCGGTACCTTTTGGCATCAGACAGATAGCTTGTTGGCTACCCTCAGATTGCTCTAAAGCGAGGTAAAACGTACGTGCTGAACCACCGCCAATTTTGAGTTGTGCGCCGCGCCGTGCTTTTGCATAGGCGACAGCACCTTGAGCGACAGCTAGATTGGGGCTGTTATTTTCGAGACAGGTGATGCCTTCAGGGTGCCACTGACTCAATACCGCATGGGCGCGTTCATGTAGTGCGGGGCTGTTGAATACTCCGCCATTAAGTAAAAGTGCATCTGGCGTGGCGAGCGTTGCAACACCGAGGGCGTCTTTACACACGGCTTGGTGTTCCATAATGAACTGGGCCAGGTATTTACTCACCGCTGGGTCTGTGGCGTAGGGTAGTCCAAACTCGACCACGGCACTGCGTCGTTTAATCGGCTGATCGTCTATATTTATCAGTGGGAAAAAACCATCAAGTGCCAGTGCTCTGACTTCATTCTGGCTGAGCTCATGACTTTTCGCGCCACCAATCAATTTCGAACCACTGCCTAATAAGGTGACCTTTGCAGTGTCGGGTGCGTTATGGCTAAGTAGTTGCTCTTTTGCTTTACGTGTTTGCTGTATTAATTGCGATAAACTCGCCGCGCTGAGCTTCTTTGCTGGTTTTGAACCGCTGCTGCCGTTGATATGTTTTTCGACGATGTGTGCCAAGGCTAAATCGACATTATCGCCCCCAAGCATCAGGTGATTGCCAACACCGACACGTGTCAGTGCCAGAGTATTTTCTTTTGCTTGTGCAATTTTAATTAAACTGAGGTCGGTGGTGCCACCGCCAACATCACAAACTAATAGTAGTTTGATTTTCGAAAGTAGCGCTTGTGCCTGATCGCCTTGTTTCGCATACCAGTCGTAGCAAACGGCCTGTGGTTCTTCGAGTAATAGAATACTCGTTAAGCCGGCCAATCTGGCCGCTTCAACGGTGAGTGAACGCGCACCTTCGTCGAAGGAAGCGGGTATGGTGATCACCACTTCTTGGTGCTCAAGTAGGGCAGTTGGGTGCTGAGTATTCCAGGCCTGCTTGATATGAAATAAATAGCTGGCGCTGGCTAATACCGGCGACACTTTGTTAATGCTGTCTTTGTTTTCAGTCGAATTGACAGAAGACGAACTGCCCCAAGGCAGAATCGGCGCGCTACGATCAACCTGAGGGTGCGACAGCCAGCTTTTTGCACTGACCACTTGTCGGCCTTCAACTTTAGCGCCTAACTCTCTTGCCCATTCCCCCACCACAACTTGCGGTAGATCGCCTGCTAGTTTTGTGGTCCACGGAAGCGCGAGGTCATGGTCATTTATCTCACCCTTGGTGGGGTGATAACGGAACGAGGGTAATTGCGGGCGTTTCGCCACTTCACCCGGTGCCACGAGTTGTTCTATCTCAAAAATGTGGCAGTTATCAGGGCTTAACGCTTGGCTCAAGTCAGCATAGGCCAGTACCGTATTAGTGGTGCCTAAATCGATGCCAATTAAGTATTCAGGTTGTTGCGCGTGCATGGCTAGAAATTTCTCGTTTGAAACATAGTCAATTAATTTTGAACATCAAATACAGTCAGTTAATCTCGAACATCAAACTCGATGTGCCAGCGTTCAGGTTTACCATTACCAGCAGCACTACTTGAACTAGAAACTGCAATGGCTTCTAATTGCAGCGTGCCGACTTCACTGACTTTTGCCGCTAGCCGGACCGGCACCACTTCACCTGCTCGACGGCCTTCTGAGCGAAGCGTCACCTGTATCTCAGGCAGCTCTTCTAATTCACCTTCTTGCCAATAATCTAGCTGCATGCCTGCTTCGTCATGCCGGCGAACGTTGGAGCCAAAGAAACGGAAAAAAACCGGCTCGCCGACCACTAAACCAAATTCGGCTTCGCTGGCTTTGGTTTCGCTGCCTTCTTCCATACCAAAAGGCGCGAGACATAGAGCTTCGAGTGGCGCTTCCATGCCCGGAATGGCCGGCATCGCACTTTCAATACCGACATAATAGGCACTCGCCAAACCACCGCGAATACGTACACCTTGGCCTTGTTTGACATAACCATAATAGCTCGCGCCAATTGACACGCCCAAATCGAGGTCTGAATCACCTAACAAACGCGCGGGTTCTGCACCAGCCTGACTCAACCATTGATTGATAATGGCTAAGGTTCGATCGGCTAAAACCGGCGACTTCAGTACGCCACCATTAAACAAGATGGCAGAAGGCTTGATGAAATTTGAGGCATCAGCGTGCGTGCCCAGTACATTGTCAGCACCGAGTACATTGTCAGCACCGAGTACATTGTCAGCACCTAGTATATTGTCAGCGCCCAGTACATCGTCTGCTGCAGCGACCTGCTTGCTTAAGAAAGCGGCTAAATGTCTTGAAACAGCAGGATCTTGTGCGAAAGGCAAACCTTTTTGGCTTAAGGCAGAACGTCGTGCTGCAAGCGGGTGCTCATCGATACTGACGTTAGGGAAAAAGCCTTCAACCAAGGTTTGTTGAACTTCATCACGGCTTAAGGTCGTACGAAGGGTATTGCCTAATAATTTTGAACCGCGACTCGGAATTGAAATGGCGACTTCATCGATATCATTTTCTAGCAGAAGTTGCTCTTTCGCATCGCGACAGGCATGAACAATCGCTTGTATTTGCCAAGGTTGCAGTTCTTTACCTTCTGTCGCTAATTTCGCTTTGAGGCGATAAGCGAGGGCAAGGTCCATATTGTCGCCACCGAGTAATATATGATCGCCTACCGCGACGCGGTTAAGCGTAAGATTGCCTTGGTCTTCGGTGACGGCGATTAATGATAAATCAGTGGTGCCACCACCAATATCGACTACCAGAATAATATCTCCGAGAGAGACGTGATCACGCCACTTATCACCACAGGCTTTGATCCAGTTATAAACTGCCGCTTGAGGTTCTTCCAATAGGGTTAAGTGTTGAAAGTCTATGACACTGGCCGCTTCGGCCGTTAACTCACGCGCAGCCGGGTCGAAGGAGGCGGGAATAGTAATCGTGACTTGTTGCTCACACAGCGGGGTGTCAGGAAACTTATAATCCCAGGCTTGCTGTAAATGTTCCAAATACTCAACAGTTGCATCCAGGGGCGATATTTTTTTTACTTCATCCGGGCTGCCCGCGGGTAAAAAGGCTTCACGTCGATCAACACCGCTATGACACAACCAACTTTTAGCACTGGAGACCAAGCGAATAGGCGTTTTACTCCCGAGGTACCGGGCAATATTTCCGGCAATCACTTTCTGGTTGGCATTCCAGGGTAGCGCGATATCACTTGGCTGAAGTTCGGCTTCATGCGGCTGATACATAAACGAGGGCAATTGCGGTTGTTCTTCCACTAAACCAGGCTGACTGAGTTGTGGAATGGCTAAAACCTCAACCTCCGCTGGGCTGTCTTCAGTGATGGTGCTTAAATCTAAATAGGATAAAACACAGTGGGTGGTGCCTAAGTCGATGCCGATAGAGTAGCGAGCAGCGGATTCACCGGTTTGATGCATCTCACTCATTATAATTCAACCTCAGCAGGTGCCAGGATCGAGACATCATGGCCTGCTGCAATTTTAGGCAACTTGATCTCGCTTACCTTCCAGCCTTTATGTATTAAAGTTCCAGTAAAAGGCGCTTCGCCCACGACATTTCCAGTAAGACGAACTTCAGATGCATTAAAACCTTTTGCTAGGGTAATACGTGTTTCTTCATCTTCGCTTCTAAGAGCTTCAAGCGTGAAATAAGTGTTCAGGGTTTTTTTACTGCCTTCATGCACCACACGTGCAGCGGCGCCAATATCTGAATCTGAAAAGCTGCTTAGGTCTTCATTGATAAAGTCTATAAAACGCGCATCTTGCTGTAATAAAGTGAGTAATTGCAGAGCCGCGTCAGGTGAGGCTGTTTTTAATTTCGCGGGTGTCGGTTCAGGCTCAGGTTTAAGTTCATCTGGTTTAGGTTCGGGAGCCGATGTCGAGACAGAATCTGGTGTTGGTTCAGAAACAGGGCTTTGCAAGTTCTGAGCTTTAGTTGTCTCAGGGCCGTTTTTTGACCTAGTCAAAAACAAAGCAGAAAGTATAAGTGATAACGCAGCAAGTATGAGGTGGAGCATATCAAAGGTAGTGGGCAGGCTGCTTAAATCGAAATTCATGTGGGACGTCCTTGGTGTAAATATTCTTAGTCAGGGTGTATTTATTTGAAACACGCTTACTTAAAATGGTCTTAATAGAAAGAGCGGAGGCGCATTTTAGCACGGCTTTTAAAGGAATAGTGAAGCCACAGGCATTTATCAGCAACACTGAGTATAATGTAGTCAGTGCCTGAAAAGTCTCGTGGTGTTCAGTGGTGTAAGCTAAGCGCTGAGTGGTGTCTGCTAAGGGGTGAACGGTGTGAGTTTGTTTCTAGGAATTGCATTGCCTGAATCTATTCAAATGAATTTGGCACACTTATGCCCTGAAGGCATGCGCGCTATTCGGCTGACAAAACCTGAGATGATGCATATCACACTTCACTTTCTGGGTGAGACAAAAGCCACGCCTATTCTAGAGCTCATTCAGCAGAACTTGGTTTTTTCAGATGCCAGTACTTTCAACGCTTGTCCTATCAAAAACAGTACTTTTAACATAAGCCCTTTTGATATCAGTTTTGACATTCACTTCGACAAGTTTGGCTGTTTTGGGCCTAAGCGTAAACCGACGGTACTGTGGCTGGCGCCTAAGAAATCTGAAGAATTATTAGCCTTGCATGTGTTTCTCGCACAAATCCTAAAGCCTTTAGATCTGGTATTAGACAGTCGGGCTTATCAGCCGCATATTACCTTGGCAAGATGTCGTTGGCGCAGGCAGTGTTCAGAGCATGAGCAATTAGTGGTGCAAAACTTCCTTCAGCAGGAGCTTACCTGCCCCCCATTCAGGGTAGAGGAATTTATTTTATTTGAGAGTCGTTTAGGTACGCATGGTAGAGAGTATGTGAAGCGAGAGCGCTTTCCTCTTTCGCCTTCGTAATAGCAATATCAGTAGTAGAGGCTATTAACAGTAGCAAAAGCATTAGCGGTATGCTGCATTAGACGTGAGGTGTTGTTATGAGTAATGATAAATTGATTCATCAGACTGAAATAAAGGGCCTTGAGTCGCCCTGTATTAGAAACTGTTGTTTAGACGATCAGGATATCTGTCTAGGTTGTTTTCGAAGTCTGGATAACATTACCCAATGGCATGGGTCTACGAATCAACAAAAGTTAGAAATATTACGCTTGGCTGAAGTACGTAGAGTGAAATATAGAGAAAAATATGGCGATAAATACGGCGATGTAAACGCTATTTTTGGCGGGGATTAGGCGTCGTAAGAAATGGCGGAGTACGAAAGTAAATAGCAGAAAAGGAGTCGTACTAAAATGGCTAGATCGAAGCGTGAAGATGAAATTACTGTCTACTATGATGGCGCGTGTCCGACCTGTGTACGGGACCGAAGAAACTACGAAAAACTCAGCGGTAAGCAAGCCAGCAATGTGAACTGGTTCGATATCACAGATAAAGAAGAAGAGCTAATTCGCTTGGGGATAGACCCAAAACTGGCGATGACCGAGCTGCATATCAAAACCGGTGACGAAAAAATTATTAGTGAGCTGGATGCCTATATCATCTTAATGAAAAAGACCTTGTGGCTAAAACCTTTTGCACTATTGTTGAGCCTGCCAGTTTTGAAACCTTTACTGGCAAAGCTCTATCACTACATGGTCAATCGAAGATTAAAACGCAGTGGTCGCTTGTAGAAAACGAAGCGCTAATAGAATAAATTATTATATCTAACTTTATTTAAAGCACGGTAGGTATCCGTTTGCTTTTTGTTCTGCTCGAAGCTGTAAATTTCTGGGTTTGTACACTACTCTGAATGAACTGGGTTGATCAATAAATAGGCAGTCTGTAAGGGGGCGTATTATGAGTATCACTGAACCTAAGAAAAGCATTTTTGTAGTTGATGATGAAGACATTAATCTCGATCTGATGCAGGGTATTCTCGACGATTATGACGTAACCTGCTTCACAACAGGGGCAAGCTGCCTGCAAAAGTGTCAGGAATCTCCGCCTGACTTGGTACTGCTTGATGTCGAAATGCCGGAGATGGACGGGTTGGAAGTTTGCCGGCGCCTGCATGCTATTTTGCCGGAATGCCCGGTGATGTTTATATCATCCTTAGCTAGCAATGAAGAGCGCTTAGCTGGATATACCGCTGGCGGTTATGACTATATTGCCAAACCCTGTGACCCTCAGGAATTACTAGCCAAAATAGTACTGATAATGCAGCAGCAAGAGCAGTACAGAATACTGCTCGAAAGGCGAAAGGAGCTCTCTAAAGCATTTATGGACGTGGCGAGTGGTAGTGGTGAGCTGGGTACTTTGCTGCAATTTGCGGTCGATGTTTTTAGAGTAAAAAACTATCAAGAACTCGTAGAGTTAGTACTAGTTGCTTTGCAAAATATTGGCGGTTTGACTGCTGCGGTGCAGGTTAGAGGCCAACAGGAAAGCGTTTCACGAACAAGTATTGGCCCATGCTCCCCCATTGAGGTAGAAGTTTTGGAAATGTTTAAGAAAAAGGGTCGCATCTATCGATTTAACGATCAAGTTCAGATCAATGAAACTAACACCAGTGTCATTATTAAAAGCATGCCAGAAGACGACATGATCGCGGGGCGTCTGATCGATAATATACCCTTGTTGCTTAAGATTGCTTCAGCTTGTGCGGCAAATTTAGATCTAGCTGACTCAAGTCTGGGCGTGGGAAATACTGTGCGGCAAGCTTGTGACGAGCTTGGTTCCACGAAAGAAAGGCTCAAACTAAGTATGCTCAATTTGACTGAAAATGTAAGAAACGAGTTTTGCCAAATGGAAGACGAGGTGCAATATCTTTCATTGAGCGAAGAGCAGGAGCGCAACTTACTCACCAGCTATTCAACGACCCTCGATCAAACTCTAGACTGTGCACGAGAGGTCAATAATATAGGTAAAAGTATTGGAAAAATTGCCTCAGAACTAAAAAACATACTTTAACTTTGGTTATCGCTGTTCTCTGACTGGTAAACAGAATGAAAATACGTGCACTTAAATGGCTGTTATTCATTATTTTCGCTGTTTTATTCTTTGCGGCGGTTAATCATGCCTTACAACGTTGGGTAATTTTGCCTAGTTTTATTCAGCTTGAAGAAAAGCAGGCTGAGACTGAACTAAGGCGAGTGATAGACGCGATTAACAGAGAAGTTGAGCATATCGAATTACTCCTGGGTGATTGGGCGGTTTGGGATGATACTTATAATTTCATCCAGGATCACAACAGAGAGTACATAGAATCGAATTTGGTTTGGGAGTCATTGGAAAGCAGCAGTGGTATTAATCTGGTTTTTTTCTATGATAACCAGGCTAATGTCGTTTGGGGGAATGTGTTTGATCCTGCTCTTGGGGGAAGCGTCAGTGTAGATGAGTTTCCTTCAGATTCTGTGCCGCTAGTCGCAAGCTTACTTCAGCATGACTCGCTTGATAACACCCTTTCAGGGGTGATTGATTCAAGTGCCGGGCCTATTTTAATTGCCTCCAAACCTATAGTGACCAGCCGGGGAGAAGGGCCTATTGCCGGGACGATGCTCATGGGGCGCTTCCTGAATAAAGTGTTACTAGAGAAAATTTCAGTGCAGACGCATGTCGATTTTACCGTCAGTTCGCTTAGTAGTATTTCTCCTGATGACGTGATGTATTCGCATTTCAATCATCTACACGAAGGAGAAAGTTCTATACTTCAAATTGACCAAAACTCACTCGGGATTGACGGCTTAATAGTGGGTATAGAAGGGCAAGCAGTTTTGGGAGTGAGTGCGATTGTTCCTCGAAATATCATGCAACAGGGCCTTAAAGTGGCGCGACTTGCGTCTATTTCGGTATTGGTTAGTTTTGTCCTTCTCTGTATATTTCTCTTTCTGGGTTTTACTTATTACACGCTCAATATTCGTAGTGCGAATATCAGGATTAAAAAACTAGTTAAACACCGCACCCATGAACTGAAACTAGCCAAAGAACAGGCCGAAGAATCTTCTTTTATTGCCGCAGCAGCTAATGAGTCAAAAAGTGCTTTTCTGGCAAATATGAGCCATGAAATTCGTACCCCAATGAACGCTATTATTAATCTGTCTTATTTGAGCTTACAAAGCAAACTGAGCAGTAAGCAGCGAAACTATATTGAGAAGGTCAACCACTCTGCGAATTTTCTACTCAGAATTATCAATGACATTCTTGATTTTTCCAAAGTTGAAGCCGGTAAAATGCACATAGAAATGGCAGACTTTTCGCTCGATGATCTACTCTCACATTTAGCCATTACTGAAAATCTCAAAAGCCAGGGTAAAGACTTACAGCTGATTTTTAACGTGGCACCTGAGACCCCGGTTTTCCTACGGGGGGATATTTTACGTATTAATCAAGTCTTACTAAACCTGATCAGTAATGCAATTAAGTTTACGCATTCTGGCCAAGTGATTTTGTCAATTCGAGTACTTGAGCAAAAAGCAAATGCAGTGACACTGGAATTTCTGGTAGAAGATTCCGGGGTGGGTATGCTTCAGTCAGTCGCCGACAATATGTTTGAACCTTTTACTCAGGCTGAGGCTTCTACTACTCGTCGCTTCGGTGGTACCGGACTGGGTTTGGTGATTTGTAAGCAATTAAGTGAGCTGATGGGAGGAAGCCTTGAGCTGACGAGTGAAGAAGGCAAAGGTACAAGCGTGCGGCTGATTGTGCCATTGTTTGCCGCGCCTCGCCCTTCAGACTTATTGTCCTCCGCCTCTTTACCAGAGACTCAGCAGAAAGTTCTACTTCTCGGTTATGATCAAAAAACCCTTCAAGCTATTTCTAACACCTTAAGTGCGTATGATCTATCTGTGTCGTGCGAGTTTTCTCTTGATATATCGGAAGATTATGTCGACTCTTTTGATGTTTTATTATTCGACGACTCCCTTCCTCTGACTGAGATAACTGACTTCTATGAAAAAAACCACAAACAGGCTAACTTAGTATTTGTATGCTTGGGTCATAAGCCTCAAGAAGCAAAACTGTTGGCAGATTATCTATTTCGTTATCTAGAAAAACCGGTTTACTTTTCCAGCTTTTATGCGTGTTTAAAAGGTACGAGAACAGACGAATTTGAAACTCTAAGTGAAACGGAATCACTTGTTGAACTTTCATCAAACTTATATCAACAGATTGGGCGTCAGAAGGTATTACTGGCCGAAGATAATGAATTAAACCAAGAAATCATCATCGATTTATTGGCAGATTGTGGCGTCGAGGTGGTGGTTGCTGGTAATGGTCAAGCGGTCATTGACTTACTAGAAACGCATGAAAGCAACGAGGCAGAAGGTATTGATGTGATTTTGATGGATATTCAGATGCCCATTATGAATGGCTTGGAAGCCGCCAAACGAATCAGGTCTCAGGTAAAGTGGCAGGCTATTCCAATTATTGCTTTGACAGCAAGCGCCACTACGGTTGATAAAGAAGAAGGTTTAGCGATAGGTATGAATGAGTACCTGACAAAACCGATCATTCCCGAAAAATTGTTTGCTGCATTATCTAGGTGGTGCACACATAAACAAGGAACGGTAATCTTACCGACTGAAATAAACACAAGTGAGCAGGCGGTAGATCAACAAAAGGTCTCTGATATTGCTGGATTGGATATGACAGCAGGGCTTAAAACCTGCAATGGTAAACAAGCACTATACGAAAAAATGCTCCGAAAATTCTCGATAAAGTATCAGCATATTGATGATGAGATTATTCAGGCTTTGCGACAAGGGGATACCGAAAATGTAAAAGCCTTAGCGCATAACCTGATGGGGGTGTCTGCAAATATTGGCGCGTTAAAACTTTCTGAAACCCTGAAAGAAATAAATACAAAGCTGGCTGAAGGCTTACTGGACAGTAGTTCGCTTGAGAGTAGTTCGTTTGAGAGTAGTTCGTTTGATAGCAATACGCTTCCAATAGTGCTACTCCAAAGTCAACTTAAACAAGTCATTGCATCCATAGAACGGTATTGTGAAAGTAGTAAACTCTAGATGTAGACTTTCTGCCTATGTCGTAAACGCCAAAAAGATGGTCTCTTCATCGAGTTTTACTTCAAAAGTCTTAGTGCAGCCTGTATCACGGCCTTGTGCCTCGCCATCTTCCAGGCTGATGACCCAATTGTGTAAGGGGCAAGTGACCTGTTTGCCATGCACAATGCCTTGCGATAAGGCCCCTTGTTTATGAGGGCATTTATCATGTAATGCGAACACTTCATCTTTCGCGGTGCGAAAAATAGCAATATCGCCATCTTGGGTTTTTACAACCCTTGAGCCCATTGGGGGAATATCACTTAGTGTCCCAATTTCAATCCAATTACTCATGGTAAGTGTCCTGTGATATTTTGATGCAATAAAAGAAGTTAGCTAATTATTTTTAAGGGAACGTAATCTAGTACTTCAACACCTTTGCTGGCACGTTCGGCCCAAGGGTCATCCTGAGCGTATTTCTGGGACTCAATAAATCGAGCGTAGTAGGCTTGCCTATTGATCTCATTTTCAACTAATTCTTGTTTAATATAGTGCAAACTGACGCGTTCTATCCAGGGTGCTGAACGTTCATTATGGTGACCTTGTTCGCGGTACATTTGCATAAACGCGCCGGTATATTCCATGACCTCGTCGTCTGTAGACACTTTTGTTAAGAAGTCAGATACGCGTACTTTTATACCACCGTTGCCACCGACATAGATCTCCCAGCCAGAATCCACCGCAACCACGCCCACATCTTTAATGGTCGCTTCGGCACAATTACGCGGGCAACCTGAAACAGCGATTTTTACCTTGGCGGGTGTCCAGGAGCCCCAGGTCATTTTCTCTATATTAACACCCATGCCCATTGAATCCTGGGTACCGAAACGACAATGTGTGGAGCCGACGCAGGTTTTCACTGTGCGCAGTGATTTACCATAGGCATGACCCGAAACCATGCCTGCATCATTCAGGTCCTTCCATATTTTGGGTAAATCTTCTTTTTTTACACCGAGCAAGTCTATTCGTTGTCCGCCGGTGACCTTTACAGTGGGCACATTATATTTATCGGCGGCATCGGCAATGGCGCGTAATTCTTTTGGCGTGGTTAAGCCGCCCCACATTCGAGGTATAACACTGTAGGTATTATCTTTTTGAATGTTGGCATGCGAGCGTTCATTAATGAAACGCGAGCGTGGGTCATCTTTATATTCACCAGGCCACTGTGCCAAGAGGTAATAATTAATGGCCGGGCGGCAGATGTGACAACCGTCAGGGCTGGAGAAGCCTAGAAAATCGCTCACCTCATGAAATGACTTCAAGGTATTTTCGGGAATGGCGGCACGAATTTCGTCGTGCGTGTGTTCGGTACAACGGCAAAGCGATTTACGTGTCTCAGAGGCGGTAAAGTCACTGCCGAGCACTTCTGCAATGAGCTGCTCTACCAAACCGGTACAGGAACCACAGGATGCTGAAGCTTTGGTCGCATCACGTACATCATCTAGGGTGAACAGGCTTTCAGCTGCAATGGCTTGCACTATATCGCTTTTACACACGCCATTACAGCCACAGATTTCTGCATTGTCAGGCAGGTTTGCCACACCGCTGGCGCCTTGTGTACCTGAGTCCCCCAGATGGGCCTGACCAAACAGCAAGCGGTCGCGCATTTCAGACACATCGGTCTGGTCTTTCATCATTTGGAAATACCAGGAGCCATCTACGGTATCACCATAAAGTACGGTGCCTTTTATTTTATTATCTTCAATCACCACTTTTTTGTAGACGCCACGGTAAGGGTCTCGGAATACGATATCTTCTGATTTTTCATCGGTACTGAAGTCACCAGCTGAGAACAGGTCAATACCGGTTACTTTTAATTTAGTCGCCACCGCTGAACTGCGATAATTGGCAATGCCGTACTCTGCTAAATGGTTGGCGCAAACTTTGGCTTGTTCAAACAAGGGAGCAACTAAACCAAAGGTATCGCCTCTGTGTTCAATACACTCGCCCACAGCATAAATACTAGGGTCATAGGTTTGCATGGTATCGTTGACAAAAATACCGCGATTACAATGCAAACCAATTGTTTCGGCCAAGGCGATATTGGGTCGAATACCGACCGCCATCACGACTAAATCAGCAGGAATTTCTTCACCATCTTCAAAGGCAAGACCGGTGACATTGCCCTGCTTATTGCCTATGATTGCTTTGGTGATCGCCTCTAACTTAAAGTGTAAACCACGCTCTATGAGCGAACTCTCCAGCATTTTTGCAGCGGGGTGGTCTAACTGTCGATTCATGAGTACATCATAGTTATGAATAACGGTCACATCCATGCCCTGTTTCATCAGACCATTCGCCGCCTCCAGCCCTAAAAGGCCGCCCCCGATGACGACGGCATACTTCTGTGTTTTAGCGGCAGCGAGCATGGTATCGACATCGGCAATATCACGAAAAGCGATCACGCCATTTAGCTCATGTCCAGGCAGTGGAATAATAAAAGGGTTCGATCCTGTGGCGAGCAATACTCTGTCATAGCTGACTTGAGTGCCATCTTTAGCGGTGACCAATTTCTTTTTTCGGTCAATATGCGTCACTTCTTTTGGCTCACCTGCATACAGGGTGATGTCGTTGGTTTCATACCAGGTGCGATCATTTATCATGATCTCATCAATGGTTTTTTCACCGGTCAAAACAGGGGAGAGCATAATACGGTTGTAGTTACCGTAAGGCTCTGCGCCAAAAACAGTAATATCATATTTGTCTGGAGCAACTTTCAGTAACTCTTCAACGGTGCGCATACCCGCCATACCATTACCGATGACCACCAGCTTTCGCTTCTTTACATCAGAGTGCTTATTCATATCGGACTCCACTGATAACATGAGTTTGATCAGATCGTCTCAGAACCAGATTCTCTGTGGAGGATAAAAGTGAATGTATCTAGTGGATAAGGCACGCACTGAAAACAGAGAATCATTTATGAAAAATAGTCGTAGAATGGGAGAAAGGCAAGGTTAAAAAATAAACAATTATTGGCCTGGTTTTTTACGTTGCAGGGAATGACTTCCTATTATTATAAGTACTGACTTCGTATCATAAGTAATGACTTCCTATTATTATAAGTAATGACTTCCTATTATTATAAGTAATGACTTCTCATAAAGTGTGCCGAGTTTATTGACTGGGAGTAAGAGTGACAATAGCCTCGGCTTTCTATTAGCCTAGGGCTTGAATAAAGTAATACACCCTAAGATAATGGCGCGATACTGAAGAGCATCCGACTAGGAGACTCCGTTTTATTGAAGAGCATAATGCCAGATCCCAGTAATTTTCCCATTCCTGAGAAAGAATACCTGACCATTGAACAAAGAAAAATTGTCAATTGGCATCGTATGGTTTTACAAACCCGGAATCTCCCATTATGTCTGATAGATTTGAGTACTGTCTTAAATTGTTTGAAGAGATATAAACAGCTTAATATTAGCGATTACGACGGGTATTTTTCCCAGCATGCTGATGAATTACTAGTGTTGGCTAATCAGCTTAAAATTGTTGATGTTAACGAACCTATCCTTCAGTTATATGGCTATACGGATAAGTTAGAATTTCTCTCCATGAAGCCTGAGTCGCATATAAGCGATTATCCGGACTTAGTAAAGTTGCTTGTAATCTCAATATTAGAAGGGCGGCAATTTATAGAGGTAGAAGCCTGTGCCCATCTCCGCGGCGGCGAGAGTGTTAAAGTCAGCATTAAGTTGAATGTGCCACACGATGTTAAAAATCCCGGCAAAATTATTATTTCATTTACTCGTCTTTCCGATTCAGGCCAACTAGCAATTAAACGTTTTCCTGACAAGAACGTTTATACAGCCTTTGTTGATAATGCCCCAGTTTGCATACATGAGATTGACCAAGAAGGTCGCTTACAAAGTATGAATCAAACAGGCTTAAATATGATGGGGCTTCGTGATGTTAGTCATATTAAAGGTAAGCATTATTTGAACTTTGTAAAGGAAGCCGATCGACCACGCATTGGCTCGCTGATGCAGCGCGCTTTTGATGGTTATTCGTCAGAATTTGAATTCACCTTAATAACCGATACCGGTACCCGAATTTTTACTTCCTGTTTTATTCCAATGGAAGTAAAAGCAGGCGAGACGAGAGGTATTGTAGGCGTGACACAGGATATAACCGAAGCCAAAGCGTCTGAAGAAGAGCTTTTTCGTATGGCCAATTATGACCCTTTGACGAAGTTGCGTAATCGTAGCAGCTTCATGGACTCATCTCGGCAATTATGGGCTCAGGCATCCCGGCACCAATATCACTTGGCGCTACTATTTATTGACCTGGATAATTTCAAAGCGATTAATGACACCTTTGGTCATGACGCAGGTGATGAGGTACTACAACAAATATCGTCACGGTTAGCAGACAACCTGCGCGAGGAAGATTTACTTTGCCGCTATGGCGGCGATGAGTTTGTGGTTCTATTGTCATATATTGACGAGCCCAACTATGCGGCGGAGGTGGCCAGTAAGCTTTTAAATAGTTTAAATGACGCGATACTCATACTTGAAACTCAAAGGAGTATGCATGCCAGTATAGGTATCAGCTTTTTTCCTCAAAACGGAGAGAGTATCGAGGCATTAATCGCCAATGCAGACGATGCAATGTATACCGCCAAACGCTCAGGGGGAAACCAGTACCATATTTTTAAAGGATGAGCCTTTCAACTGAGCCGCACTTTTATCGCTTAAATAATTTGGCACCATCTTCTATCAAAAGGTAATGCCCACTTACCCTGTTTTAAATAATGATGAGTATTTGCTAACAGGGCATAGAGCTGTGTGGCCTAAAACCATTATTTTAATGGTTTTCTATTGCCTTAAGCGTCGCAGGGGAGAGGTAAAACTTCTCCAGATGGCGTCTTAGTAAGCCTTCTAAAAAGTCACCTTTATTGAGCGTTTCAAGTACTTGAGGGGCGAAACGCTCGACTTCAACCATTGCGCGTTCAGGGGTGATGGCCAGATCATCCAGTAGTTCACTGAATGGGCTTTTACCGTATTTTTTGAAGAAGTAATCAACGACTGTTTCGTAGCAGTGTTTAAAATAGCTGGACTTTCTGAACTGGAGCCAGAATTCATAACCCAAAGCGACAAATTCAGATAGATCTAGGCTGTCCATACCTTTTTGAAATTCAGCAAGAGACTTGCTTTCAATGATGGACCAAAGCTCCATTGCGGAGGTTTTAAGTTCTTCGTCGCTTACCGACTCTTCCAAAAATGATTTGCTCTCGTCGAGAATGAAGTCAAGGCTGTCGGTAATATAGCTTCTGACGCTGTCTTCGATGCCGCCGCCGAGTTTCGGTACGGTTTTATTCACCATACTTCGGCCCATTTTAAGCATGGATGAAACACCGGGTATGTTTTTACTTATCAGGTTGCTATCGACGATGTAGCGAATAATGGCTTTGTAAAGAATGCCGGAAATCAGGTCACCATATATAGGAAGGTCGATGACCTTATCAATGCCGTTATTTCGTTGTTCCTTTAGCTCAAGTAATTTATCAATGAAACCTTCAAACTGCTCTCTGGAAATGATCTCATTGAGTTGTGTTTTCTGGTGTTTTTTTGAATTGAAGAGCTTATTGGCGGCTTCACCTGCAATTTCAGCGATGGCGCCGGGCACGTTCTCTTCGACGACATTTTGGTGAATAACCTGTTTGATCTGAGTGGCAGTAACCACATTTTGTAGTTGAATGGCTCTTAACCAGTCAAATATAGTTTCGGACTCATTTTTGAATAGGGCGACAAATTGCTCAGTTTGAAAGTTTTGTAGTTCATGCTGGATATGTAGTTCGAGCAAATGCTCAGCTGTGCTCTGTGCTTTTTTATTCGTCGTCATTGTGTGCGTCGCTCCAGTTAATTCGGTTTACAGTTGTACGCTTATTTGCTTGTTTCGTCAATTTTGTTTAGCCGATATGTCTGCATGGCTTCTGAAGTTAACGTTTTGTACTTTTATTTAAAATATGGCGCTACCACTTAGAGTACTGGTCTTCAACGAAACCATATAAATTCTCGACTTCAAAACGTTGACCATCTTCCGAAATCAAATAACCATTAAAGCGTCCGAATATTTGTTTGAAATTTGTCGCCATGAAACCCGCATTCAGGCGCTCTTTATGCATGCCCTCAGGTTTAAAACTAAGGTTAACCTGGTCGTTTTCACAACTTACTCGCCAGTTAGAGTGTTCATCATCACGATCAAACTTGAATTGAACCTGGGGCAGTTTATGAAGCGCGTTACCTACCCAGAAACAGTTTTCTGAATAGCCGGTTTCATTGACGCCCCATGAAACATTCAAACCCAGCGCTGGCTGACTACTGCCATTTTTGGGTTGGTGATGGCTTTGTCCTGAGAAACAAGCCCAGTTCCAGAATGTTTCTCGGCGCATATATCCCGCTGAAAAATCATGGTGCCCGAAACATGCAATCTCATTAAGCTTAAATTTCCCCAGTGAGCAGTCCAGCTTTCCTGTGACAGGCAGTCCTGCTGTTTTTTGTGCATATACCCAGCCGTTGACTGCCGTGGGTGTGCAAAGCGCCATGGCTTGGTAGTCTTTAGCTTCGAATATTTCGGCTTCAATTTGGAGCTCTGAGCCGAAGTCGATTTCTAGAATTTTCCGACGCTCACCTTGAGAATTAAGTTGGTAGCGCATTTGTATTTTTTTTCTACCCGACTTGAAGGTGCTGACGCCGTTATCTGGGCGGTTGCTTAAATTCAAACCAAGTGCCATGGGTTTTTTGAATTGCCAGGTGAGCATTTTTCCATCAGATATACGATAAACATAAACAAAGGCCGCACCTATATAGCGAAGGTCTGCCAGTGCACACCCGAAAATAATATCCCGGCTGATACCACCAAAATACTGAAATTGCTTAAAATTAAAGTGTCGTTTCCACTTGCCGGCCTTAGTATTCATTGGCGTTCGGTAATCAGCATCTTTAACATTTACTTCATTGACGGGTTGAGCGAAATGTCCAAAATGAGGTTTGCCATGTGAGTTAATCAGTGAATAGGGGCGTAACATCGAGTGTCTCTATGGTCTGTGAAAATAAAATAGCTTATTGAAATAATCTAACACGTCTGCAGTAGTCTGGCGTTAAGCAAGTGAACTATAAGACGCGTGGGGTGTTTGAAATTGTAGCGTTTAAGGTGCCAATATAGAAGGGGCTAAGGGAAATAGAGGGGTAGGATTAATAGAAAGCTTAATCCCAAAAATCGAACTCACTTTTAATGGGTTCAACGGCTTCCAGAAGTTTATTTTCAAGTAAGTATTCATAAGACTTAACTTGGTTGCGCCCATTGTTCTTGATGTAGTAGAGCGCTTTATCTGCTTTTGAGAGGTCATCTATCGGGTGATTGTCTTTTGAAAGATCCGTAAAACCAATACTCACGGTGACTTGCCCTACTTGCGGGAAGCGGCGTGATTCGATAGCCGCTCGGCACCTTTCCAGTACGTGGTAGGCTTGTTCACTCTTAACTTCTTTTACAAAAATTACAAACTCTTCTCCGCCGTAGCGGAAAAATAAGTCGCCCTGTCTCAAAATGGAGCGAACTGTCTGGGCAAATAGTACCAGGGTTTCATCGCCTATCGCATGCCCGTATCCATCATTGATGGACTTGAATTTATCAATATCCAGAATTGCAATAGATTTGAAACGTTTACCTGATTGACCGTGTTTATTTGAATCAGGGCTACTTGAGTTTGAGAGCGCTAGGTCTGCAGCGACCTGGTCGAATGCTTGTCGGTTTAATATACGGGTTAAAGGGTCGTAGCCTTTCTCATGAATGCTGCGAAATACATCGGTGAATATATCCATTAAACCAATTAGTAACGCTGACTTGGTGCCATTTTTGTAACTATGTTCAACGGTGATTAAATGTGAAACTGACTTATCGTAAAGCACGACCGGAAAAATAAGTTGTGATTTTTTCGTGCCGTCATATGAAAAATATTTTTCTTTATCCATAAAGGCGGTAAAGAAATTATGGTTTTCATTGAGGTTAACGGGCGGTGCTTTTCCTAAGCAGTCGACACAAATAAAATATTGAGTCTTGTTATTATCTACTCGGGCGGCTTGAAGTTCATACACCACGAGCTGAACATCTTCAAAGTTAGTCTCTAATAAAGACTCAAGTGACCTCACCAAATTACTAATATTTGCTTGGCATGTGAGGCTTTTTATCAGCTTAAATAGCTTTTGTATTTCCATATTAGAAATCTTGGGATGTCATAATTAATGCTTTATCAGTAAGCTGCTTGCCACTTAGTGGTTTGTCAGAGCCTGATACTGTCTTTGTTTTGTGTACCGCGAATTCTACAATTTAGTCTTATGTTTTATTATTGACGCTATTCACTATAAAGCCAGTAAAAACTAAATTCTTCGTGTTAATAAATCATTACATTTTGCAATTGTTTACCAACATACTTTTTTTTAGGTAATGACTATTATTGTCTTATCGAATTCAGGTAAGACGATTCAGGCCGACTTACTTCAAATTGTGTTTAGGTTTCATGTGTACTTTATTTATCCCGGCGATTGCCGGGATTTTTTTTGCCTAAAATTTGAAATACTAGGCCTAGTTCTTGGTTTAAATCCTAACTATATAGTAGTCTTTCCTCGTTTGTTTCTTGCTATCTGTTTCATGGATGTTCTAAAAAGCCTTATGAATAAAATACTGTTATTGATTCTTATATCTCTTAGCCCCCTCACAGCGTATGCAGAATTTAGCCTGGATGATTTCAACTTAAAACAGATATATGACCTGGAAGGTTGGACACCAAGGTATGCTTATGTCGTCGATGATAATTACATTGGAAGAACCCACTATGCGGGTATTTCATTTTTTAAACGACAGGGTGCCGCACATGAAGGGCCGACTTTCCGGGTTGGTTTTGGTCAGCATGGAGAAAAGATTAACCTGAGCTATACCAGTGGTTTTTCGTTTATGGGTGTTGATATGGGAGTGTCATATCTTGTGTTGAATCAAGATAATGACAGAAGAGGTGACGCATCTCTTGCAGGGTTTTCAGAAGGTTTGGGTCTTGAATTAGGTTTGCGAATTTGGGTGGTGCAGATAATAGCGCTACAACTTGAAGAATCTTCTTATGTTTCATTGGCTTATGGGTTTTAAAGCGAACAACTAGCCAGTGTTCGCTTTAAAGCTATGTATGATCTAGTAAAAAGATTGTCTAGTAAAAAATAGGCTAATAAAGGGTTTAGTCTCGTAATAATTCTTCAATGTCATCTTCGGCTTCAGTTAGCTCTACCAGCTCTTCGAAGAAAGTAACCAGATCAATATTTAAGGGCTTTGCCATAGCTGCAGGAAAGCCCGCTAAGATGTCTTCTTTTTCCTTTTCTGCCTTGAAAGCGTCATTCAAATAATCTGCCAGGTAGACAATGCCGGCGTAACTTGAATAGTTTTCAAAATCATTAGGTGTCGCTTGCTGTTGAATACCTGAAACAATTTCATTCGGGAAGTTCCAGCGTTTTGCTAGCTCAGCACCTGCCTGGGTAAAATTATAGGAAAACTGGTTTTCTTGTAAATCAACGCGATTGGCGCCAGATTCAACTAATTTATCAATCTTGACGGCCGCTTCTTCATGCACAATATGAATCAACATTTCACCGATGTTGTGCATCATACCGCAGGTAAATGCAATCTCAGCATCCGCATCAGTATGCTTGGCGATTAATTTGCAAATACTGGCATTCATAAAACTATCACGCCAGAATTGTTTTTTATCAAAGCCGGGGATATCTTTAAATGCGCCGGTGATACCTGAGGCAATAACGAGTGTTTTCAAGGCATCTATGCCAAGCATAACCACGGCAGAGTCAATAGACGCTATTTTCCGACCAGCACCATACCGAGCTGAATTCGCGAGCCTCATTATTTTTGCAGAAATAACCTGATCCATTTGTATCTTTTTGGATATCTCATCTGAATTGGAGTGTGGATCGTTAAACTTCTCTATGAGGGCCTGAATGACCTGTGGAATATTGGGTAAATTGGGGGTTTCGCTAAATAATGATTCTAATGACATGCCATAAACTCCTTAACACAAAAATATTCGACTTGTTATACCGTTAATTGAGTATAGAAGAGGATTTTTATGGGTAAAGAATTGAGTTGTGACATTTGGTTTTTAGCTCGAATTATTTCATAGTGAGAAGTTTTAAAGTGGAAGATTTGAATTCTCTGCGGAATAAAATAAATACAATCAGTGTGCAGCTCAGTATAAATAGCCAGGGATTAATGAACCAGGTGAGCATTGAGATAGAAAAGTAATAGGTTCTTAACCCTATATTAAAGTTGTTAGCCGCCATCGAAGCCATAGAGGCCATTCTATTGGCCAAGGCGTGTCGTTCTTCTTCACTGCAATTTTCACTAGGAAGTGGGGCACCACCGACCATAATGGTGACAAAACCATATTGCCTTAAGCTCCAAGTGAATTTGAAAAAGGCATAAACCATGATGAAAATCAGCATCATAATTTTTATTTCCCATTCTGCTCGATGCGTTGGAATGGCAAAGGGAAGCCCTTCTATAAAGTGAATCGCTTTTTCGGTCGAACCTAAAACAGTGAATAAGCCCGCCAAAATCAGCATGGTGGTCGAGGCGAAAAATGCCACACTTTTTTCAAGGTTTGCGATGGCGGCGTTGTCTGCTATGCGCATCTCCCGCGTTAATACACTTAACATCCACTGGTACCGATAACGGTGCAGTGAAGAGGCCAGGCTGGGGGATTCATCGTTGCTCTTATAGCTGCGCCGTCTGGCATATTGCATGTAACCGTTAAAGCAAAGCAAAAACCAGAAAATAGCGAGGATGTTTAACCAGTTAGCTTGAAAGAAAAGGGTGACACTATTCATGAATGATACAACCGAATTGAGTGTTTATAAAATTGATTACTTGATTAAATGCTGAGCTATTGGGAGATTATAAGCCTAAGTCGTTATATTCTTAAGCAGATAAGTGATGAATGGCTATTTATTTAGTCGCTTGCTAGGTTTGCCGCTTATTTTTGGGGTTTTAGAAAGATCTTAAGTTGTAATATAGCTACAATACAGGCTTGTCGTTATGACACTGCAAGTCTGTGTCGCAGCGCTTCTGCTCGTCTTACTGTCAATAGAACGCTATCTATTGAACGCTAGCTATCGAAAACTATCTATTGAAAACGATTGAATGAAAAACCTTTTTTATAGTATGCCTATAGGCATGCGTTACATGATCTTGAGCGCCTTGGGTTTTTCCTTCATGGCGGTATCCGTCAAATGGGCAAGCGCACTGCATATCCCGGTGCTTGAAATCGTCGCGGCCAGGGCTTTAGTGTCGCTTTTCTTGAGTTATGCTGATGTTCGTCGCAAACGCATCTCACCTTATGGGCATAAGAAAATCCTGTTGTTTTCACGCGGCGCAGTGGGGGCGCTGGCGCTAGTTTGTGTTTATTATGCGATAACGCATATGCCTTTGGCGGAAGCGACCGTACTACAATACCTGCACCCGATGTTTACTGCGGTGTTAGCGCTGTTCTTTTTGAAAGAGAGAATACAGTTATCCGTGGTGCTGAGTATTATTTTCAGTTTTATAGGGCTGATGCTGATCGCTCGGCCTGATTGGCTTTTCGGTCATACTGTGCAGGGGCTTTCTTACATTGCCGTCGGGGCGGCGATATTAGGCGCTTTTGGTAGTGCGGTGGCGTATGTCTTAGTCAGAAAACTGAATGAGACAGAAGATACCTCGGTCATTATTCTTTATTTTCCACTTATCGCCTTGCCGCTTTCGCTTGCTTTATTGGGCAGTGATTTTGTGATGCCTTCGGGTTATGCATGGCTGGCTTTATTACTGGTGGGTATTTTTACCCAAGTAGGGCAGGTGGGATTGACCAAGGCAATGCAGACCGAAACGGCGAGCAAAGCGACGGCTTTTTCTTACCTTCAGGTGGTTTTTGCAGCTTTACTTGGTTGGGCTTTTTTCAGTGAAATACCTGACTATTGGACACTATTAGGTGCGGGTTTTATTTTATCAGGCGCCATTGTGAATATGATATGGCGCCGTTGAGACCTTATATTTGGATACAAGATCGCTTTCTTGCGCCAATAATAATGTAAGGCTAATTCCGCGGCAATACGCTAAGTTTTGGTAGCAGAATGTAAAGCTTAATTAGACGCTTTGAATGTGACTAAAGGCTTTGAAATAATCTTTAATCAAACGGTTTGCCCAAGGCTTGGCAGTTATCCCTTCTAGATAAGCGCAGTGACTACCTCGCTCGGTCACGACTAGAATAACGTTGTCCATGGCTTTGATGCGTTGCTGGTGTTGATAAACATTTTCGATGTGGCACACCGGGTCATCTTTGGCATTTAAAATCAGCATGGGTATCTTGATGTCATCAAATACCACCGCCGGATTGGATTTTTGCATATAGTCTTCAGTACTGTTATTACCGGCTACTTCGTAAATATGTTGATGAAACTCGTGTAAGTCTTGTGTGCCTTTTAATGCTTCAAATGACTCCAAGTGGCCAAAGGTCGCTTCATTGGGCGTGATAAATAATCTATGTAGTTTTTTTGCCATCATCTTGCTGTAGAACGGTACCGCACGAGAGAAGGCGTTGCGCATATCGTAAGCGGGGCAGTAGGCTACTGCGGCTTTTATCGGCGTATTGTTGCCAACCTTGCCCAAATAGTGTGCGAGTACACCTGAACCTGCGGAAATACCTGTCGCATATAGGTCAGACTCAGGGCAACGTGCTTGAATGTGTTGGATCTGCGCAGCAAAATCATCGGTATTACCCATGGTGTTAAAACTGGGTGTCTGTAGACTCATCTCCCCATGACCTCGGCGCACGCAGAGCGCGACTCGCCAACCTAGTTGTTCTCTTACGTAGCGTACAAAACCACGCATACTCTGGGGGTTGCCTGATATGGTGTGTAAGACCAGCATGGTGGGCGTATTTTCGGGTAAGTCCAGTCCGAGCCAGTCGACAGAGACTTGACCGCCGTCTTCCATAGTTAAAATATCTTGTTGGTCATAGGCTAAGGATTTGGCGAAGCCTTTCATGAAACCCAGCACTATTAGCTGTAAATGGGTATTGAATAACCAAGGTGTGGGAAAGTAGCGCTTACTTAAGGCCGGTGTGGCGCGAACAATGGCTTGGTTTAAAGGTGTTGTTTGGTAAATCAGCTTGGGTTTTTTGGCTACTACGAGCAAGTAATAAATGACGGCCAGTGAAAGTATACTTAAGCAAGCGGATAGTAAGGTCATCGTATTTTCTCTGATTGTAAGAGAGGGTATATTATAAAATAAACTATACACTGTAAAGATATGGTTGTTTGAGCCCTGCTCAATCTGAGCTCTCGGGCGGTGGTTTGCGGCGATAAGCTGTGGGGCTTAGACCATACCATTGCTTGAACGCACGGCAAAAATTAGCAGATTCTCGATAACCCAGTAACTCTGAGATATCACTTATCGTGTATCGCGCATCGCTGAGTAGGCGGGTTGCAGTGGTTGCGCGTTCTTTTTCAAGTATCAGTTTGTATGAGGTGTTATAGAGCTTTAGTTTTCGATTGAGTGTTCTTTCTGACATGTACAGCAGCTGACTGATTTGAGCTAAGCTCGGTGGCGACTTTTCTTGAGGCTTAGTCTGTATGACGTTGTCAAAGTGTTTGCTGATTGCGCTTTTAACCGTTAGGTCAGGCCGGTTACCATGATTGCGCTCATTTAAAAGTTGTTGGCATTTTCGCAGATTAAACTCGTATGAGTCTTTATCGTAGAGTGGTGAACGGGCAAACCAATTCTGTTTAGGAATAAGCAGTTTGTTACATTTAGCGCCGAAGAAAAGTTTTGAGTCATACTCTTCAATCATTAAGGCTTGAATATCTGGTTCAGCCGCTCGTTCGAAATGCAGCTGAGTTTGCTCTTTGGGTTGCTTGCCTAATATTAAGGTATTCAGCACCTCGAATGCACGCATAAATGATTCGAAAAAAACTTCCTTTAGCTCAGGGTAACCGGTGGTATCCGAGATGATAATCTCGACGGTCTCGTCATGTTCGATTATTTCGCCGGTATAGGTATCAAAACGTATTTGCCCCCATTCCAAGAACGTTGCGAGTGCCTTACCCAAGGTAGGCGCACTAATCGTAGCGTAACCCACAGGCCCGTGTGTGTTAATACTCAGGTGTGAGCCCAGCGTGCTTGGCCAAATCGGGTTCGGGCTATAATGTTTTATATTCTGGAGTACTTTTAACATCACTTTAAGGTCCAAATAGTCTGCTTGCTCAAGCATCGTTATCGATACTCCCGTGTTCTTTAAAATTTTTTCTACGGGTGCAAAGTCGAGGCTTAAGGCAAGCAACAAATAGGCTTTATTAATTTGTTTCGAATCATGCATGGTTCAAAGTATCTAGATTTGGCATTTAATGATAACTATATTGTCAATTAAAGAAAATAACAAATATTCTAAAGTCAGATAGAGTAGTAGATCTAATTTGGAGGTATAACTAATGAAACCAATTGATCTAGCAAATGAAACAAACTATTCGTCGATGTGGCAAGCGTCGGTTCCCGATATTGCATGGGGCACGATAAGCATGTTTCTGGGTATTATTCTGGCTTATGTATTAATTATTCCATTCGCTCTATCGGGTGATATTTCTTTACCCATTGCAACCTTATTATGTTCGTACTTGGCGTTTGCGAGCTTTACCGTGACACATGACGCAGGCCACGGCAGCATTATCAAAATGGGTTCAGCGCTTAAACCTCTAGAGGGGGTAATTG
>Ga0209290_1000557_pt1 | contig 25268 bp, 21 predicted proteins | sample EN1Hudsemesocosm_2_FD_184632 | JGI IMG/M metagenome (GOLD analysis project Ga0209290, IMG submission 184632) | Methane-oxidizing microbial communities from mesocosms in the Hudson Canyon - EN10B Hudson Canyon (SPAdes) (version 2) | ecosystem: Environmental > Aquatic > Marine > Cold seeps... | reverse complement strand
CTGCAATTTTAGCTCTAGAAGATGGATCAATATTTAGAGGTATCTCTATTGGTTCTGATGGTCAAACCATTGGTGAGGTTGTATTTAATACAGCCATGACGGGGTATCAGGAAATTCTGACAGACCCTTCTTATGCACAACAAATCGTTACTTTGACTTATCCTCATATCGGCAATACCGGTATTAATTCAGAAGATGTTGAGTCAGATAAAGTCTGGTCAGCAGGTTTGGTAATTCGTGATTTACCTCTTCTGGCAAGTAGCTGGCGTAGTGAGAAATCATTGAGTGAATACTTGGCAGAAAATGGTATTGTCGCGATAGCTGATATCGATACCCGTCGCCTGACACGTATTCTGCGTGAAAAAGGTGCTCAGAATGGTTGCATCCTTGCTGGTGATGATATTTCTGAAGAACAAGCCTTGGCTGCTGCGAAATCCTTTCCTGGTTTGAAAGGCATGGATCTAGCGAAAGAAGTCACACGTACTGAACAAATTAATTGGACAGAAAGCTCGTGGAGCTTGACTGACGGTTATGCGCAATCTTCAGATACAGAATTCCATGTTGTTGCTTACGATTTTGGTGTTAAGCACAACATTCTAAGAATGCTGGCTGAGCGTGGTTGTAAATTAACAGTTGTTCCTGCACAAACGACTGCTGAAGAAGTTTTAGCTCTATCACCTGATGGTATCTTTCTTTCAAATGGGCCGGGTGATCCGGAGCCTTGTGATTACGCGATTGCAGCGATTGAGGAAATCTTGAAGTCGGGTATTCCTGTTTTTGGTATTTGTTTAGGTCATCAGTTATTGGCCCTGGCAAGTGGCGCAAAGACTGAGAAAATGAAATTTGGTCATCATGGTGCTAACCACCCTGTTCAATGTTTAAAAAATAAAACAGTGATGATAACCAGTCAGAATCATGGTTTTGCAGTGGATGAATCCTCTTTACCAGACTGTTTGGAAATGACGCATAAGTCGTTGTTTGATGGTTCTTTACAGGGAATTCAAAGAACAGACGTGCCTGCATTTAGTTTTCAAGGTCATCCTGAAGCAAGTCCAGGTCCTCACGATGTGGCGCCTTTATTTGATCAGTTTATCGATATGATGCGAACGCGCACTGAGTCATAGTTAAATGTGTTAGTGATCGCACGTTGCTGAGACGCCGCGATCTAAAATTATTTTGTTCAGGCCTAATGCGACGATAGATGTTTAGGCTGAATACCAACTCTTAGAGAACGGAAAGAAATAGATGCCAAAGCGTACCGATATAAAGAGTATTCTGATACTAGGTGCTGGACCAATCATCATTGGCCAGGCTTGTGAATTTGATTACTCAGGCGCGCAAGCGTGTAAAGCGCTTCGTGAAGAGGGTTTTAGGGTTATTCTGGTTAACTCTAATCCTGCAACCATCATGACTGACCCAGCAATGGCAGATGCAACTTATATTGAGCCAATTACTTGGCAGACGGTTGAAAAAATCATTGAAACTGAGCGTCCTGATGTATTGTTGCCAACTATGGGTGGCCAGACTGCTCTTAACTGTGCATTAGATTTAGAGCGTGAAGGTGTACTAGAAAAGTATAATGTTGAAATGGTCGGCGCAAACGCAGACACTATTGATAAAGCAGAAGATCGCGAGCGTTTTGATAAGGCAATGAAGGCTATTGGTCTTGAAACACCTCGTTCAGCTATCGCGCATAGCTTAGAAGAAGCATTGCAAGTACAAGGTAGTTTGGGCTTTCCTTGTATTATCCGTCCTTCTTTTACAATGGGGGGTAGTGGTGGCGGTATTGCTTATAACCGTGATGAGTTTGTTGAAATTTGTGAGCGTGGTTTGGATCTTTCGCCTACGAGTGAGCTGTTAATAGATGAGTCATTAATCGGTTGGAAAGAATATGAAATGGAAGTTGTTCGAGACAAAAATGATAATTGTATTATCATTTGCTCGATTGAAAACTTCGATGCAATGGGTGTACATACTGGTGACTCTATTACTGTTGCGCCAGCACAAACCCTAACGGATAAAGAATATCAGATCATGCGTAACGCTTCTTTAGCTGTATTGCGTGAAATTGGTGTTGAAACGGGTGGATCGAACGTTCAGTTTGGTATGAACCCTGTAGATGGTCGCATGGTTGTTATCGAGATGAACCCGCGTGTATCACGTTCATCTGCTTTGGCTTCAAAAGCGACAGGCTTCCCAATTGCAAAAGTAGCCGCTAAATTAGCGATTGGCTATACTCTTGATGAGCTTCAAAATGATATTACCGGTGGTGTTACACCTGCATCATTTGAGCCATCGATTGATTACGTCGTGACTAAAATTCCTCGTTTTACCTTTGAAAAATTCCCTCAGGCTGACCCAATTCTCACCACGCAAATGAAATCGGTAGGTGAGGTGATGTCTATAGGTCGTACCTTCCAGGAATCTTTGCAGAAAGCGCTACGTGGTCTGGAAGTTGGTTCATCTGGTTTCGAACCTAAGTTAGACCTTAAAAGTGAAGATGCTAAAACCGAGTTAGTGAGAGAGTTGCGTAATCCGAGTTCAGAGCGAATCTGGTTTGTTGGTGATGCATTCCGTTCAGGTATGTCTGTTGACGAAATTTATAAGCTTAGCGGTATAGATCCTTGGTTCTTGGTGCAAATTGAAGATCTAATCGAAGAAGAATGTGTTGTGTCTAACATGACGCGCACCGATATGACTTTTGACGCAATGCGTCGTTTAAAGCGCAAAGGTTTTGCGGATAGACGTCTTGCTGAACTATTGGGTATGACGGAAAAAGAATTGCGTACTCTGCGACATGGTTTTGATATTCGGCCTGTTTATAAACGTGTTGATACCTGTGCGGCTGAATTCTCTTCAAATACCGCTTATATGTATTCAACATATGAAGAAGAGTGTGAAGCTGAAGTCACTGATAAAGAAAAAATTATTGTTATTGGTGGTGGCCCAAACCGTATTGGGCAGGGTATTGAGTTTGATTACTGCTGTGTTCATGCGGCGTTTGCTATGCGTGAAGATAGTTATGAAACGATCATGATCAATTGTAATCCTGAAACAGTATCGACTGATTATGATACTTCAGATCGCTTATATTTTGAGTCGATCACGCTGGAAGATGTATTGGAAGTCGTTGAGCTCGAAAAACCCAAAGGTGTGATTGTTCATTACGGTGGCCAAACACCACTTAAGCTAGCGCGCGGACTAGAAGAGGCTGGTGTACCGATTATTGGTACTAGCCCTGATGCGATAGACCGAGCAGAAGACCGTGAGCGTTTTCAGCAAATGATTGAGCGTTTAGGTTTAAGGCAGCCAGAAAATGCGACGGTTAGAAGTCTTGAAGAGGCCTTAGCGAATGCGACAGATATCGGTTATCCGCTTGTTGTTCGTCCTTCTTATGTATTAGGTGGTCGCGCAATGGAAATCGTTTATAACGAAGCCGAGCTCGTTAAGTACATGAAAGAAGCGGTCAGCGTTTCAAATGATAGCCCTGTATTGTTAGATCACTTCCTGAATGCCGCAATTGAAGTCGATATTGATGCTATCTGTGATGGTAAAGAAGTTGTCATCGGTTCAATCATGCAGCATATCGAGCAAGCGGGTGTACACTCGGGAGACTCAGCCTGTTCATTACCGCCTTATACTTTGTCTCAAGATGTTCAGGAAGAGATGAAAGAAGTGGTTAAAGCGATGGCTTTGGAATTAGGTGTTGTGGGTTTAATGAATGTTCAGTTAGCTTATCAAGATGGGCTGGTTTATGTCATTGAAGTGAACCCACGAGCTTCAAGAACGGTTCCTTTTGTGTCAAAGGCAATCGGTATTTCTTTGGCTAAAGTCGCGGCGCGTGTCATGGCTGGTAAGACACTTCAAGAAATTGGTTTTACTGAAGAGGTGGTACCTAAGCACTTTAGTGTTAAAGAGTCGGTTTTTCCATTCAATAAATTTCCATCAGTTGATCCTATTCTTGGCCCTGAAATGAAGTCTACGGGTGAAGTAATGGGTATTGGGGATACTTTTGATGAAGCTTTTGCAAAAGGTATGTCAGCAGCTGGCACTATATTACCTACTTCAGGTCATGCATTCTTAAGTGTGCGAGAAGTTGATAAGGAAGGTGTTATTGATGTAGCGCGAACGCTTAAAGATTTAGGGTTCTCCTTGGTGGCGACTTCAGGTACGGCGAAGGCGCTTGAAGAGGCTGGCCTTGAGGTTGAATCCATCAATAAAGTGCAGGAAGGTCGTCCACATATAGTTGATGCGATTAAAAATGGTGATATAGATCTGATCGTCAATACGACTGAAGGTCGAAGAGCTATTGCAGACTCTGCTCAGATTCGTCAGTCAGCATTGCAAAAGAAAATAGCTTATAGCACCACGCTAGCAGGTGGTGATGCTACCGCTAGAGCGATACGCTTTGGTGCAGAGAAAAATGTACGACGTTTGCAGGATTTACATTAATCGCAAGCCGTTATAAAGAATAAAAGCGTGAAGATTATACGCAAAAAGGAAAGAATATGATTCGAATACCCATGACAGTTCAAGGTGAAAAAGCACTCCGTGATGAGCTGGTACGATTAAAAACAGTAGATCGTCCGAAAGTGATTGAAGCAATCTCAGATGCACGAGAACACGGTGATCTAAAAGAAAATGCCGAATACCATGCAGCGAGAGAGCAGCAGAGTTTCATTGAAGGTCGGATTCAGGAAGTGGAAGGTAAGCTATCGACGTCTCAGGTTATAGACGTATTATCATTGCCGAAGACTGGCAAAGTTATCTTTGGTACTACGGTGACTATGATCAATGTAGATACGGAAGAAGCAGTTCAGTATCAGATCGTTGGTGAAGATGAAGCTGATATTAAAGCCGGTAAAATCTCAGTTTCTTCTCCTATTGCCAGAGCAATGATTGGCAAGGAAGAAGGTGATGTTGTCGGTGTACATGTGCCTAGCGGTATTGTGGAGTATGAGATCGATGAAGTACTGCACGTATAGTTGATTTGTATAGATAATTAAATGCTTCAAAAAAACCCGCTTAATTTTAAGTGGGTATTTTTTTGCCTGTTTTTTAAGGGATTATCTTTAAAGCCTTTTCTTTAGACTTCCTTTTAAAACTATTTTTTTAAAAGATGCATACTCTCTTCAGCGAAACCCATGCCTACTTCAGCATAATAATTAAATGCGACATCTGCCCCTAAATGTAGGAGTTCTTGTCTCTCATCTTCATAGCGGGCTATTACCGCAATTCGACCTGTATATTTACTAAGCTTAAGCTGATAAATGATGTTTTTCATTTCAATAACAGACGGGATAGCAAGCATAATTAATTTAGTGCTTTCTAAGTGGACCTGTTCCCAAAACTCGATATCATCGGCGTCTCCACAAACTACATTTAACTTGTTCCTTTGAAATATCTCAGCCCGTTGTTGGTCAACTTCAATGCCGAGAACTTTGGATTCATAACTTTTTATTAGTTCGTGATAAGCGCCTGTGCCAACTCTGCCCATACCCACTATTAGTACTTCTATATCGGCACTTTGCAGCGCCGGAGGGTGTGGTTTGCGTTGTGGGCGTTGAAATTTAATGATCTGATCTTTCTTTCTGCTATAAATAGTGTGCGCGTATTTATATAGTAGTGTGCTGCAGATAAAAGAAATCGATATAGACAGAGCAATAATGACTAACCAATCATTGCTTAACCATTTTTGATCTACGCTTAAGCTTGCGACGATGAGGCCAAATTCACTGTAATTTGTTAGGAGTAGTGCAGATAAAAAGCTGGTCCGTGCGCGGATTGAAAAACCGATGAATATAAAGAAAAACATTAAAAGCTTAAGTGGCAGGATCAAGGCAAAAGCGAGTGCAATAAACCACATGTCTAATGTTGGTAGTGCTGTAAAGCCGATGGAAAGAAAGAAGCCGATAAGGAATAAGTCTTTAAAGCTGATGAGTGATTTATAAAGCTCATTTGTTTTGGGTAAGCCGGCAATCATCATTCCTACAATTAAGGCACCAAGGTCACCTTTTAAACCGACTAGTTCGAAAAGTTCTGCTGACCCCAAAGCAAGCATAAACCCGAGTAGGGGAATGAGCTCTCCGTGGCCGCTGGCATCGAATATTTTTCTGATCAAGGGCCGTAAAAAGAATAAACCCAGTAATGATAGGGCCCATAAACTGGGTACTTTTCCTGTGGCGACAAATAAGAAGAGGACGGCGGCAATATCTTGAATGATCAATACGCCAATTGCTAGGTCACTATGTTTGGTTTTTAATTCTGCGTTATCTTCAAGCACCTTTATCGCACAGACTGTACTGCTAAAGCTGAGTGCGAAGCCAATGAGGGCGGCTTGAATTAAGGTGATATCAAAGTAGTAAATACTTGTGATTACGCTGCCAAGAGTGAGTAGTGGTAAAGTAACGATGATCCAAAGTGACATGTGGGAGAGAGTGCCTCCCCAAATATCAAATCTCATTAATTGGCGAAAATTAACTTTCAGGCCGATGGTGAATAACATCAGCGTGATGCCCAAGTCGGCAAGCGTCTCAAGCGAAGATTCAGGTTCAATGCCTACAGCGTGCAGAATGAAACCGGCAGATAAATAGCCGATCAGGGGAGGCAGGCCAATTTGTTTTACTATGAAGCCAAACGTAAAGGCCACCAATATCCAGATGATATTCATATAAATCTCGATAGCTTCGCTTAAAAAAATGGGTGATTGGTGACTTAGCTTTTCTTATTAATGCTTTTGTCTAATAAAATGACAGGGATGATGCCAACCAAAACGATGATCAAGGCTGATAAAGCACTTTGTTCAAGTAATTCGTCTGAAGCAAATTGATATACCTGTGTTGCCAGTGTTTCAAAGTTAAATGGGCGTAAAATTAAGGTGGCTGGCAATTCTTTCAGGCAATCTACAAAAACAACAAGCATGCCGGTCAGTGCTCCGCGTTTTATAATTGGCAGGTGAATCTTTATTAAGGTCTGGTAGTGGTTTTGACCTAGTGATCGAGAAGCCATGTCCATATTGGGTGTCACTTTACTTAAGCTTGATTCAACTGAGCCTGACGATACGGCAAGAAAGCGTACTGAATAAGAAAATATTATTGCAAAAGCGGTACCGCTTAGAATGAGTCCGCTTGAGAAATTAAAGTACTCTCTCATTGCACCGTCTAAAAGATTATCAAATGCGGCGAAAGGTATGATGATACCTATAGCTAGCACTGCGCCAGGAATGGCATAACCTAAGCTTGAAAAGTTAACAAAAAACTGTGTGACCTTATTTTGGTTCATTCGCTTGCTATAAGCTAGAACAATACCTAAAACGAGTGTTATTAAGGCAGCCGTTGAGGCAAGAGCAAAGCTATTAAAAGCATAGGTGATGAAATTAGTTTGCCAGGACTCTTCGAAATACTTTATTGCATAAATAACGAGTAAGGTAAAAGGCGCAATAAAGCCAAATAGTACCGGTAAAAATGCAAGGGCAGAGGCCGTATAAGCTCTAACACCCCGTAAGGTTGTAGTAGGTATGGGGTCGCCTTGATTTCGTGGATGAAATTGCTTTTGTTTTCTGCGTGAATAGCGTTCTAAAGATATTAGTATAATGACCACGAATACCATCAGGAGGGCGATCTGTGCTGCGCCACCTAGGTTGCCCATATTTAGCCATGTGTCGTATAAACCCGCCGTTAAAGTACGTACAGCAAAGTAATCTACAGTGCCAAAATCATTTAATGTTTCCATTAATACTAGAGATAAACCAACCGCTATCGCTGGACGTGCAATAGGTAAGGATACGCGCCAGAAAAATTGAAGCGGTGTGGCTCCCAGGCTACGAGAAATTCGATAGAGTGAAATAGATTGTTCGAGAAAAGTCGCTCTTGCTAGCATGTAAACGTAAGGGTAAAGAACTAAGGACATCATGAGGATTGCGCCCCCCATACTTCTGATTTCTGGAAACCAATAGTCTTTGGCGTTATGCCAGCCGAATATGGCTCGTAGGCTAGTTTGAATAGGGCCGGCATATTCTAAAAAGTCCGTGTATACATAAGCGATCACATAGGCTGGAACAGCGAAAGGCAGTAATAAGGCCCAGCTTAACCATTTTTTACCTGGAAAGTCGTACATCGATATTAACCAGGCAGCACCCGTACCAACACATAATGTAAGCAAACCAACTCCTAGCATTAATGTGACTGTATTTTTTAGATAGGAAGGTAGGACTGTATTAATTAAATGGGGCCAAGCATTTTCTTCTGGAAATAAGGCTAAATACACGACAGCTATAATGGGTAAGCTAATGAGCAAGGCGATAATAAAGGAAGATAAAAACCAAGGTCGCTCTTGAGCTTGTAGCTTTAGTCTGAATGGCATATTTTGTTGTCAGCCTTGTTTATTTTCAAAGTGCTTGTTTTCAAAAGTCTGTTCTAAGGGCATCTGTTTTAAAAACAGGAAAAGCGGCATGATGCCGCTTTATAAGTTAAATGATAATATAACTAATTGATATTATTCATCAAATGCTATTTCATCAATAAGTTGTGCAGCACGCTTTCTGAGTTTGGCGATATCACTTAAAGGAAGTGTATCCGACTTAAAGCTTCCCCATGATTGTACCAGACCTGATGGTGCAACAGCAGGGTTAACAGGGTACTCATAGTTTTGTTCAGCGTACATTTTTTGTGCTAGCTCTTGAGTCAAGAATTCCATTAGTTTAATGGCACTTTCTTTGTTTGGTGCGTGCTTGGTTAGTGCCATGCCACTGATATTCACATGTGTGCCTCTATTATTTTGATTCGGGAAGGTGATATGAACCGAATTTGCCCAAGCTGCTTGATCAGGGTTATTGATCATTTTTCCATAGTAATAGTTATTGCCTAAAGATAAATCACAAACGCCTTCATTGATCGCTTTTACTTGTGCACGGTCGTTACCTTGAGGTTTACGAGCCAAATTAGACTTAAGGCCTTTTAACCATTCAGTTGCTTTGGCTTCGCCATGATGTGCAATCATTGAAGCGATAAGTGCCAGGTTATATGGGTGTTTACCGCTACGTGTGCAAATGCGTCCTTTCCAAACCGGCTTGCTAAGGTCTTCATAGCTTTGTATGTCTGCAAGATTTGCGCGTTCTTTTGACGCGTAAATGGAGCGAGTACGCGTTGTTAAACCAAACCAGTTACCTTCAGGGTCGCGATATTGGGCAGGGATATTTGCGTTAAGCTCATCAGATTGAACGCTCTGAACCAAGTCCTTATTTACAACATCGATTAAGCGACCAATATCAACGGTGAAAATCAGGTCGGCTTTAGAGTTTCTTCCTTCACGGCTTAAACGCTCGGATAAGCCCTTTTTAGCAAATACGACATTTACCTTGACGCCGGATTCTCTAGTAAATGCGTCAAATATGGGCTGCACTAAAAATGGTTGTCGGTAGGAGTAAACGTTAACTTCGTTGGCCGAGGCGCTGGCAGAGAATAGTGTGGTGATAAGGAGTATGATGCTTAAGAAAATGGGGTTATGTGTGTTCATTGCGTTCCTATGATATAGAGGATAGTAAATGCTAAACTTAATGGGAATCATTCTTAATTAAAGTTTCTCTATAGTCAAGTTCTTTATGCCATGTACTTGATGGCCATCAAGTCGCTCAGGCGTTAGAATGTAGAAAAATATTTTAAGAGATTACTCTATGCCATCATTTAAAGTACTGATACCGGTACTTATTTCTATCCTTCTGTCAGGGTGCGCGACGACAGATTATGTAACCCATTATGGGATCTTTACAGCCGAGAATTCAGATGGAGAGCTTAGACAATTTAGAATTCATTGGCAGACCTTACGTTATGAAGGCTGGACAGAAAACCAGTTTAGAGGATTACCTGTGGTGTTAGAAACCCAGTGTAGTCGTCGTGAAATTTACTTATATGATGAGTCATTTGGATCTAGTCGAAGATGTGAAAATAGTGGGGGCCCAGGTATTCATTATTGTGGTCGTACTGCACTTGATATGGATAGGCATGGTTTGGAAATTGAAAATAATACTGTCTGTTTAAGTGTCACAGATAAACGTGGGTCAACTGATATTCTTTCTCTTCAGGGGGAGGTATTAGTTACAGTGTCTTGTAGGCCCAAGAGCACCCAGAAACAGATTAAAGGCAAAAAACATAGTATCGATTATTTATTGAACTCAGAAATTCCGTATGTCGTGTCGACAAAGTCGATAAAAGGCGCTGATATAGATTTACTGATTCCTGCATTATCTACACACTCGAGTATTTGTGATCCCGATAGTTAGTGTATCGACTATACTGTTAGTAGTTGGACATTTAAAACCTAGTAGTTGGTCATTTAAACTTAGAAGTTGGTCATTTAAAACTTAGAAGCTAGTCATTTAACGCTCGAATAAATCGCTATGAAAAGGTGTAAATGGCTTTCAATTTGAGCATGGGTTTCATAAGTTATAGCAAAAGCAGGCTGTCAAAATAGCTAAAGTCTCATATTAAAAGAGAGCTGGTTCTCATTTTTAAGAAACTCCGTCGTGTTGTTACCTGAGCTTACATAAGCCTACGTATATTGGTGGTGTTCTACTTTGATTTAGCCACAATAGAGTTCTAGTTATAGATCTACTTTTTGAAGTGGGCAGGTGGGGGTTATGTCAGAGAATCGAATGAAAATAGAAGTAAATGCTTTGAAAGAAGGTATGTTTGTGTCGGACCTGGATCGTCCATGGCATGAAACACCCTTTCCTTTGCAAGGCTTCTATATTCGTGTGGATGATGATGTAAAAGCACTCACCGATTATTGTAAACATGTATTTATAGATACTAGGCGACAGAAGTCTAAAGGTGCTTATGAAAGTCATGCAAAAGTAGAAGAGCCTGAAAAAAAAGCTAAATCGAATGCTAAAAAGGCAGAGGATCAAATAGTTAAACTTCCGCCCATCGTGATTAAGTCGCCGCAATCATATCAATTAAGTGCGAGTATTAAGAAAGAAATTTCGCGATCTGAAAAGTTACATAAACATGTTTATGAAGCCATTGATAATGTCTTTTCAGCTATTGAGCAGGGTGAGACGGTCTCAGTTAAAGAGACTGAAACTGTCGCGGAAGGTATGGTAGAAAGTGTTGTTAGAAATCCAGATGCATTGGTATGGCTTGCAAAAATGAATGATGAGGATGCGCATAGTTATCAGCATTCTGTTAAATCATCTATCTGGGCTTTGGTTTTTGGACGTCATCTTGGGCTTAATAAAGCGATGCTTAAATCTTTGGCGATGGGGGTGCTACTTTCTAAAATAGGCAAAACAAAATTATCAGCCGACTTATTAGAAAATGAAACGCAGCTAAGTGCCGAGCAGCAAACTATATATCAACAATATGTGCAAAATAGTGTGGACTTATTGAATGATATGGATGATATACCTAGTGGTGTTAGTTCAATTGTTGAATACCATCAAGAGCGACATAACGGCACAGGGTTTCCTAAAGGCGTGACCGGTGATCGAATCCCGTTGTTAGCTAAAATTGCAGGTTTGGTAGACTTTTATCAAGATATGATTACACCACGAGAAACTAGTCTGGGTTTATCGCCTTTAGATGCTGTTTCCAAATTGTATGGGCTAAGGAATATTGCTTTCCAGCAAGATCTTGTTGAACGGTTTATTGAGGCTGTTGGTGTTTATCCTACTGGAACCTTAGTGGAGCTGAATTCTAAAGAGGTTGGTATTGTTACCGGGCATAACTTGGATCGTCGTTTGTTACCTAAAATAATTGTCGTATTGGATGAGCATAAGCAGCCTTTGAAGACGGGTAAAATTATCGACCTTAAAGAGCAGAGTGAATCCAAGAGACGCATGAAAGCGAGCCATCAAGCTTTGTATATTAAAGACAGTCTTCCAAAAGGTGCGTATGATATTGACGAAAACCAGTACTTATTAAGCGGAGCAACTTCACGTTGGAGTTGGCGTCATTTAGCAGGCTCACTTGCAGCGAGTTAGGTGATTTGTTTGCGATAGGTCTTGCCGTAGAATCTTTAAATGTCATTACTACAGCCCCCTCCTTCATTGATAAAACGATCTGATCGATATTGTGCTACTTGTTATAAAGCCAGATCTGCTTGCATTTGCGTCTGGTTGAAGCCTCAAAAAACACATCTACCCACCTTAATTTTGCAGCATCCTAATGAACAGATAAAACCCCTTGGAACCGCTAGAATTGCCGAATTGGGTTTGGATAAAGTAAAGTTATCTATTGGGCTTGAGCATGCTTCTGAGAGTATTTTGGGAGCATTGAAGGGCCTTGGGGCAAGTAAGCCCGCATTACTTTATAGTCAAGTATTTCCTAACTCCTCAGCGCACTATGTTATTGATTTTGATCGTTTTGATTTTAATAATAGTGCTTCTATTGATAACTCAGCCTTTATTGATAATCCGGCTTTTATTGATGAGAGTATATTAGCCAATGTTGACTCCCTTATCTTGCTGGATGGGACCTGGCGAAATACTCGTGAAATATTATTACTCAATGAGTGGCTAAAATTTCTACCTGTGATTACATTGAAGGGGGTTGGTGAAAGTCGATATAGGATAAGAAAAGCGCAAGACGCAGGGGCTTTGGCTACGATAGAAGCGCTGGCAAAAGTTATGATGGTGATGGATGAACGTGTCAGTTTGCCGGACTTATTGCGTCCATTTGAAAAAATGATTGAGTATCAAATTTCCAGAATGGGTGAAGCTACGTTCAGAAAAAACTATTTAGATTAGCTTTATAGTTTAATGAGCAAAATGTTATTGCAAGGCATTAGCTTGAAAATAAGAAAAACGCCTCCAGATAGAACCCTCTTCCATCATTCAATAATTGTTAGATTATCAGCTTGTATAGATGATGCTATACCCTTTTTTGGCCGCTTTTTAATCAGGAAACGTAATGGCAAATGCCTTAGAGATATCCAATTTAAGTAAGACCTATAGTAATGGTCATCAAGCGCTTAAGAATATTAGCTTTTCGGTTGAACAGGGCGATTTTTTTGCGCTTCTAGGGCCTAATGGTGCGGGTAAATCGACCATATTAGGTATTGTTTCTTCCTTAGTGAATAAAACCTCAGGCTCAGTCAAAATATTTGAGCATGATCTCGATAAAAGCCTGGTGAAAGCAAAAACATGTTTGGGCGTCGTACCTCAGGAATTTAACTTTAATCAGTTTGAAAAAGTGAGAGATATCCTGATTACTCAGGCGGGGTATTACGGAATTCCGGCATCGAAAGCGAATGAGAGTTGTGACTTTTTTTTAAAGAAACTAGGGCTATGGGATAAGCGAGATGTTCCTTCACGAATGCTATCTGGTGGAATGAAACGTCGTTTAATGATTGCACGGGCTTTGGTGCATAAACCAAAACTGCTTATTCTTGATGAGCCAACTGCGGGTGTGGATATAGAACTTCGGCGTTCAATGTGGGACTTCCTTAAAGAAATTAATGAACAAGGTACAACTATTATTCTGACCACCCATTATTTGGAAGAAGCCGAAGCATTATGCAGGAATATCGCCATTATTGATCAGGGGGATATTTTAAAAAATACCAGTAAGCAAGTTTTGCTGAGCACCCTGAATGTCGAAACATTTATTCTGGATCTTGATACCAGGTTAAGTGAGCCGCCTGAAATATCAGACTTCGAAACTCGTTTAAATGATGAGGGGCAGTTAGAAGTCGATATCAAAAGTGAACAAGATATGACGCAGTTATTTGAACAACTTAAAGGTTTTGAATGGCGTGTGACGAGTATGCGAAGTAAATCAAATAGATTAGAAGAGCTGTTTCTGGATTTGGTGACAAATGGCAAAGTTGATAGTGCCGAGAAAGCAGGCTAACAAAAAGTAAGTTTGAGGACGGAATAAGTTATGACTGCACACGAAATATGGACGGCATTTTCCACCATTGTCGTAAAAGAAATAAGAAGATTTATGCGTATTTGGGTACAAACCCTTCTTCCACCCGCTATTATGATGGCCTTGTACTTTGTGATTTTCGGGAATTTGATTGGTTCCCGTATAGGTGAAATGGATGGTTTCGATTACATGGAGTTCATTGTTCCTGGTTTGATTATGATGTCGGTGATTACTAATTCTTATGCGAATGTTGTCTCGTCATTTTTTGGCATGAAGTTTCAGCACAGTATTGAAGAAATTCTAGTTTCGCCTGTGCCCAATTGGGTGGTGCTTTCAGGATATGTGATGGGGGGGGTAGGGCGAGGCTTAGCTGTCGGTTTAATCGTGACCTTACTTTCGCTTGGTTTTACTGACTTACATATTCAGCACATTGGTGTCACAGCGAGTGTTGTCCTACTAACGGCTATATTGTTTTCGTTGGGTGGCTTTATAAATGCCATCTTTGCCACAAAATTTGATGATATATCTATTGTGCCCACCTTTATTCTGACTCCGCTAACATATTTAGGTGGCGTTTTTTATAGTATTAGTTTGTTGCCCGATTTTTGGCAAGGGGTATCTCATATCAACCCGATTCTTTATATGGTTAATGCTTTTCGCTACGGAATATTAGGGGTGAGTGATGTCGATATTGTATTTTCTTACCTTATGATTATAGGGTTTATTGTTGCCTGTTTTTTGTATGCACTGCACTTACTGAACAAAGGCCAAGGAATACGCTCCTAACAAGTTAAAATATGGAAGTTTGTTGATAAGGTTTGAGGCCAATAAGGTTATAGAGCATGAAGGTTATAGAGCATGAAGGTTAAGATGTATGAAGGTTATAGAGCATGAAGGATAAAAAATATGACTGAAGCCAATCAAAGTCAATTAGGAAAAGGAACAGAGTATGATCAAGCTTATAGTCCTGATTTACTTTTTCCTCTTGCAAGAAGTCATAACCGAGCAAGTTTGAATTTAGGAGTCACTTTACCTTTTAAGGGGGAGGATCTATGGACATGTTATGAGCTTTCCTGGCTAAATTCATCAGGTAAGCCGCAAGTGGGCATTGCATATTTCCGCTTTCCTGCGAATTCACCTTACATGATTGAGTCAAAATCCTTTAAGTTGTATCTCAATGCTATTAATCACTTGTCGTTTGAGAGCAAACAAATGCTACAGGCGCTGCTTGCGGGTGACTTGAGTGAAGCGAGTGGTGCAGAGGTAGAAGTGCTTGTTAGCGCTGTTAATGATGCGCAAAACACTGTGAATACGACTGATCAGCCTTATGTTTGTATTGATGATCTGGAGGTCAGTGAGTTTGAATATCTCCCTAACCCTGAATTGTTATCATTGGATGATTCTAGTTCAGAAGAGGTAAGTGAATTTTTATGTTCTCATTTACTACGTTCAAATTGTCCGGTCACTGGGCAGCCAGATTGGGGAACGGTTTATATTCAATACTCGGGGAAAAAGATCAATTACGAAAGCTTATTGCGTTATATTGTGTCGTTTAGGCAATGTCAGGACTTTCATGAGCATTGCGTGGAAAGAATTTTTACTGATCTGTTAGCTCAGTGTCAATGCGAGTCATTGAGTGTTTATGCGCGTTATACACGACGAGGCGGTTTGGATATTAACCCTTATCGAGCTACATCTGATTTGCCATCGAAAGCAGAAAATATTCGCACGGCAAGGCAGTAATGTGCCTCCGGCCATCAAGCCTATATGCCATATTAGGCTGGCCGCTTTGAGCATTTTTCAGACAATTTTACCTTCTAGAAAAAGACTACTAAGAATCTTTTAGCTTTTCTGTTGCGCGTTCTAAAGCGTTCACGATAGCTTCTTTATTGTCCTGACCCACTTTGCCGGTATCAAGGTACATCGCAAAGCCTTCGGTTTCGTGTTCAATAAAGCTCTGTCCAGCGCCAATATCCCTTCTTAAATCGACTATTTGATAAATAGCAACGGGTCGAGAAAAGCCTTTTACCGTGATTTCACCTTTATCACGACACATTACCTTGTCTTTTATCAGTGAAAAAGTCTCATATGATATTAGAATTTCACCGGGTTCAGAGAGCGCCTCAAGGCGGGATGCCAAATTGACCTCTTTTCCTATAATAGTGTAATCCATACGGTTTTCGGCGCCGAAGTTACCAACGGTACTAAAGCCGGTACTAATGCCTATGCGTATCTCAAGTGGGGTTTTGATGCCCTGGCTTTGCCACTTTTGACGAAGAATTTTCATGTGTTTGCGCATTTCTATCGCCATTGATACGCAGGCAAAGGTGTCTTCTTTAACGCCACGACTAGTTGGGTCGCCAAAGAAAATCATGATGCTATCACCAATAAATTTATCAATGGTGCCACCATACTTTAAGGCAATCTGTGACATCTCATTAAAATAATTGTTCAATAAGTCAGTTAGTCCTTCAGGTTCCATTTCTTCAGAAAGTTCGGTAAAACCTTTAATGTCAGAAAAGAAAATAGAAAGACGCTTACGTTGCGTTTCAAGTCTAACGTCTCTTTCACCAGTAAAAATTGATTGCCAAACTTGAGGAGAAAGGTATTTTGCCAGCTTATGGGATAAAGTAATTGATTGTTCTCTTTGAGATTGAATCTGGTGTTTCGCTTTATGCAGTGCTTCTGCTTGTTGGTGGGTGTAGTAGGCGGTTACACAGACGTAAACGCAGGCGCTCATTCCAGCAACAAGATCTACTAATAGTGGGGCGTCAGGGGCAAAATCCAAGCCAAATACTATTGAGGATATAATGGTCGAAACGAAGGTGATCAAAATACCTTTGATCCATAAGCTCATACCTCCCACAACAATGAAACTGAAGCTGGCCATTAATATATTGAAGATAGTGACCATCAAACTGAAGTCAATCAGCACAATAGTAATCCCCACAATAATGCCATCCATTATCAATGTATGTTCTCTAGTATCAGGATTTTGATCAAGTTTGAGATAGCGAATAACAAAATACAGTAAATGTGGCCAAAGCATTGCCGCAGGAATAAACCAGATCATATAGCTAGCGAAGTGGTTTTCCAGTATGCCGACAGCCATAGTAATGCTGGAGGTAAGATATGCCAGTACACGACCATTATATGCAGGCATCACAGAGGGGGCTGCATCGGTGCTGGGATTGCTTGTTTCTATAGGTAATTTTGTTGGAGTCATTAGTATCACTTTTTGATGTAGCCGCGAAGATTATCAGTTCCTCCAGCCTTAGACAAATGCAATGAGCTTTAACTTTTTCTAGATAAAATCAGATTTCATTTAAAGGTGTGGGCGCGTTTATTTTCTTTAAATTGGACTCGGTGAATTTTTGCCGTTTATAAAATAGCCAATAATAATATAAGTGATTGAAAAGTAATGCTTATTGTTATTTTGTTGAGTGTTGGCATTGCAATTGCTACTACTAAGTTACAAATAATCTAACACGATATGAGTCACTTGATTTTATTGTTTTGTTATCTGTCTGAACTATTAAGAAGTAAGGCAAATTTAAGGCCGACTTTATAAACAGGTAACAAAAAGCTAGGAGTTTAAATGAGTATTTCTTTTAGTAACGCATTAGGTATTCACGAGCAGGCGCTAGAGCTTAGGGTTAAGCGTGCAGAGGTTTTGGCTAACAATTTAGCCAATGCTGATACGCCTGGATTTAAGGCGCGTGATATAGATTTTAAAGCGGTACTTGGGAATCAGATGGCCTCTCAGGGGATGGAAAAGCCTTTAGAGATGGCGGCAACAAACGGACAGCATTTGCCTCATGGGCAATTTGGAGGTCCAGATGATTTGCTTTACAGGACGCCTAGTCAGCCTTCTATGGATGGAAACACTGTTGATACCCAAGAAGAGATGGCCGAATTTATGAAAAATACTATGCAGTATCAGTCCAGTTTCCAGTTTCTAAGTGGAAAGTTTAAAGCGATTACTAGCGCGATCAGGGGTGATTAGTTATGTCTCTCAGTCAAATTTTTGATATTGCCGGTTCGGGGATGGCGGCTCAGTCGCTCCGTCTGAATACGACAGCGAGTAATATTGCTAACGCAGATAGTGCGAGCAGTAGTACTGATGAAGTTTATCGAGCCAGAAAGCCCGTGTTTTCAGCAGTGCATCAGAATGCACTCCAGCAGGCTATAGGTGGAGACTCTATGTCTGCTCAGTCAGGGTCTTTAGGTGTTCAGGTTAAAGGTGTTATTGAAAGTGATGCGCCTCTGGATATGCGTTTTCAGCCTGATCACCCGCTTGCTGATGAGCGTGGATATGTAATGTATCCGAATGTGAATGTGGTCGAAGAAATGGCGGATATGATGTCGGCATCAAGAAGCTTTCAAACTAATGTTGATGTCATGGATGCTGCAAAAACCATGATGCAGCGTTTGTTAACTTTAGGTCAGTAGGGAGTGGAACAGTATGTCAGAAATTAATAGTGCAACTTCGGCCACGAGTGATGTTTTAGCTGATTACCGTTATGAGCCTAAGGTCGAAGCTTCTGGGACTTCCGAATTAGGAAAAAACGAATTCATGGAGTTGATGATTGCTCAAATGGAAAACCAGAACCCGTTGGAACCTCAGGATAATGGCGAGTTTATTTCTCAATTGGCTGAATTCAGCTCGTTGGAGGAAATGACAAAAATGTCGACATCTATAGATGGCTTATCAAACCAGTATCAGTCTAGCCAGGCGCTGCAAGCTTCAGCTATGGTTGGGCGTACGGTGTTAGTGCCGGGGTCAGAGGCGCCTGGGGGGAGTGGTGGTTATATGAGCGGCACGATTTTGCTACCGGAAAGTACGGGGTCACTCAAGGTAAGTATTTTGAATGGTTCAGGCGAGTTGGTGGATCAATTTGACTTGGGGCAACAAGTTGCCGGTTCTATTCCTTTTGCATGGGATGGAACAAATAGTAAGGGCGAGGCAATGCCATACGATGAGTACACTATTAAGGCTGAAGCTAGTCAGGGGGGTACTACGACGCAAATGGATACCTTGTTGTCTGCTCATGTGAATAGTGTGTCGATCGGGACAGGTGGCGCGATATCGCTAAACTTATCCGGAATGGGGGCCGTTCCACTCGAAAATGTTCGTGAAATTAACTAGTTGCTGGTTTAGTTAATAAATTGTAGTCAACAGGTTTTAGTAAACAAATAGCTCAGAGAGATAAAGATTTTAGCGTTTTAATCTTTATAAAAAACAAGTATTCAATCAAGTATCTAATACAGAGGTGTGCCATGACGTTTAACGTTGCACTAAGTGGATTGAGAGCATCCGCCACAGAGTTAGAAATAACAGGTAATAATATTGCTAACGCCAGTACCGTCGGCTTTAAACTTTCGAGGGCTGAATTTGGTGATGTTTATTCGAATAGCTTTTTAGGCGGGGGGAGTGCGAGTACGGGTGATGGTGTGGCTGTACAAAATGTTCGTCAATTGTTTAGTCAGGGGAATGTCAGTTTTACCGATAATAGTCTGGATTTAGCTATTACCGGTAATGGCTTCTTTGTGGTCAGTGATCAAGGGGAAGCTAAGTATTCACGTGCAGGTCAATTTGGTGTTGATAAAGATGGCTTTCTGGTGAACAACACGGGCATGAATATTCAAGGCTTTCAGGCGGATGCAGAGGGTACTGTTTCGGGTGTTTTGGACGACTTGGTTGTAGAGACGAGTGATTTACCGCCAGCACGGACGACATCTGTAGACGGTGTGATGAATTTAGACTCATCCGAATCTGTTTTGACTCAAAGTGGCTCAACTGTGGGTACTAATGGCACCAGTATTGGTGTGGTTCAGGCTAATACGGTGAATGGTTATGCTCCCCAGTCAATAGATATTTCTTTGGTAGATGGTACTACTGCGACGGTTACAACTACCCAAGATGCGAGTGCGGGTACGATAGCTGCTCAATTTAGTTTAATCGAAGGGGTAGAGGCAACGGCGTCTACCAGCGCCACTATTTCATCGGCGGCTTACACGAATACTTCGGGTGCTATGAATGTCAGCATTAATGGTATTAGCTTTCAGCCGACGGGGGCGACCACGGCTTTGCAGTTGGCGGATTTGGGTGCAAAAATTAATGCCTCTTCCTTGGTGGGGGTGACGGCTGTTGTGGTGCCCGCAACAGGTGATTTACAGATAATTCAAGACCAGGGGGCTGACTTGATATTCGGTTTTGCGGGTTCTGCGGGTGATCCTGTGGGGCCTCCTATAGTTGCTCCGGATACATTTGATATTCAGGGAGTGGACACGCCTGTTACCTCATTAACATTGGGTACGGCGCAGGCACAAGGTACGGTGGGTGGTTCGGTGAACTTTATACTGGATGACAATGTATCGATGACTAATGCTAGTGCAACAACGCCTTTGGTGGCTAACTTTACCGGTGCACCTTTTATTAATAATCAGTTTTCACCTAATGACCCGGGTACTTATAACCATGCTACCTCAACAACTATCTATGATAGTTTGGGTAATTCACATGTCTTATCCACGTTTTTTGTAAAGCAGGAATCGACCACCGCTAACCCGAATTCCTGGCAAATGCATGTATTGATTGATGGTGAAGATGTGGGGGATCCTTTAATTGGCACCACGCCCGAAAGAGCGACTTTTAATATGGTATTTGAAACCGATGGTACGCTTAATACCACTTTATCGGATGATATATTGATTTCTAATTGGGTGCCTCTCGATGAGAACGGTGATCCAGCTGGGGCTCAAGGTCCTTTGAACGTCGTGGCGGGGGGGCAGTTGCCTATAGTTGATCCGCCAACAAGTTCAAACTTTGAGATTGATATGACTGATTTGACCCAGTTTGGGAGCCCGTTTGCGGTCAATGATTTGAGTCAGAATGGTTTTACCACGGGTCGATTAGTGGGTTTGGATGTTGATTCGTCTGGTGTTATCTTGTCGCGATTTTCCAATGGTGAGTCTTTAGTGTTGGGGCAGGTAGCATTGGCAAACTTTAATAATAGTGAGGGTTTGTCTCCTGATGGGGATAGTACTTGGGTGCAGACCTCGGCATCGGGTGATCCTATTATAGGTGCGCCAGGAACGGCTTCTTTGGGTGTCTTGACATCGTCAGCTGTTGAACAGTCGAATGTTGATCTGTCGAATGAGTTGGTGAACTTGATTGTTGCGCAGCGAAACTATCAGGCAAACTCTAAAACCATCGAAACCGCTGATACCATTCAGCAGACGATTCTAAATATCTAAGTTAGCTAGCTTAAAAGGCCGGTTTTAAAAAACTGGCCTTAAATATGCATATCTTAGGTTTTTGGGTGTTGATGAGGTAAACCTGATGGATAAAGCTCTTTTTATCGCGATGAGCGGCGCTAAACAGAATATGTTGGCGCAGCGTGCGCATGCCAACAATTTGGCGAATGTAAATACCACTGGTTTCAAAGAGGATTTTGCTCAAGCCAGAAGTATGCCTTTATATGGCGAGGGTCAGCCTACGCGAGCCTACGCACTAACAGAGCGGCCGGGTACAAATTTTGAAGCAGGCCCTTTGAATCAAACCGGTAACTCCTTGGATATTGCAATTAAAGGCGAGGGGTGGATCGCAGTGCAGGCTGCAGACGGAACTGAGGCTTATACTCGTTCAGGTGATTTATCTATTGATGTAAATGGGCAGTTAAGGACAGGCGGAGGTTTGCCTGTTATGGGTAATGGCGGGCCCATTGTTTTGCCGCCAGCGGCAACAGTTGAGATTGGGGCTGATGGTACAGTTTCTGTTTTACCTTTAGGGGCGACGGCGGTTGGTTTAGCTCAAATTGATAGAATTCGCCTTGTAAACCCTGATTCAGATACCTTGGAAAAACGTGAAGATGGCTTGGTGCATATAAAGGATGGTGCAGATGAGCCGGGTGTAGATGGTACGATTCGTGTAGAACAAGGTTTTCTCGAAGGCTCTAATGTAAATGCAATTTCTTCTTTAACAGATATCCTTTCTTTAACTCGTCAATACGAGCTTCAAGTCAAATTAATGAGCCAAGCTGATCAGCTTTCTCAATCTACGGCACGTTTGTTGCAGTTCTCCTAATAAGACCATAAAAGCGTCAGAAAAGCGGCACTCAATTGCTGCTTTTAATTTCGCTTTTATTGCGCCATTTTATCGGCGCATCTTTGTTTCTTGTTTTTTAGTATCGATGTTTAAAACCGCTTACTAGAGCAAGATTAAAAATAACGTATAAAAAGCTACATGTTAAATAATACGTGTTAAACAAAGAGCTGGTCAGATTGATTCGTTGTCAGAATTCCAATTTGGGAGAATTACCATGCATCCGGCCCTTTATGTTAGTAAAACAGGCTTAAGTGCTCAAGATATGTCGCTTACCACGATTTCGAACAACTTGGCGAATGCCAGTACAGTTGGTTTCAAACGTGATGAAGCTGTTTTTCAAGACTTGCTCTATCAAGTTAAGCGCGAACCTGGCGGCTTAAACTCTCAGAACTCTGAGCTCCCATCAGGTTTGCAGTTAGGTACCGGTGTACGCATTGAAGGGACAACGAAACAATTTACGCAAGGCTCGCTTGAAATAACCGAGCAAGCTTTGGATGTTGCCGTGAATGGTCGTGGTTTTTTCCAAATTCTTTTACCTGATGGTACAACCTCATACACTCGTGACGGCCAGTTTCAATTAAATTCTGATGGTCAGGTTGTAACAGCTAGTGGCAACCTTTTAGAACCTGCGATTACGATTCCGAGTAATGCTTCCAATGTGACCATTGGGGAAGATGGCATTGTGAGCGTGTCTATTACTGGTGAAACGACGACACAAGATGTTGGCCAAATATCAACGGTTGACTTTATTAATCCGCAAGGCTTAAAAGCGATTGGTAATAACCTATTTCGTGAAACTGCAGCCAGTGGTAATGCTCAAACAGGTACGCCTGGATTAAGTGGCTTTGGTGATCTAAAGCAAGGCATGTTGGAACAATCAAACGTTGATACCGTAAAAGAGCTAGTTAGCATGATTACCGTACAGCGTGCCTATGAGATGAACTCCAAGGTCGTCTCAACGGCTGATCAGATGCTGCAATATATTACTCAGAATCTTTAATACTCTGTGAGTTAATTTGAAGCGCTATTGTTTTGAGCTGTGCTCATTTAAATCGTAATTATTTGAATCGTACTTAATTGAATATTAAACAGGAGGCAAGGATGAATATTTTTACCCATAAAAGAGTTGTTATACATTCAGCCATGAAATCTGTTGATTTGAATGATGGCATTATAAAAATACTCGTATTGCTTTCATGCTTTTCTCTATTGAGTGCCTGTAATTCTTTTACACGCGAACGGCCAATGCCAGATGACCCGGCTTATGCACCTGTATCTACAGGTTATTTACAAACGGGGGGGATGGTCACCGGGAGTATTTATCAGCCAAATCGTAATTTTAGTTTTTATGGTGATCAAGTAGCGTTAAATGTGGGTGATATTCTCACGGTTTTATTGGAGGAAAATACTAGTTCCTCTAAATCAGCGGATACCTCGTATGATAAAGACGATGAAGTGGCCTTTAATGAAGCGACTATTTTAGGTAATGCTATTCAGGGACACGGTTTAAGTTTATTGACCAATCCGAGTTTCGAACGCGCCTTTGATGGTAAAGCGTCAAGCGATCAAAGTAATAGTTTGCAGGGTAGTATTTCCGTTACTGTGTCGGCAGTGTTGCCGAATGGTGTTTTGCGAGTACAAGGTGAAAAGTGGCTCCAGCTTAATCAGGGTGACGAATATATTCGTTTAACCGGTTTGGTTCGCCCTCAGGATATTGGTACCGATAATACCATTCCTTCCTCTAAAATTGCCGATGCGCGCATCGCTTATGGTGGTACGGGTGAGTTTGATGAGGTAAATCGTCAAGGTTGGTTGTCTCGTTTCTTTAATAGCGAATGGTGGTTCATGTGAAAAAATCATACTTGAGTACACGTTATTTGAATTCGGCTTCTTATATGAAGACATCAGTATCGTTGTCTTCTCAGCACTCTTTAGGCTTATTCTTTCCGTTTGAGACATCATTGACTCGAGAGCCAAAACTTAAGCTAAAGCAGATTTTCTTAATGTTTGTTGCTTTTATCCTAGTCAGTTTTGACGTCAACGCTGATCGCTTAAAAGATATTGCCAGTGTGCAGGGTGTTCGTTCAAATCAATTAGTTGGTTATGGCCTGATCGTCGGTTTGAGTGGTACAGGTGATAACACGCCTTTTACCAGCCAAACTTTTCGAAACCTAATGGATAAATTTGGTATTACGATTCCAAATGGTGTGGACCCAAAAGCTAAAAATGTTGCAGCGGTATCGGTGCATGCTGAGTTACCCCCATTTGCAAAACCGGGACAGAAAATTGATATCACCGCATCTTCTTTAGGGGATGCGAAAAGTCTTCGGGGAGGCAGTTTAATTATGACGCCTTTGAAAGGGGTTGATGGTCGTACTTATGCTATGGCTCAGGGGAGTTTGGTTGTAGGCGGTTTTGGTGCTGAAGGTGCTGATGGTTCATCTATTCAGGTTAATGTACAGAGTGTGGGCAGAATTCCTAATGGCGCAACCGTTGAGCTTTCTATTCCTTCTCCCTTTCATCGTGGTGACACTTTAACGTTTGATCTACATCGCCCTGATTTTACCACTTCGATGAACGTAAGCCAGCGTATTAATGACTTACTCGGTCCGGGCACTGCTTTTTCACAAGATGCGACATCTATTTCAGTGAAAGCGCCAAGAAATGCCTCTCAGCGGGTGAGTTTCTTATCCATGCTTGAGAATATGAATGTGGAGACGGGTGAAGAAGCTGCCAGAGTGATCATCAATTCTCGTACAGGCACCATTGTTGTGGGGCAAAATGTAAAAGTTTTACCTGCCGCGGTCACGCATGGCAGTTTATCGGTCACCATCACCGAAGACCCAGAGGTGAGTCAACCTAATGCTTTGGCTGGCGGACAAACTGTCGTCGTGCCGCGCTCAGGTGTAGAAGCAAAACAAGAGCCTGGCCGAATGTTTAAATTTGGTCCTGCTGCGACTTTAAGTCAGATCGTACAAGCAGTGAATCAGGTGGGCGCAGCACCGGGTGACATTATGGCAGTGCTTGAAGCCTTGAAACAGGCTGGTGCACTCAAAGCCGACATAATCGTGATATAGGTGATCTGATGAATACTAATCTGCTATCACAAGTGCACAACCCTCTGGCTATGGCTCAGGGTAATGTACTCGGTCAGGCTAACGCACTAGGTCAAGGCAATGTTTTGGGTCAAGGTAATGTATTAGGTCAAGGCAATGTTTTGGGTCAAGACAGCGCCCTTAATCAAGATGCGCGTTTTCGTCAGGCAAATGTCGAACCACTAAATAGCGATAAGT
>Ga0209290_1000553_pt1 | contig 25493 bp, 17 predicted proteins | sample EN1Hudsemesocosm_2_FD_184632 | JGI IMG/M metagenome (GOLD analysis project Ga0209290, IMG submission 184632) | Methane-oxidizing microbial communities from mesocosms in the Hudson Canyon - EN10B Hudson Canyon (SPAdes) (version 2) | ecosystem: Environmental > Aquatic > Marine > Cold seeps... | reverse complement strand
ATGGCTGAAGCTAACCCTAACTCCTTTTCGAAGTTCTTAAAGTGGTCATTCCATACTTCAGTCAAGTAATAGGGCTCTATGAAAACCCAGCCTTCACTTTTCTTAAACTCTTCAAATGAAGAAATTGCTCTACCATTTGAGGCTTTCTGAGATATAAGCTTTTGCGGAAATGTTTCTGCTTCTTTTACTAAGTCATCAGGTAATCCTGAGCAACCGGAAATAGTAAAAGCGAACACAACCACGCCAATTAAGCTTGAATAATGTTTGGCTTGAGTTATCAAAACCAAAACCTCCCTTATTAGATTGAAATTAATGTAAGCGAGCGATTAACCCTGCATAGGTTTTAGGCCGCGAGTATTTTTATAGCACTCGGCTTAATCTGCTTACTGATAAAAGCCTCTCTATCTGGCTTTTCATCAGACTCTTCATGCCATGTTTCTATGGTTAAGCATTTCCCGTCGTTTGATTCGAATTCATAAGCTCGCATAGGTGTGCCATCTTTTAGCTCGCCACTTTTTGAAAATCGACCGGCCCAAGTATCTTCTTCGGAGTATTCATAATTGACGCCTTTAAAGCTAATGACGCCTTCTTCTTCCTCTGCTATATCTTCAAGAAGGGCGGTTGTCAACTTCTTACCTGCAACAGAAATTTCCCTAAGCTTAACTAGGTCGGTGGTCAGAAATACCTCAAGCTCGTCATCTTGTTCCCACTCAAGATAACTTTTCTTGCCGTTTTTAATCGAAAAGAGCTCTAGTTCGGTGATAACGTAGTCATTCTTTCTGGGCGCAAAGCTACTCCACTTAACATCAAGATAACGGCTGACGGATTGCACCTTAAAGACATCTTCACTCAACTCCAGGAAAGAGCCTTGTACTAAATCTTTAACAGACAACTTTTTGGCTTTCGACTCAGGTAGAATATTTAGTTCCCGAATAGTGTCTAGTCTGACTTTGATGTTATGCATCTTTATCATCCTTAATGACTTCACCTTCAATTTCTTTCTCTGGTGGTTTTGGCGCATTATTCAAACGAGTTTCTTTGAGGGCTTCAGCAGTAGGGTTAAGCGCCGATGTCATTTCTGCTAGACGTGCACTTGATTCTCTCGCTTTGATAGTACTTTCAGCCATTGTGGCATTTGCTTTATCGACCGCCTGCATTAGCTGGTCAAATCCTTCTTCCATTTTTTCCAGTGCAATAACGGGATTGTTATATAATTCACCAATCTCGTCAGCGGCCTGATTAACGGCAGAAGCGTTCTGGGCCATTAAGTCGCCAAGCCCTTCTTGCATAGAAGAAACCGCTTTCTGGATGGTCTTCTGTTTTGCTAATGCGGATTGAATCCTCAAGGCGTTGTTCATTACCATGGGGCCAACAACCAAGGCGCTATCTATTTGTTCGCTTAGCGGCTCGTTAGTCGCAATGGTTTGATCGATACTGACAAAAAATTGAACAGCAGCTTGCTCCATCGTTCGTAAATCACGTACTCTTCTAGCGGCCTTGTTTAGTATCTGCGATATCTTTTGTTTCTCTTGAGGGTCAGAGTCGTCAACCTGAGAGAGCATTTCATCAGCTTGAGCCATCACAAGCTCAGTTACATGAATATCCGACTGTATTTCTCTCTGCGCAGCTTCTATTTCATAGTATTGCTGTTCTAGCTCAATATTTGTCTCAAGAAGAGTATCCTTACCCGCCCTAAGCCCATTGAAAATAGCATTAACATTCGACTGCATAGGTTCATACTTGTTAATGAACTTGGAGATAGCTTTTCTTTTTATGGCGCCTGGCATCCATGAAAACCACCACTTCTTGTGCAGAGCATGAGGGTTTAGTTCATCCATGACACTGCGTAATTCAAGAAGTTTTTCACCTGCCGGCGATTTACCATCTAGTCCTTTGAGTAGAGAGCTAACGTTCCCCGTCATTGAGTCATTAGCGCGTACCATTCTTTTATGAGAGCTGGACCCGATATCATCAATGATTCGCATAAGCGCGGGACCATTGGTCTCTTTGATCTTATCAATAACCGCCAAACTCTCCGCTTTCATTTCCTGAACTTGAACTTCGGATGCCCACTTAGGTGTTTTACTTTCCTTTCTCATATTGATTCCAACTTTTAAACGTTAAAACGATGTTTTAAGAACTTAGCTTTTGTATTAAATTCATTAGAATTCTTATTAATAAGCAGCTCGTCGATTTCTTTTAATTCAGATTGAATTCCTTTAAGCCCTTCTAATAATTTAGCGATGACATCTTCGCTACTTCGCTGATCTTCTTTCAGAGACAAATAAGGCCTAACCGATTTTTCAGGGAGGTATTCAGTAGCCATACGATTCACTACCCAATAGAGTTCACCGCCTGGCACAGCGTCATTCACTAAAGGCAAAATATTTACTAGATCATCGATTGTGGTTTCCAGTACCTTTTGTACGTTTTCTGGAATAATGGTTTTACGGATTTCGATATTTAATAGCACTAATGACTGCATGCTATTTTCAATATTATTCACCGGCTCTTCTGTACTCGTTTCATTTGTATCTTTCGACTTTTCAGAGTCAACTTTTGAGAAATAGAGGTAAGAAACGACGCAAGCTACTAAGCCACCAATTAAACCAGCGGTAATGCCGATGAACATAAACGCAATTAGAAAAATCCCAAAGCCTATTAAGCAGGGGAGGTAATGTTTATTACTTATTTTCATTTAAATATTCTCTTCATGTATTAGGTGAATTCTATTAATCGATAACGCTTAAATTTGCTTTCCACGCATATGATTGCTTACTTCTAGCTTTTCTGGATTAAAGGCAGCCTTCAAAATTGCGATACATTTATCAGGCTCAGAGTCGCCGCACATAAAAATATCAAATGCTGCATATCCATGCTCTGGCCAGGTATGAACGCTTATATGAGACTCTGCTAAGACAGCTACTCCCGAGATCCCGCCTGTTGGCGTAAAATGATGCAAGTGGATATGCAATAGTGTTGCCCTTGCTTCATCAACACACTTTCTCAGGCTGCTTTCCATTAACTTTAAATTATCAAGCTCTGAAGCGCCCCATAAATCAATTAGTAAATGTTCTCCGGCATAAACCATACCGTTTTTTTCCATGAAGTGATCTTTAGGCAGCTCTACATTTGCCTGTAATCTGTTCATTAATCGCACCTTTCCCTTGAATTGTTTGGAGTACTCGAGTTTTCAACTGCCGCTTCTCTAAGTCGACGTAAACGCAAGTAAGCGATCATTTGATAATTAGGAGTAATAGTTGCGTATTACTGCAATTGTGAGTGCTGAATAGTGCGAAACATGGACAGCTCCACGTTTCCTTCAATCAGGTGCGGTATTTTTACCCTAAGTGTTTACAGTTGGTCAAGATTTGCTTTTTTTTTCGTATAGATTCTTACTTTAAACTCATTTCATTTTTGTTCTGTAAAGTGCTTTGTGCGATATATCTTACATCAGCTTCAGTTATCGTCTGTATATTTTTCAGCTCGCCATCACTAATATATAGCTCATCGCTAGGACAGCAGGGAACTAGGATTCGCTAACAAGGAGTTGGCCATTAAGGATGATAGGAAAAGGATTCATACTCATACGGAAAGAGTATACAAGGATAAGGTTCAAGCTAAGGATTAGCGATAAGGATATACAATTTAGCCTCGTAATTTACGGGGCTTTCTTGTATCTGGGGTTTGGAAAGTATTAAGGTAGAATGATGATAGTTGCTTGCCTTAAATATGGTTATCTAGCAGTAACCTTGAGTTAGCTGTGAAATGGTAGGCTTTTGATAAATGAGCGTTAGTATCCTCTGGTTAATCTATGCGAACGGTTCGAACCCCTAGCTCACTGCCAACTATTTCTTGCTGAAGTAAATGGCTTAATATCCTGGTTTTACTTTTCGCATAGTCATAAGCCCTCTATTAGTACGAATCCTATGGCAGTCTAAAGTTTAATTTATCTCTATTAGTTCAATTAATGGTTGTTCATTGAACACTATTATAGAGTTGCACTTATTGGTATGTCTGGTCAAAAGCAATGCTACTGATATTGTGTATTTACGTAAGTTAGTGTAATTATATGTAACTTGGATCACAGCATCGAAGGGGGAATGGTGTTCTAATCGCTGCTTAATTTTAACTGCAAGCCAAGCTATCAGGCTTGATATAAGTTCGGCAGAATTTAGGAAGGAAACCCTCATGATTAAGCTAATACGTGTCCTTGCAGTAGCGGGTGTTCTTGCAATCGGTTCTACCTCAGTTAACGCGGCATTAATTGACGGTGATGGATTTATGCATGACAGTGTTAGTGGTCTTGACTGGTTGGATATCAGCGACACGATCGGCATATCAATCAACGATATTAACCATGAGTTTCAGCAGGGTGGGCATTTATTTGGGTGGCGTTTTGCGACAAATCTAGACGTGAGCGCATTAATGCTAAATGCTGAAACTCCTAATACAATTGGTCCATGGGAAAGAGCTACCGTGATGCTAAATGTAGATAATAGCGAAAAGACGGCCGCCGATGAAATAGGTGGAATCTTAGGTTGGACAGGGGATAACGCTGAAGGAAACTACATTAGAGCAAATATGGCTACAGATTCGGCTCAAAATCCATGGTTGATCACTTATCTTGCTGATTTGACCACAGGTGATACTATGAATTTGGTCCATGCACCAGCTAATATCTTTGATGAATTAGATGATGTAGGCACACTCTTGGTAAGAAATAGTTTGACTGTGAGAGTTCCGGAGCCCGCTACAATTACTCTGTTAGGGTTTGGCTTAATCGCCTTAGTCTTGATGCGTCGTAAAGTTAAAAGTTAAAAGTTAAAAGTTAAAAGTTAAAAGTTAAAAGTTAAAAGTTAAAAGTTAAAAGATCTATTCTATTGTGTTCGCTCTATGTTCCCAGATTCGCACTGGAACTGAATATTTATAAGTCAGTTAAATCGATTTCAATGGCCTATTAGGCAGAACCACGGACGTGTCATCTATTGGCGCACTTGTGCCAATAGCGGTTACTGAACATTGATGTTAGGTTAGCTGAATTCTTATAGCCGAGCTTTTGGCTTTTCTACTTTAGCTTATAAGTTTCTTTTAGTCTTCTAAGACGCTCTTCTATTTTATTGACTAAAAAATCGATAAACACTCGCAGAACTGGGCGTAAGTATTTATCGCCTAGGTAAACGGCATACACTTCGCCACTGGAGTCTTGATGCATAGATGGCTCCCAGCTAGGCAAGCATACTCTGAGTTTATTTGCATTGATCAGGTCTAGCATCATCCATTGTGACATTAGAACAATACCGCCTCCATTGACGGCTGCTTCCAGAAGAGGGGTTCCACCTTTTGAGCAAAGATTTCCCTGAACAGGTACTTTGATTTGTTTTTTATCTTTTTTAAAGTACCAGTAAGTTCTTTGTCGCTCTTGACTAAGTATCAGACAATTATGATTTGCCAAGTCTTCCGGTCTAATCGGGGGTGTTGTTTGGGCCAGATAAGCCGGCGATGCACAAAGCCATGTGTGGTTAGTAAGTAATTTTCGGGCGCGTAATGAAGAGTCAGCAGGGCGACCAATGCGTATACCTAAATCTATGTTTTCGCGATTTAAATCAATCATTTGATTATCTAGGTTAATTTCAATTTTTACCTTGGGGTATTGTTGTAAAAACTCAGGGAGAAGAGGTGAGACAATTTGCCTACCAAAACTTTCAAATACAGAAATTCTAAGTACGCCTTCGGGCTCTTTATTTATCTGACCAATAGAAGCTTTGAGTTGGTCCGCTTCTATTAATAGTTGTTCGGCGCCTTGTAGAAACTGATAACCATCTTCCGTAAGAGTGAGTTTTCGGGTGCTACGTTTAATTAAGGTTGTGCCTAATTCATGCTCCAGGCTATCGATTTTTCGAGCAATAGAGGATGGTGCCATATTTAAGACAATCCCTGCTTTTGAAAAACTTCCAGTATCTATTACCTTAATAAAAACTTTAATTCGATTTAGCACTTTCTACCTTTGATATATTGTTTAAGTTGTTTTGATCTTACGCACATATTTACTTTTATGTACGGTTATTGGCTTTGCAATTTAAGCAAAACTGATTTGCATATTCCATAGATTCTATTGATTTATGGTTAGGACTACAATGCTAGCTAATTAGTTCCACTATTGAAAATAACCAAAGGGTAGCCAGTGTATGCAATCAAGAATTAACATCAGCCAGTTAGAACCTAAATCTCTTAAAGCAATGATGGGCTTAGAAAATTACCTTAAAGAAACTGACGTAGAGCCTGTGCTGCGTCAGTTGATCAAAATACGGGCATCTATTCTAAATAACTGCGCGTACTGCATTCAGATGCACGCAGAAGAGTCAAAAAAAATGGGTGAAACAGAGCCGCGATTATATGCGCTTTCTGCTTGGGAAGAGTCTCCACTGTTTTCAGAAAAAGAACGCGTTGTACTTAAATTGACCGATGAGATGACCTTAATCTCTATGCAAGGTGTATCTGAAGCAACTTATACCGAGAGTTTGGCTAAGCTTGGTGAACAGGCTCTAGCCCAGTGCATGATGCAGATCGTAACAATCAATATATGGAATAGAATTGCTGTCGCAACCAAGATGGTTCATGAAGCAAACTGATTCCTCGTTGCTTCAGTTCATATACCGTCAATCTTGAGTAGTGCGTGTTTTAGTCTAAATATAAAACGGAGGGATAAGTTGGATCAGGGTAATTCTTTAAACCAAACTGATTGAATTGCGGGTTTGGTTATTTGAGACTGTCTTCAAGGGCTGCTTCAGCTTGCTTTCATTAGCTAAGCTGCCCACTCGCTGAACGTATATTGTGCATTAGTTTGATTTTCCATACCCCAGATACAAGAAAGCCCCGTTAAAAACGAGGCTAAACTGTATATCCTTATCGCTAATCCTTAGCTTAAATCCCTTTCCTTGTATGCTCATTCCTTATGAGAGCAAATCCTTTTCCTATCATCCTTAATAGCCAAATCCTTATTGGCGACTCCTTGTTCCCTGCTGTCCTAGCGATTGAGTCTATATTAGAGATCACGGGATCAGAAACATAGAGACGATATCCTATGTTTGTGTAAGATATCTCGCACAAAGCATATGACTGATCCAATTTTAATGCTGTTAGATCAAGTCAGGGCGCTTGCTTAAACCTACAAGGGAAGCCTTGCACTTGATGGCGCTATAAATTTGTCTTAGCTAGCTTTTACAAGTTTATCGCTTGGCTTGTCATACGTTTCAAATTTATTGAATTTGATTATTGAAGTGAGTTCCTCGCCATATTTGGCGCCTTTTTCTGAATAACGATCAAGTTTTTTGACTAAGATATGCGGGTCATTTGTGAGGAGTTTTTGTGCTCTGAATTCTTTAAAGGCAGTGCCGCGTGCAAGCGTTCGGTAATAGTCTTGAATTGCTTTTTTCACGGAAGGGTATTTTTTAAGCCATATCGTCTTGTCGCCACGTTTTTCGCCTGCGGCTATACGGGGCTCATCTTCGCTAAATGACCAAACACCAAAAATATTGTTCGCTTCTCTAAAAAAACGCGATGTTGCCCAGGAGCTTTCCATAGCAGCTTGCGCTAAGGTAATGCTTATGGGGTGAGGCTTAAGTGCCATGAGTAATTCTTCATTACTGGCGGCTTTATATTCTTTCTTCAAATCAGCAAATTGGTCAGTATCATTGTTTTGTATTGCTTCAGACACTTTATTATATTGTTTCATTAAGTCGCTATAAACTTCCTGTGCACCAGGTAGGATGAGTGACTTGAAGCGCGCTTTTTTCTCTTGAACGGTCATTTCTGGCAGGGGCTCTAATTTGCTTGGAATAGATTTATAAGCAAGCGAGACTATGATGGCTGCTACTACTATTATTAATATGTTCTTATTCGTGAAGTACTTAATCATTTCATGACTATCCAGGTTAAAGTGAATTTTAGCGGTAAGTTACTGCTAAACTTTGGACTTTTCAAATTAGATATTGGTAACAAGTTGAATTTATCGTGAGCTTCGCCTAGTTAAGCTTCCGCACTAAACAAATTTATGTTGTTCACGATATTTGTGTGCGGGATAGCTGCCTAGAATGCGAATATCTTTAGCAAAGAACTTCAATTCGTCTAGCGCATTTACCATGTTTTGTTCTTCAGGTGAGCCGGCTAAATCGATATGGAAATGACTCGCTTCCATTGTGCCGCCATCCATATAACTTTCGAGTTTAATCAAATTGACGCCGTTTGTTGCGAATCCGCCTAAAGCTTTATACAACGCGGCTGGCATGTTTCGAACTGAAAATAGCAGACTTGTGATATAGGCTTGTTCTGTATTAAATGGCTGCAGGCAGGCATTTTTAGCCAACACAATAAAGCGCGTTGTATTGCCACTCAAGTCTTGAAAGTTATCTACAAGTATATTCAGTCCGTATAGTTCTGCCGCCAGAGTGGAAGCTATAGCTGCGTGACTTGAATGAGATAATGCTGTTTTTTTATCCGCCAGGTCTTTAGCAGAAAGTGCTGTGTCGACACCGACTATAGGGCTAATCTTTAATGATTCTAAGCGATGAAAGCATTGTGCTAAAGCTTGGGGGTGGGATGCAACCGTCTTAATTTGATTCAGCTCGATACCAGGCAGGGCCAGTAAGCAGTGATTAACGGGTTCAAAGTGTTCTGCCACAATACGTAAGTGTGTTTTAGGTAATAGTCGATAGATCTCTTCGACTCTGCCTGCGGTAGAATTTTCTAATGGAATCATTGCGTAATCTGCTTTTTCTTCTTCCACCATTAATATTGCAGATTGAAAATCTTCACAGGCAAGCGCTTTATAAGTGGGAAATACAGTTTTACACGCGAGGTGTGAATATGCGCCTTCAACTCCTTGATAGGCGACCTTTTGCTTTCTTGGCTCTAACGTTTGTCCTGCTGGCACTCTTATAACCTTATTTGCATGTTTTGGATAAGAGTTAGTTTACATGAGACCACGGACGGGTTCAGCTCTGAACTGTTGCAAATAATTAATTTAGGTAATATTTCCTATCGAGCTGAGTTCTTGTATCGGGCTGACTACTTGCGTCGAACTAACTAGGTGATGTGCTTGACTATTAGGTCGTGCAGTGATTTAAATTGGCGCCGCCACGCATCTGCCATGTCGATTGAGAACTCGCTCCCTAATGCTTGCGGAAGCGCATTAGAGAGTGAATTAAAAAATAAAAGGTACATATCAAAATCAACGTCATAGTCCTTATGATCTTTGATGTCAGATTTTAAATTCTGCTCACAGATATTTGGCCTATTAATATGATCCACCACCATTAAAATGATGCTGTTGAGCATTTTTTCGCGTGAAGCATAGTCATCTTTTGACCACAATTTCTCGGCGTTTGGGCAGGCTTCGAAAAAAATTTTATAGCTCAAATTGACGAGTTGTTTACTGCGCTCTTCGGTAAATAAATCAAGGCTTGATAGTATAAGTTTATGATCAGTTTTCATTTTAGAGTTTTAGAAGTGCTCTTAGTTTACTGCCAGTTTTTGACGGTTTTTCTTTCTTGATGACGTCTGGCTTAGCAAATTTCTTGATTTTTCTTATTTGCAACATCTGTATTTCAATAGCTGAAAGCGAGTTGTTCGAGGGTTTGTTTGAGACTGGAATTGAGCTTTCTTGGTTCTCAATTCTAATGATATCATCGTTTAGTAAATTGATTCTATCGAGCTCTTCATCGCTGATAAAGGAGGCTTCACCTTCAAGGTCACATTCTTTTAAAAGTTGTAGCACCCAACTTTCATCATATTCACACACTTCTGATTGATTAAATTCTGAATATGGATTCCTTTCTGCTACTGACATTTCACTTACTCCTTTTTTTACCTTTCAGTCAAATATTGCGCTATAAAAGTGGTGCACAGTTTAATTAAACTATTCCGAGAACTTTCTAAGAGCGAAAAATTTGAACGATTAAAGGTTCATCCTTTTGGTATTTCAATTTTAGAATTAAGCGAGATTAAATCGATATAACAGGAGGCGAAGAGTAGGGTATTAAAACAATAAAGAATTAAATACCAAAAAGTAGCTACTTCTTAAAGAAGTCGCTGCTCGGGCAAATCACATCCATGTTATTGTTTTAATTTCGACATTATTCTGACAAGCGGTAATAATATTCAGCTTATGAGGGCGGGTCAATAGTCAATGTATGAAATTTTTTTGAATGGGGAGCTGATCTTATCTCTATGATTTGTTCAAAATATAGCTGGTTTTTGAATAAATTGGGTGAGCGTGCAAAAATTAAACACTTGTTTGAATCCTTTTGCCTGTAGGGCCTAACAGACGCTATTAATAACTTACTCAGTAAGTTATCCACAGATTATGTGCGTAACTCTGTTTGTTGGTAACTCGCTTGTATAAGTCTAAGATTAGATCTTATACATATCTGTTGTTTTGTGAATATTGTTTCAATTCTACTCGCGCTATTACAGTAGATGGCTTGCTGGTATACTCTGCGCATCTTTTTTCTTCACCAACTATCCGCACAATCCTGCCATCGCGAGCGTTGATAATTCAAATACCGAGGTTTATATGCCATTTTCAAAACTAGGATTAAGTGATCCTATTTTAAAAGCTGTTACTGAAATTGGCTATTCAACGCCAACGCCTATCCAGAAAGAAGCTATTCCGGTGATTTTACAAGGTAAAGACCTGGTCGCTGCAGCACAGACGGGCACCGGTAAAACGGCTAGTTTTGTACTCCCAATACTAGAGAAACTAAATACTGAGTACACGCGACGAGGCAAGCGTATACGTGCACTGATCATTACTCCCACTCGAGAGCTTGCGGAACAGGTTGAAGCCAATGTCGCTCAATATGCTCAGTATCTAGATATTACATCTATGGCCATGTATGGCGGCGTAGATTCTGACCCGCAAAAAAAGCGTCTTATTGATGGGGTTGATATTCTAGTTGCCACACCCGGCAGGCTGTTAGAAATGATCTATCAACGCGCAGTGCATTTTGATGCCTTAGAAGTTCTGGTATTGGATGAAGCAGATAGAATGCTCAATATGGGGTTTATTGACGATATTAATAAAATTATTGATCGCCTACCTGATGAGCGTCAAAGTTTATTGTTTTCTGCCACTCTGACTGACGATGTACGGTTTTTAGCGAAAACAGTTAAAGAGGATGCGCTTGAAATTGCTATCTCGCCTAAATCGACGGCTGCACCAAGTATTGATCAATGGTTGATAACTGTGGATAAAGATACCAAGTCAGCATTACTCAGTCATTTAATTCTCGATCAGCAATGGGATCAGGCACTTATTTTTATCGAGAAAAAACATGGGGCAGCTAAACTCGTTAGCCAGCTTGGTAAACGCGGCATTAAAGCTGAGGCCATTCATGGCGATAGAAGTCAGGCAATGCGAGCCCAAATATTGGATGATTTTAAATCAGGTGACATTAAGTTTTTAGTCGCAACGGGAGTTGCTGCCCGCGGTATAGATATTGGTGCGCTGACTCGTGTCGTAAACTATGACCTACCTTTTAAACCCGAAGAGTATATTCACAGAATTGGCCGCACTGGTCGGGCCGGTGCCTCGGGTGAAGCCATCTCTTTTGTAGCGATGGGTGACTTTAAAAACCTATGCGCGATCGAAAGCCGTTTAGGCCATATTATTAGGCGTAAAGAAATAGAAGGTTTTCCCGTTAGAAAGACCGTGCCTATTTCAATTTTGAATTATGTCCCTAAAAATAAAAAACAGAATCAGAATAAAAGCAAAAACGCAGCTAAAAAGCCAAATAAGCACTCAGGGAAGAAAACGAATAAACCTACAGATAACGACGTGCCAAGTGTAAATGCACATATTTGGGGAAAATGAATTAAATAGTTTGAAAGGATAGCCCAGAGAAAAACCGCGGAGGCTAAGCCAGAAAACTAAGATCAAGAAAGAAGATGCATAGCGGCTTTCTTTCTTGATTTATGTCGATTGCTTATCATGCAGGGCTACTGAACTTCTTTGCGAATTTTAATCGGAATATCCAAGCTATCCCAAGCGATATCGATAATGGGAATATTGATGTATTTGTCCTTAAACGCCCATTCGGCATAGCGCTGATTAAGCTTTCGGTATTTCAGAGTTGCACTGATGGTCAAGGGTGATTTAACCCATGAGGGTATCACAAAGGCATTATGTATAATGTCAGACTCACCTGATTTTATAACACGTTTAAAAGATTCGCCGACCATATTGAACAAATCATGCCTCCAAACAAGTTTGCCATGTTTATCTACGGGTAATGATCGATAAAAATAGGCGCTTGGGTCAACGGTATTATTTTTATTCACTTGGCCACTGCTAAAGACCTCCTGACCTTCAGCGTCCATGACAAGAAATTCGACCCAGGCTTGATTGATGTCAATGGTCCCCCCAGGAAAATCATGCCCGACGCCGCTATTACTAATAACTGTGTATATATCTGCTGTTTCCCCAAGGTAAAAATAGTAGGGTGCTTCTTCGAAATTTCGTAAATTTTCATCGAGAGCATGTAAGGTTTGCTGCGCATCTTTACGGTTTGGTTTATCGATGCTAACCCTTAATTTATTCGATTGTAGGAATGTTTTGGTTGCTTCAAACTGCTGCTTGTCTCCTCGTAATAATGGTAAAAATGTGTTGGCGCCGGGGAAATGATGAGATCTGATTTTCTGGTCAATATTGGCAGATGGGTCAGATGACGCGACAAGTGGCATATGACAATCTTGGCAGCGACTTACCGCGGTATTGGAAAATCTTTCTTGATGTTGTTTGGAGTAGGGGCTTTTAAGCCATGCGCTATATTCATCCTGCATTTTAATCCAGCCCCAGTTATTCATGTCTTTATCCATAAACTGTGTATGGCAAGCGGCACATAACTTGGGGTTTTTGAGGATACCTTTGCCTAGATCTTTTTTATGTTGTTCAGGTTTACTACGTACTAATAAATCATGAATTTTTAAGAGTAGTGGGTTTTTACTTTGTGCAAACAGGTAATCCTCTGCAGGTTTGAATTTGTAACTCGCGACGCCTTTTAGGTGCGTCAGTGACTCTATACCGTGACAGCTCATACAGGAAATACCTTCATGATTAGCAGCTGTTTCTGGAATGCCACCATGTTTTCCGCCAGGGCTCAATTCGCCTGTTAATAACGCGACAGGCGCATGGCAACCTTCACAGTAACGGGTAGCACTAATGCCTTTCTTGGCTTCTAGTAAGTTTATGTTGGTGACGTATGTAGGGTCAGATGCCGCTTGTTGGTGAACCGAAGACATCCACTGGTTTGATACATCTTCATGGCAGGTCGTACAACGATGTGAATTGGCTATTTGTCGTGAATCAATAAAAGCATTATTGCTTGTTTCCGTTTGACTGGGTCGAAAGCGGTGGTCTCCGTAACTATATTGATAGTCGCTTACAATGGCTGTTTGTTGATAGGGTTGATAAAAAAAATCATATGTAAGTGAGCAAGCCAGCAATAAAAGTAACACGCCAAGGCTCATTTTGAATGAATAAGCTAAAACATTCGCTTGAAGGCTGGGGAACTTGGTTTGCTCTACATTTATTCGCTTTTTTGGAAAAAGCGTAAGGTGCAAGAATATATGTATGATGATGAATAATATAAAAAGTAATGAGCATATGATATGAAGTGAGTATACCCAGTTCTTATTTTCTTGTTGGCCAAAAAGCAGAATGTGCCAACCTGAATAAACGAAACCCAGGTAAAGAACTATGGTCAATAAGCCACTGATCAAAACGCTGGTACGTCGAAAGCCTATAGTTCGCCTGAAGTGGGTATAAAGGTATACAAGCAAGGCAAGACTCGTGGCAATACCTGTCGAAATATGAAATAGAATACTCCACTGTAGCCAGTTTGCGTGGCTGTTAAATAACCAGGTGATCAGACCTGTTATGCTACAGATAAATGTGAGTGCCCACGTAAAAGAGGTATAAGTACGTTCTTTTTTTAATAAGTTTTTACTGTCTATCATGATGCACCAAGATGCTTAATAAGATGAACCCTGAGATAGTTAAGTGTCTTATCTTCATTGAGCGTCATCAGTAATTCAGCCGCTCTCAATTTAAGTAACAAGGGGTATTTCTTGCCTTTCAATATTCGCCACAACCTGTTTTCATTCTGAGCCGCTAGCTTATGTTTTAGAATAATATTAAGCGCTACAGATTGTATCTCCGGCTCAAAATCTTCAAACCGATCTAATAATATTGTTTTCGCAATAATCGCATCACTTTCAGCTGATTTAAGTAATAACGTTGTTTTCAAATGTTCTTCCAGCTGCTTATCGCTAAGTAAATTCTTTAGTAGCAAGCGTTGCCTTAACTTAAGTATCGCATCCTTTGATATGCCCCCCATCCTGAAAAAGCATTCTGCGAAAGTAAGATCAAGTTTTGGTTGTGTGTGCCTTGTAATGATCTCCTCATTCAATACAATATCGACTTTACCTTCCGCACACAGATCAAATAGGTAGTTCTGCTGTTCTATCAAAAGTTCGTGCTTTAAGAGTTTATTGACCAAATTACTTCTTATGTCTTTGGGAAGGTTGTTTGATATAGTTATCAACTCATCTACATACTCTCTTTTATCCTTGGCCTTGTTTGTGAGTAAATTGAGTGTTTGATTCCAGAAAAAAGCAATGTTTGCTTCTACTTTTTGTACTATTCCAAATAGCATGTGACTGGGCGCTTGCAATAATGCCTTACTCAGAATTGACCTTGCTTCAAGCGTGTTAATGCTAAGTAGTGCAAGTATTGCCTCTTGCTGTACATCAACATCGTCATGTTTCAGCGCGGCCTGAACATAACTTATCTGCGAGTTTAGCTTAGCAGCGGTGATTGCCCTCAACCCAGCTATTATCTGCGTTGAATAAAGTACTTTATCTTGATGAGATTTAAAGGTGCCGTTTTGATTAATGAGTTGTAGCAGTATTTTATCTATATATGACTTTTGGAAAACGATACCTTCTGGTTCAGACAGTAGGTGTCTTAAAATTTCATATTGTTTGTTGATACGCGTTAAAGAAAAGGCATTGTTACTTTTAATCGGTGCGAAGATTGATTTAAAAACAGAGTCAAGCTCCGCCTCATTCAGACGCTTAAGGGCAATGAGTGCACTACTAATAGTTTCTACTTTTGAATTGGGATCATTTACAACTGTCATTAGGTATGGGTTAGCATGAGTATCGCGTACTAACCCAAGTGCCCTTATAGCGGCTTTACGCACATAAATGGGTTCGGCTTCCTCTGATGTAATAAGGGACAATAAAGGTAATATTGCGCGCTTATTTTCTGCCGAGGCTAGGGCATTAGCTGAGCAATATTTTATTTGAGCATCTGTGGCTCCTAATGCCTTAATGAGTGGCGACACAGCAAGTTTCTTTCTATGAGTGACGGCTTCTTCTTCGTCAAAGAAGTGCTTAAAGGTATTGGCAACTGCACATTGTACTTCTGAATTGTTATGATTTAATAAGGGGAGTAACCATACAACACTTGATTCGAACTCTAGATTTCTAAGTATCCCAATTGCACCAAGTTGGAGTTGTGTATCTTTTGAGTTTAATGCTTCACGTACTATAGGCAGATACGAAAGATCCCAGTTATTTTCTATATGGACTAATATCCGGTGTTTTAATCGCGTATTTTCTTTATTCCAAATCTGACTAATCTCATTTATGACTTTGGAAGGCGATGCCTTAAACAAGGTGTTTAACAGCGCGTCCAATAAGAGTTTGTTGGTCTTATTAGGGATTTTTCTTTCAATAGGCGTGTTTTCAATAGTTGTACTGTTAATAATCGTACTGTCAATATTCGCGCTGCCAAGAATAGCGCTATTAGGATTAGGTCTATCTAAATTAGTGCCCGTCGATTGATAGCTATTATCGTGCTTATTGATAGAAATGTACTGGTTGAGTTTAATATCTTTGAATGACGATCGGCTTGCATCAGGCCAGTGAATAACAAGTTCTTTTATTCGTTTAGTTTCGCCTAGGCCAATATGAAATCTAGGGTCTCCCTGAGAGAGAAAGTTTTGGTTTGCACTAAAGGTTTGTTTGAACCTCGCGGTATCTGTTACTAACTCGACCTGAGCACCATAGGTTTCTGATCCGGTGTTACGACTCAGAAAATCAATTCCTAGCCAAGCATGCTTGTTAATGGCCTGATTTTCAAATAATTGAAAAGGGTCGTTATTATTACTAACAAGCAATTCTAGGCGACCATCATTGTTGAAATCAGCCGATACGGCGCCTCTTGAAGAATAGGGTGCTTGTTTACTGGTTGTGGCGGCTTCCTTCCTGAATGAACCATCTTGACTGCTAATGAACAAGGTATTTGCTTGAGCTTGCGCAACAAAATCTGAATCAATGTCTGGTGAAGTCATACCATTGGCAATATAAATATCCAGATATCCATCATTGTTGAAGTCTGAAGCGGTGCTTCCCCAAGATGTGAAAGGCAGGAGTTTTGTCTGAGCGACACCGACAGACCAAGCTGCGTCGGTAAATTTTGCAATATTGTCTTTGGAGGTTACAGGGCTGTTATTAGTAGTTTTCAGAAATACAGGTGAGTGTCCCATGCCTCTGCTCATAAAGTATTCGTTGGTACTATCGTTATTAAAATCAGCGATTGTCAAATTGTGGGCACCCGCTATCTCCAACGGAGCATAGCCTTCCTTACTTCTAGAAAACTTGAGCCCTTTTTGATTTATAAATACTTGGTTTGGCGAGCTGTGATCGTTTATCACAACCAGGTCTAGCCAAGAATCTTTGTTTAGGTCCACCCAATTGGCACCTAAACTACGCCCGATAGAGCTACCGACACCGGCTTCCTGAGTGACTACTTCAAATTTAAAGTTGCCTTTATTTAGGTAAAGTTTATTAGGCTCTGGATCATAAAGTGTGGGATCAAAAGCAACGTTGCCAGTCGTTTTAAAGCCACTCGTACGCTCAAAGGTTCTGGCCCCCTTTTTATAGCGAATATAATTACTGATATATATATCTAGCAAGCCGTCTTTATTAAAGTCTGCGATACTTGCTCCGGTACTCCAGCTTTCGCCCTTTATGCCTGAGTCTGTTGTAATGTTGATGAATTTTCCTTCACCGTTGTTTTTATAAAGCTGATTACTCTCAGTGCTGGTGACCAATAAGTCTACAAAACCGTCATTATTAAAATCTGAAACGGTACACGACATTCCCCATATTCGGTCTGTTAGGCCAGCCTTTTCGCTGATATCCCTAAAATGTTTACCTTGAATATTAAGCAGTAAACGATTACCGCTGGTTTTATGCCACCAGGATTTACGTCCGTAATGCCGTGAATGTCCACTTCCCCCGACAAAGAAAAGATCTAACCAACCGTCTTGGTTAAAATCAAAAGTACACACGCCAGCACCGAGAGTTTCGGTCAACGCACTAAGTTGTTTAGATGTTTGTATATGCTTGTTATGAATTTTCCAATCAAGGCTTACATCTTTAAATTCAACCGCTGCTGAAGACCGTAGAGGTTTAACTCTATTATTTGAGGGTATCGCTAACTTAGAGTCAGGAGAAGGCTGACTAATAAGTATGAGTGAAATACAGATCGCGCTGATTAATAAAACGTATTTAGGCATCATCCTGATTTCTTTAATTGTTTTAATTAGAGACCATAATCTGACTTATTTTAATTAATTATCTAATAGAACTTATATATCTAAGGTTAGGATACTCTCGTTATTACGCTTTATTATTTTTAAATATAATAGGCTGTTTTGTTATTAAATAAGACTATTTTAACCCGCCAAAAACATATTGCTTTTTGTTAATTTAAGGCGTTGAATTAAAGATCAGTAAAAAGAAGTAATAAGTAGCGTGCTAAAAATTATAAATTACTTATTCATGTTTTTTCTTTATTCAAATAAGTAACTGATTTATTAGTAAGTTATCTTAGCCTCTTTGATTATATCCAGAATATTTAGAACGCTTGCGTGATCTATTTATTAATAGCAGATATAAATGCATCACGATATTTGAACTTAATTCACCAGGGTTGGGTGTTTCTATGTTTCGTATTATTCTATTCAGTTTGTTCCTGGTGCTTCTGACAGCGTGTAATGGTGGTGGAGGCGGTGGTAGTGAAGACGATGATACGACGACACCGCCTATTGCTGATCTAGATAACGATGGTATTGCGGATGATGTAGATACTGATATTGATGGCGATACTTACCTCAATGACGACGATGAATTCCCAAGAGATGCGTCTGAGTGGTGGGACACTGATTTGGATTTAATCGGAGACAATACTGACCCGGATATAGATGGCGACGACATCCCAAATGAGCTAGATAGTGATAAAGACGGCGACGATTTCCCTAATGACCAAGATATTTTTCCAGCTAATCCGAATGAATGGATAGATACCGACTCTGACGGCGTAGGTGATAATGCTGATCCGGATATTGACGGTGACGGTATACTCAATGCGGATGATTCTAATAGCACAGGCCAGGCAGTTTCAGTAGAGATAACAAGCCCAGCCTCGTTACTCACAGTGGGTGTTTCTCCTGTTGAAATTACCGGCACAATAGATCACCCGGATGCCGTTTTGACGGTAAATGGTATCTCAGTCTCACACATTAATGGTGAATATATCGCTCAGGTATCTTTAGATGAGGGTCATAACACCATAGAAGCACGTGCAGTACTTGACGAACAGACAGTGACCGATGTTATTTCAGTCTCACTTGATGCCACCCCCCCTTATATCACTATCGAATCACACCTGGATGGTGATACTGTTTATGAATCTGAAGTCGTTGTAACCGGCTTAATTAACGATATTGTCAGAGGAACTATTGAGCAAGAACAATCGAATATCACCATAAATGGTGTTGATGCGATTATCGTCAACCGTAGTTACTCAGGTACGGTTTCCCTGAGTACAGGGGTGAATCAAATTATAGTTTCCGGTTCTGATCAGGTAGGAAACACTAACAGTGAAACTATTTCTTTAGAGTATAAAGTGCCTGAAGGGCGCTCAATATCGGTGACCAGCGGAAAAAATCAATCAGCAAAAATTAACACTCAATTAACAGATTCAATAGAAGTCACCGTGCTGGATCAAGACAATAATCCAGTTGAAGGTGAAACAGTTGTTTTCAGGGTAGTACAAGGTTCTGGCTATGTCGGTGCCGGATCAGATAAGGAAGGCCGTGCCATTGTCACCGAAACGGATGCAGACGGTTTAGCGTCAACAGATTTTATTGTAGGTACGCGTGTAGGGACGGCTAATCATAAGGTACGTGCAGCTGTGGTTGGATATGAAAACCAAGTTGTTATTAATGCCTCGGCAACAGGCGGAACAGGCGATAAAATTAGTATTAATTCAGGGAACAATCAACGAGGCTCAATAGGGCAAGTTTTGCCTGAGGCCTTAGTGGTTGCTGTCACCGATGCTGGCGCAAACGTGGTTGAAGGTGCCCGCGTTGAATTCACGACGTCTATTGGTGATGGTACCTTTACCAATAACCTAAAAACATACGAAACACAAACAGATAGTGATGGGCGAGCGACAGCAGAGTTTGTACTCGGTAGCTTGACTGGGATTGATGCGCAAAGGATTAACGCAACCTTATTAGATGGCCCAGAAGACCAAACAATTATAGCAGGATTTATGGCGACTGCTTTCAAACCCTTAGCTGCTGGTGATACCAAAATTAGTGGTGTTATTTTAGATAACCTGGATGTTCCTATTCCTGGTGTGACAGTGAGGATTGAAGGGTCAAACCGGCAGGACACCAGTGACGAACAAGGACAATTCGAAATAACAGAAGCGCCTATCGGGCCTGTCCATCTGATTGCTGATGGTTCAACCGCAACGAGCGAAGGCGAGTTTCCATCGTTAAGTTATAACCTAGTGACAATATCTGGTGTAGACAACCCTTTATCTGCACCGATATATATGGTCGCAATTGATACCGATGGCGCTGTATATGCAGGTCTTGAAGATGTGGTTTTAGCGCTTGACAGTTATCCTGGATTTAAATTAGAAATTGAAAAAGGCTCAGTAACTTTTCCTGATGGCAGTAAAGAAGGTTTGATTTCAGCAACGCCTGTTAATGCGTCTAAGGTGCCTATGGCGCCCCCGAATGGCATGCAGCCCCAATTTATTGTGACCATTCAACCAACGGGCGCGACATTTGACCCGCCAGCGCGCCTGACTTTACCTAATGTCGATGCCCACCCTGTAGGGGCTCAAGCCGAGATGTACTCTTATGACCATGACTTGGAAGAATTTGTCTCTATAGGCTTGGGTACAGTTAGTGAGGACGGTTCGATTATAGCCTCTAATCAAGGCGTGGGTGTGATTAAGGCTGGCTGGCACTGTGGTTCTCAGCCAGCTGGTTCAGGGTGCTGTCAAAACGGGAAGGATTGCGGGCATTGTTTTGACACGACAGAAGGCTGTCCTGCAGGCTGTAAATTAGTACCGAGTCGTCAAGCAGAAAATCAAATAGAGGGTAATTGCCAAAGAGAATTATGCAGTGGCTCTACCCCAAATAACAGCGACCAACCCCCTGCGGAATGTGGTACATGTAAGAATGGCGCGCCTGATGTTGACGAGACTCAGCCACTTAATGACCAGAAATCCGATGATTGCAAAGAGTTACTATGTGGGGGAGGTTTTAATCCTAAGAATGAGACTTCAGAAGTTCAAAAAGTTGCAGCGAATCAATGTAAGGTTTGTGAAAATGGTGATTTAGCAAACGCAGAGGATAAAAAGACCTGTGGCGACAACTCTACTAAACAGGAATGCTACACCTGTAAAGATGGCAAGTGCGGTAACCATTGTGACGCGAGTCAAATTAAGAATAAATTCGAGAATACGGCACCAAGTTTTGTTTTAAACGCCCTAACATCTTTCCCAGATGCGCTTGATGCTTCACCGATATTCACCGCCGAGTTAGCGCCTTTTATTGATATGTCACTCGAAACCGGCGAGCAGTGTTGCAAAAACTGTGAGACACCAGGGCCGAAGTCTTACAACAAATATACCGGTGCGGCGGGCATAAAAGGTACGGTTCAAGCAACTATACCTAACTTGGGTATTGCGCATAAATTTCCTAAAAAACCTACTAGTTTTATTGGCTTCTCCGTTAAAGGACGTATTTTCATAACTGCCGCTGGCGCTACTATCGAGGTCGACGCAAAAGGTGAAGCTAGTTACTTAGATATAGATTGCCCGGGTGAAGACTGTGGCGATTTCTTCCTTGGCTCTACTTTCTCGGCATTAATCGGTCCTCAGGTGGATTTGAGTGTGGCACTTGTTGACTGTACTGATCCAGACTGTAAAGACAGCACAACTATAACGGCGGTTACGGGTAAAGGCTCAATCGCTTTAACTGTGAAGGGTAGCATTGGTTTAAAGAGAGTCTCGGGGGCGCAATGTGGTTCGGATTGCTTAGGTTTTACTTTAGACCCGATAACCGGCGCAGCAAAGGGCTCTATCAGTTTCGAATTACTATTTAAAAAGTGGACCTTGTCAGGTTCGACTGACCCTGTTGAGTTTTATGCTGGTGGGTCTTGGGGAGCAGGATGCAGTTAACAAAGGACATCTCTATAGAAAGAGAGATGCTTTTAAATGAGAGTTGTTTTAAATGAGAGGTTCTAGGAAATGAGAGGTACTATGAAATACTTTTTACTTTTGATTATTGTATTCTTATCGCCACATTCTTTATCAAAAGACGTGTGTTTATCCCTTTCAGAAAAAGGTGAAATTAGCATGCAGTTCTCTCTGGCTGAGGGTAGTGAAATTAAAAAGTCAGAACTGGCGTTTGAAAAATTTATTGACTATGCCAAGAAAGACGATGTAGAAGGTGTACTTTCTACCTACTCCAAATATGATTCAAGTAGAGCATATTTAGTCGAAGAGCTGCGCAAAACGCCTTCAAAATTTTCGCTTTATAAATCAGTTAAAACGGCTGAAATCCAACAGAGCTTCAAGTGGGGTGATTATGTCGTCTCTGTGGTTTCTTATGACTATAATGGCCAATCGGTTCGCTCGGTTCAAGGGTTCTTTTGTAGCGAGCATGCATGCCAGGTGAGCGATATTTTCGATAGGCCTGATATAGCTGAAGACCTTATTTTACGTTTTTTCGAGCAGTACAATTTTGCAAACTGGAAAGGGGGGGCTTGCCCTGACATCAATACACCCTCCTTTTCGGTATACCCATCAAACACGCAGCGTGAAGAAATTTACCCTTTAAAAGTATTTATTGATGTACCTTTAGAGAGTAAAGCAAGCCGGAATAAAACAGGTGTGGCTTCCCAATTTTCTAGTTGTGTTGATATCATCAAAAAACAGAAAATTGAACAAGTGGCTGGTTCAGAGTCGCTTGAAATTATGAATAACTTTGCTGGCCAATGCTCTCAAAACATGGATGAGCATAGTCTCGTGCCGATTATCAGGATCGAGGAAGATCGACCACGCTTGGTCTATATGACATCTGCTCCTTTTTTAGCCTTATTTCATCAGGGCTCGTTCACCAAACTTTATCAGGTGAATGACGGTGAAAATGATGTGTCAATTTATCTGGTAAACGGTGTAGGCGCGGGCGAAAAAGCGTTGTTTCTACTACCTTTACTTGAGTCTGATGGCCATGAATATTTTAATTGGGATTATTATGGTAATGGTGTATCGCAAAGTTTGATGACACCCTTTTTTGCTCAGTATTTGAAACGCACATACCCCCAGCTATTTGAGGGCAGTATATAAATAGCTGGATGTTGCAACATGTTTACGTTTAAAGGTGGTTTGAGTTGAAACAAGCTGTTTTTACATACACGAGATCCAAACGCTCTGAAGCAATACGTGTTGGATTTGTATCAATAGCGGTGATTGCTATTAGTTTATTTTGTTTAAGTTTTTTACCTAATATAAAAGGTAATGAACTGAATATAATTTACGCCGTTTTAGCCTTGATTTTCGTCGGAATGTGGGGGTTTCTAGTGATTCCGAATTTACTTAAAAAAGGGCGGCTTAGATGTTCTATCGATGAGGATGTATTTGAATGTGATCTTCCTGATGGAACCTGTTACAGGATGCGTATTGAACAAATTGATCATGTACTGAAGTCCAGGTCGATGACGAGAGATCAGTATGTAGATTATTGGATTACGAGTAAAAGTGGAGAGAATATATTAATACCGGCAATTTTTGGATTATCACCTGAGTCTGTATTGAAAGCACTAAAGAAAGTAAAACCTCAGTTAGAAGTGAAAAAGAAAACCGGATATTAGTAAGTTTAGATTAACTCCTTAAAACGTTTGGCAGTTTTATTAGATGGAATTTAATCATGTTTTCAAAAAAATTATTCCTCATTGCATTATTACTTCCTTCACTATTGTTAGCTGAAGATTTCCAGCTAGATGACACCTGTGTCATCAATATTCTAAATCGAACTGTATCTGCTGATAAAGACGGTAATTTCACCTTACCAAATGTACCCTCTAATATGGGGCTTATTCGTGCCCGTGCAACTTGTATACGGGAGGGCTCTACTGAAAGCGGCCAAACTGACTACTTTTCAGTTGTGACCAATCAGACAACCAATGTAGGTGAATTCAAGACAAAAGAAAAAGACATCCCAAAAGAAATAACCCTTAATGGTTTACAAGAACCGGTTAATATATTTGGCATTGACGAACTGATACAAATAAATGCCCAAATAGTATTCAGCGATGGCTCCACCGCAGCCGCCAGTGAAGAAAACGGGGCCAATTACATCTCATCTAATGGCGCAATTTTTTCTGTAGATTCAAATGGACTAGTTACCTCAACAGGCAACGGAGAAGGTATTTTAACGATACGCAAAGACGGTGTCTTACGTATTATTCGAATAAATATTTTTAGCTTTGGGGATGCTGATGGAGATGGCATTCCTGACGATTATGAAACCTTATTTGGTTTGGATCCGACAGACCCTGTAGATGCATTTGAAGATCAGGACGGGGATGGCTTAAGCGCACTGGAAGAATATGAAGCCGGAACGGCTCCCTTGTTGGCGGATACAGACGGTGATGGTATAAGTGATAGTGAAGAACTTATAGAAGGTATTGATGGTTTCATCACAAATCCTTTACTTGCCGATAGTGATGGCGATGGTTTATCTGATGCGGTCGAAATTGCGGTTAACACCGACCCTAATGATGCCGATGATGTTGATTTCGAGGCAGCTCTAGTTTCACTGAGATCAATACCTGAAAACATAGTGATGACCTTTAACGGAATTGATAGTGAAACAAGTACCCAGTTAACAATTACGGGCGTGTTAATTGATGGTTCTGAAGTTGATCTAACCGCTTCTGGAACTGGCACGAACTATTCTTCTAGTGACTTGGAAATTGCCAGTTTTGGCCTGGAAGATGGACAGGTCTTCGCAGGCGCACCGGGCTCAGCCATTATTACGGCTACGAATAGTGGACAGTCTCTTGATATCAATGTTGTTGTAGAGCAGTTTGAAGCGACTGCCTTATCGGCGGTTGCGATTCCTGGTTATGCCAATAATGTGGATATAAACGGCGACTATGCTTATGTTGCGGCAGGCTCAGAAGGCCTGCAAGTTGTAGATGTCGGGGATAGAGAAAATCCAGTTGTTGTCGCCAGTTTAGACACTAATGGTACCGCTATTGATATCAAAGTAGTTGGAAGTCGGGCTTTTATTGCCGATGGTGATGCTGGCCTTAAAATTATTGATATAGCAAATCCTCTACAACCGGTACTTGAAGGCAGTTTGGATACAGCAGGCGTCACACAGGATCTCGCGGTTGGTTTTGATTATGCTTATCTTGCAAATGGTGATTCAGGGATAGAAATTGTTGATATCTCTTCGCCAGATAAACCCGTTAGCGTTTCGACACTTAGTGGTCTAGGCACGGTTAAAGGGATTGATATTGAAAGCCAGCAAATTGTGGTGGTCTCTTCTACCGCATTGATCCTGATTGATGCAACAGACAAATCAAGCCCTATCAGATTAGGCAGTATCAATATAAATAGTGCCAAAGATGTGGTCGTTGATGGCGGGTTTGCCCATGTAGCGGCTTATAGTTCAGGCTTTAGGGTGGTTGATCTATCTGATTCAACTAAACCTGTTATCGTTGCAGGCAATGCCCAGATAGCACCAAGAGATATCGCATTAACACGAGACTTTGCATTTTACGCAGAGCAGCTTTTCCCCAATGTTGTCGCCTTCGTGAATATTTTTGACCCTACTCAGGCTGTTTTTCAAGGCACAATTAACCTCTCTAGCTTAGGTGACTACGCCGGTACGGGCATTGCGCTGGATGCCAGTTATGCATATATCACTGAAGAAAACTATGTAGTGCGTCAAGATTACGGCTCTAGCGGAACAACAAAGCTTTTTATTGCTCAATATCGCGATATTAATGACAACAACGGTGTGCCACCGACTATTGAGCTC
>Ga0209290_1000551_pt1 | contig 25566 bp, 18 predicted proteins | sample EN1Hudsemesocosm_2_FD_184632 | JGI IMG/M metagenome (GOLD analysis project Ga0209290, IMG submission 184632) | Methane-oxidizing microbial communities from mesocosms in the Hudson Canyon - EN10B Hudson Canyon (SPAdes) (version 2) | ecosystem: Environmental > Aquatic > Marine > Cold seeps... | reverse complement strand
GGGATATAGATATTTTATTGAAAAAAGCCTTTAACAGCCCTACCGGTTTCAATACCCCTATTGACGTAACCATCATGATCCAACAATTGTGTGACCATGGTGATTTTACTGAAATTCAACAAGAGCGCGCACGTAATACCGTCACAGCCTTGGGTAGAATGGGTGGAAATGTCGTTGGCTTTATCGCCAATAACAGCGCAGTTTCTTCGGGGCAAATTGATATTGCAGCTGCGTATAAAAATGCACGCTTCATTCGATTCTGTAACCTTTACAATATCCCCGTGATTTTTATGGAAGATACGACTGGCTTTTTACCCGGCAAGGACCAGGAAGAACAAGGTATTGTTCAGGCAGGACGCGCCATGCTAGATGCGATTATTGACCTGAGAACGCCACGCTTTCTACTCATTATTCGTAATGCTTTTGGCGGTGCATATGCCTCTTATAACTGTTATCCAACAGGGGCTGATTTTGTTATCGCTCTACCTTCAACACGGGCTGCGGTAATGGGCCCTGCAGGCATTGAATTTGTTTATAAAAAAGAGTTATCTGCAATCCGCTTGGCGGTTAAAAACAAAAAACAAACTGCTGCTTGGGCGATCGAACAAGAAGCATTATTAGCTAAACGCTATGAAGAAGAATTAATGAATCCAAACGAAGCATTGAGCTTAGGCTCTATTTCTCAAATCGTTATGCCAAAAGATTTACGAAAAGTTTTATGTAAGAACATGGCATTTCACCTAAGAAACTACACACCAGAACCATTCCAAAGTGTTCAAAGGGAATTCTACTAGGAGAACTATGATATGAGCAATGAGCACTATTTAAACAACCCTTTGACACATCAAGATCGACGTTTAGGCAAATCAAGTAACGAGTGGGTCAACAGTTTTGATTGCACCCATCTTCGCCCTTTAATTATCTGTCGCGGGCCCATCAGAAAAGAAGCGATTGATGTGTTTGAAGAAATGGGCATTTCACACTTTGGTATTTTACTCTCTGAAAAAGACAGTATTGTGTATCAAAGTGCCTTAGCGCCCGAACTCCGACAACTTAATAAACCTGAACACGTTCACCGTGTGCCTGATTATACCGGCGCCGATAAAGAAGAGCGACAGGAACGTATTCAGCAGATCATTCGAATCGCGCATGAAAACGACTACAACGCCATTTTTGCTGGCTATGGTTTTATGGCCGAAGACGAAAATATGGTTAGCGCCATGGAAGAAGCTGGCTTAAACTTTATTGGACCTTGTGCTCGAACTGTCCATGATGCGGGCCTCAAAGACGAAGCGAAGCGTACCGCATTACAGGTAGGTGTTAGCGTAACGCCAGGCATTAATAATGCGACAGCACTCACTTTGCTCAAGCAGTACTCCGATGAAGCCTCGCTGCTGAAACTCGTTAAAGAAACGAAATTAACCATCGACCAAAGTCGTTTTGACTCTGCATCTACAATTGCTGACAAAGCAGATGTCGTATTAACTGCGAGCTACAAAAAAGGGATTGATCTTTTCCCGCTTGAGGCACTCCAAGAAACGATTCGAGAACAAGTAATTGAAATTGGACATCAATACCCAGAAAACCGTATCCGATTAAAATGCATCGGCGGTGGCGGCGGTAAAGGCCAGCGAATCCTACCTAGTCCTAGTACCTACAAAGGTAACGCTGAAAAACGACTTCAGCAGGCAGCAGACCAAGCCCCTTCACTCGTTTTAGAAATTTTGAACGAAGTAAAAGCAACCGGTAAAGGTGATAATAAAAATATCCTTATCGAGTTAAATATTGAAACCACACGCCACCAGGAAATTCAGGTTCTCGGTAATGGCGTATGGAGTTTATCGCTTGGAGGAAGAGATTGTTCATTACAAATGCACGAGCAAAAGCTCCTTGAAGTATCAGTTACGGCTGAAGACCTACAATATGCGCTCACTCAATCAATAAAAGAGGGTCGCGATAAAGAAACAGCTGTGCTTAGCCAAGATATAAAAACCCTTGAAGCGATGGAAACCGAAGCGGAACGCTTTGGCGAGGCCGTGGGACTCGACAACGTGTCTACTTTTGAGTGTATTGTTGATCGCGACAAACATTTTTTTATGGAAATGAACACGCGAATTCAGGTTGAGCACCGAGTCACTGAATTATGTTATCGCTTAAAGTTTGTGAACCCTGAAAATGACAGTGAGTCATTTCTGGTTGACTCTTTAGTTGAAGCAATGGTGCTTTTAGCGGCCCACGGCCCTCGTTTACCTAAGCCTGAGCGTATCACCCGTAATAATGCCTCAGTTGAAGCGCGTCTGAATGCCACCAACCAAGCTTTGGCACCCCATGCAGGTGGTTTAATTGAAAATTGGTCTGACGCCACTCAACATGAAATTAGGGATGACCAAGGCATTAGCTTACACAACCCTGATACTGATGTATTTATGGCATATCACTTAGCCGGCGCTTATGACAGCAATATAGCGCTACTTCTTACAGTAGGTGAAAACCGTTTAAACAGCTTTGAACGCCTTGCAGAAGTTTTACGTACGACAAAAATTCAAGGCAAAGATCTCGCCACCAACCTTGAATTTCACTACGGCCTTGTAAACTGGTTTATTGGGAATAATATTAATGCCCGCCCGACAACTCGCTTCATCGTCCCTTATATTAGTGCTGTTGGATTGCTAAAGCAGCAAACCAACAAATTAGATATAAGCTATGCATACCAAAATATCTGTAAAAAAATACTAGGCTCGATAACCGATAAAGACAGCTTCACAGCTATGAAAACGGTATTGACTCGAAAGCAGATCATGCTGATACGCCCTATTGAGAGCTTATTCTCTGAGCCACATATCCTTGCTGGCTGGTTAAGCCTAAACCAGGCTAATTTCATCATTAGCGATAACAATACAAACAAAGAAAAGATAACCTGGCTTAAAAACCCAATGCAGGTACTGGCTGATACTTACCATTATCTAAACATGGATTTTCAAAAGAATAACGCAGCCTCTAGCATGATTTGGGATCATGATGCAGAAGTACTAAACAATGCATTAGATTTCTATAGTGAGCTTGAAAAGCGACTTAATACCAATAACTTTGAAGACTTAAACACTCAACTCCAAAAAAGCGCTGTGCCCGTAGGTTTTGATAAGCAGCTTTGGCAAGCAACACAAGAAGCACACCTTGCCTATCAAGCAGGCTGTAAAATCCTGTCTATTCTGCCTCACATAGCAGCTGAAACAGACTTTTACGATTTAAACGTAAAAGATGATTTAAGTATATTCATTCCCGAAAGACTGCTAGATGAAACACTACAAAAACAAATGGCAAAAGTACTGGTACCGCCACCTCGCGCCAAGAGTGATGAAATATTAGCCAGTTCAGGTGGTATGTTTTATTCTTGTGAAGCGCCTGGAATGCCAGCATTTGTGAAAGAAGGCGATCATTTTGAAGCGGGTCAAACTTTATACATTGTTGAAGTCATGAAAATGTTTAATAAAGTAAACGCCCCTTTTGCAGGCACCATTGCTAAAGTTCAAATTGAAAAAGATGGTGAGATTATTAAGAAGGGACAACCCTTATTTAAAATAGTCCCGGATGAAAAAGTAGAAACCGCTTCACCTGAAGAGATTAAAGCCGAGCGAGAGAATGCCACGGCACTTTTTTTAGATAAAAGGCTTTGAGAAATAACGGTGCGCAAGCACACCCTATAAATATTGAGTCTAGCTTTTTATTTCAATTCAGACATAGGGTTCTAAATGCGCACCAATACTTAAAATCACATATCCATGTAGACTTTAAGAAAATACAATTTTAGCACTAAAAGGACAAAAAATATGATTACTGCTCTAGACCACATTGCCATAGCTGTTCCTGATCTTGATGCGGCTATTGAACGCTTTGCTGAAGATTTCGGCTTGAATTTAAAAGCCAGAGAAGATGTTGAAAGTGCAAAAACCAGTGCTGCATTTTTTCCAATTTCTGAAACGAGCATTGAGCTTGTCCACCCTCTTAATGGTGAAGGCCCTGTTCAAAAATACCTTGATAAGAAAGGTGGCGGAATTCATCACTTATGCTTTCGAAGTGATAATATTGAAGAAGATATTGCACGCTTAAAAGCCAAAGGCTATGATTTTCTGTCTGACGGTCCTACACTTGGCGCGCATAATTGTAAGGTTATTTTCATACACCCTAAGAGTTGTGATGGCGTGTTAATTGAAATAAATGAGCCACAAGGTCATTAAATAATAGAATGGCGAGACTGATCTGCAAAGATTTTGAATCAATGCGGAAAACTACCGCCATTTTTTTCAATCCATTCCATCGAAGCCTTATTCCAAGCCATTCTTTTCCCTGTCTCTTTTTGAGTTTCTTTTCGATATTCTGAAATATGGCAAATCTGCTCGACCATTCTAACTTTGAAAGCATCTTCAGGGTCTAAAAAGCGCACCCCCATTTCAAAACAACCTTTAAGCTCTCGACACCATTGCACCACAGCGTCAACTTTAAAGACTGGTTTTATAGAGGGAATTTTAATTTTAACGATTGCGTTAACATGAAACTCGATCGGAGAATCAAAGGCCAAGCCGCCTTCACTCACATTATTAAGCTTTAGACTAAGCTGCTCACGCGTACTGTGCGGAACAATCACCAAAGGCACCCTAGAAGGGTGCCGAATATATTCTCTAGATAACTTAGTGTTCATATTTATACTTCTTATTAGCTTTATATGAGGCCTTTGCATATTTACTCTACTTAAAAGGTCTCCAAACAAAAAACAGCTACGACTCAGGCCTACAAAGTAAGTGGATGTTTTCATATTCACGATATGCTATCAATATGGTTGCTGTTTCGTGGTTTGTCACTTTTTTTTTGGATAGTTTTGGTCTTAAACTGTGTTGGTTTATAGCTAGGCGTACTATAGATATATACAACAAGTTCATTTTAAGAAATAAGCTTCAATTATTTAACATTAAGCAGATGAAGCTCACTCTTTAAAAAGCCCAGTTTAACCAGCGCTGCCTTGAAAACAACATCATTTGGTAATGACTGTGAGAAATAAATTTGGTGTTCAATTAAATCAGAACTATTTGGGACTAAGTCATGACTTTGAAGGTTTTTCCCACTCAATAAGCTGTGTACTCGCTTAGCTATCGCTGCTCCAGAGTCCACCCAATCAACTTCAGGTAAAACGGTATGAAGATGACCTTTCAATAATGGAAAGTGCGTACAGCCTAGTACAATTGTATCTACGCTAGGCGTTACGTCATCAGATAGAAAGGGCTTTAATATTAACTTAATAACTTCTAAAGATACGCTTTGACCCGCCAATAGTCCTTCTGCTTGTAGTACCAGTTCATTCGAACCTACCCGAATCACTTCGCAATTACCCGCATAGTCGTCAATCAGGTCATCTGTATACGCTCGAGTAACCGTTGCTGGCGTTGCAAGCAAACCTATACGGTTAGTTGTTGAGCGTTTGGCGGCAGGCTTAATCGCTGGCACGACCCCCACAAAGGGCACATCAAACTGCGCCCTGAGTTGTGGTAGTAGCAAAGTACTCACCGTATTACAGGCTAAAACAACTAAATGAGGTTGGTGTATCGCAAGCATTGAAGAAATAATTTTTTCTAAACGCTCCTCCAAAACCTCTTCATCCAAAAGCCCATATGGTGCAAAGGCATCATCTGCAAAATATATCACTTGCAAAGGACTACCCGCTGCCAATATAGACTGGCAAACACTCAACCCCCCTACCCCTGAATCAATGACAAGAATAGAAGGCGTGTTTACCATATTATTTAACCAACCGACGACGCATAGCGGCTAATAAAACCAATAAACAAATACATAGAGGAATTAAGAATATATTGATCAATTTAAGCGATGTACCCAAAGCATCAATATCTTGATCCAACTGATGCTGAACATCACGCAATTGTTTACGAATTTTTAGCTTTTCAGTTTGAAAGTTTTTTAATTCTAGCTCTTGCTCATCAGAGAACAAAGCTCCATCCCCCTCGCCTCGCAAACGCTCCAAGTCTAACATTTTGGCTTCAGCCGCTTTCAGTTCTTCCTCTAGCAGTTCCTGCTGTTCAAGAAAACGCTCTTCAGCTCTTAAGCGTAGCGTTTCTACTTTTGTAAACGGTCGCTTAAAACGCCCCTGGCTACGGATTTCAATTAGCTCTGGATGACCTGAGAAGTTTTCTAAGCCATTCACTAAGAAGTTACCATTATCAGCCCAAGGCGAAACCACTTGCTGACCAAAGAAGTTTTGCACCTGTACCCATAGGCGATCAGATAAAATATCGGTATCAGCGACTACCAATAAACGAATATTATCAGACTCCAACATTTTCGGACTAAGTGTCTCCATCACAGGTGGCTTAGCTTCCTCCACCGCATCTTGAGTATCGTCAGATCCATCTGCGCCTTCAAGCTCATCATCCATTTGTGGAATTTCAATCTGAACCCCGTCCGGAAAAGCTGTTTTTGCAGGACCTGAAATGCGGGCCGCTAAAGTATAACGATCCCCCGTTGGCGTAAATTCATTGAGCAAATCTTGTGGGTCATCCAAGGTTAACAGTAAGCTGGTATTTTGCGGTTGTGATTGGTCACTCGACAAAATTAAAGGCGTAATTTCTGTTGTACCATCTTCTGTTTTATCTAATATTCCTGCTGAAGATAAGTTTAGGCTTTCTAAACCATTCAATACGATGTCATCACTCGTTAAGGCTTCTGGCGTCATGCTTAACAAACCGATATGACGAACAGGACTACGCGATTCGCCTACGCCAACCACCATAGAGTTAGCAAAATCGGTCACGATAACATCATCTCTCATCGCAATCCCCCAACCTGGCAACAAGCGTGCTAAATCAGCCCGCTGAACCGATGGCATTTGCCCTTGAGACCCGAGTGTTTCAGCATGAGGATCAACAAAAATAAGCGTTCGCCCACCACCAAGAACAAATTGATCTATCGCAAACAACAGTGATTCTGAAAGATCTTTCGGTGCTATTAATAACAATACATCTACACCAACAATTTCAGTCGCATCACTCTCGATCCACTCAACATCAAACCCTTCTTCAATGTACCCCATAATGGACCAAGCTGGTCGCGCCTGTCGCGTCATATAATCATAGCCGCCATTTATTTCTATACCGCTATAAATACCCACCGTTGGCATTTTTTTGGCAGACAGCGAGGAAATTAGTCGCGTTAATTCATATTCCAGATAAGCTTCACGATCAGGCTGCATAAATGCAATCACATCTTGAGCTCCAGTTTCATTTTTGGCCACTAGGCCAAAATAAATCTCATCACCTTGCACACCAATAGGTACACCTTGCAGGCCTGCTAAGGCTGCTTCGTCTTGAGATTCAGAAAAAGGAGCAGGGTCAATTTTAATAAACGTTATTTTTCCATTCGACAAACCAACATACTCCTCTAACAACTCCTCTACGCGCTGAGCATAGGTGCGCAATGCAGGAAGTTGAGAAGAAGCCTTCTCTGAAAAATATAAACTTAAAGTGACCGGCTGATCTAAGCCTTTAAGTATACTTTTGGTGCCGGTTGAAAGTGTATATAAACCACTTTCACTTAAATCTAATCGCACACCGACTAAATACTTAGAACTAATTATGATTGTTAAAAACATCAGCAAAAAAACACCGACTAAAACTTTTGGAGAGGCTATCAATTTCATTTTTTGCTGCTTCCTAATCTGCTTTTTTCATATCAATGACTAAAACCGTGGCATATAACCAAGCCCCGATTAAAACAAGAAAATAAACTAAATCCCTTAAATCAATCACACCACGCGAAATGGCATCGAAATGCGTTAAGAAACTTAAGTTTGAAAAACCGTCCACTAACCAAAGCGGCGCCCAACCAGACAAAGCATCCTGAACAATTGGAAAACCACTTACGACCAATAAAAAGCAAACAACCAAGGTTAGAATAAACGCGATAATCTGATTTTTAGTTGCTGCAGAAAGGCAAGAACCTATCGCTAGGAAACCACCTGCCATCAACCATGAACCAATATAACCAGCCAAAATCACACCGTTGTCAGGCTCACCTAAATAATTAACACTAATCCAAATTGGAAAGGTAAGCAGTAGTGCTAGACCAATAAATAACCATGCTGCAAGAAATTTGGCGATAACAATCGTGCCCGTTGATATTGGCAAAGTCATTAACAGCTCAATCGTGCCACTGCGACGCTCTTCCGACCATAGTCGCATCGCCACAGAAGGTACCAGTACAAGATATAACCAAGGAATAAAGTTAAAAAATGAAGATAGATCAGCTTGAGCACGTTCAAAAAAGTGCCCTAAATAAAAAGTAAACACACCGCTTAATACTAAGAAAATAACAATAAAAATATAAGCGACAGGCGTTGCAAAATAACTAGCAAGCTCTCGATTTAAAATAACTTTCATCGCACTCATTATGCTTGCTCCTGTTTTGTCTCTAATGTTACTTTTCTAAATACATCATCCAGACGACCAACTTCCACATGTAGTTCGTCTAATAAACAGCCCCCACGTTGAAGCACCTGATTCACCTCAGCTAAAATCGACTGCCCATTTTTTGAAAAAACGGTAATCAGGTCATCGTTACTCACACTCACCTTTAGCACATTAGGTATCTTTTTAAGCGCGCCAACCACGACTTCGCTAAATTTACCCAATCGTATGGTGACCGCGTTATGAAAGTCTGATTTGGCCGCCAACTCACTTGGCGTACCATCAAATACGATTTCGCCTTTGGCTAGAATCATCGCTCGCGTACAAACAGCACTGACCTCTTCTAATATATGAGTAGATACGATAACGGTTTTATCGGCAGACAAGTTACGAATCAACTCTCTAACCTGATGTTTTTGGTTTGGATCTAGACCATCGGTAGGCTCATCAAGAATCAATACCTTAGGGTCATGAATTAAAGCTTGGGCGATTCCTAAACGTCTTCGAAATCCTTTTGAGAGTGTTTCTACTCGATTGGCTAAGACTGATTCAAGCTCTACCTTGGATACCACCGAATCAATTCGCTGATTTAACTCCTGCCCATAAAAACCACGCGCTTTACCAATAAACTTCAACGAAGCCAATACCGTCATATCTTCGTAAGCAGGTGCACCTTCGGGTAAATAGCCAATTTCACGTTGCGCTGCAATCGGGTTTTGTAAAACATTATGCCCCATCACAGAGATTTCACCGGTGCTGGGGGATAAAAAACCCGTCAGTATTTTCATAGTGGTTGATTTACCCGCACCATTTGGACCGAGAAAACCTAAGACTTCACCAGGCCGTACCGAAAAACTAATATTATTGATAGCACAAAAACTATCAAATTTTTTGGATAAATTAGAGACTTGAATCATGATTAACTCTATTCATGGTGACAAATTAATAAAACAAAGAGCCAAAAGGCTTTAAAACAAGCAATATAAAGAGGCACAACGTGCTTTTCAAGGCTTAGCGACTAACCTTTCCACATGGTCATAAACAGTGAACACCTTTATTCACCAAAACAGCCACTTATATCTATTAAAACAGCCACTCATATCGATTAGAACATTCATTAGCCTTTCAGGTTTTGCCTTGCGGTTTACGAAAGCTTAGACTAGAAAACTAACATTTTTTCTCGGAATATCTTTGCTATGAGTCGTTTTTTAAATCCAAGCTTATTCATTTCTGCACTGTTAAGAAAAATACTTTTTCTCTGGGTTCGTACTGAGATTAAAGGTGCTGAACCAGAAGATTTGAATTTAGACCCAAACAAACCAGTGTGCTACGTACTTCAATACAGTTCTCTTTCTGCTCGCCTAGTGCTTGAAAATTCATGCATTAGCTCAGGTTTGCCATCAGCCCATGCCAAACTAAACCTTAAAGAAAAATCATTAAACCGTTCTTTCTTCTTTTTATATGAACGCAAAGGCCGCTGGCTTAAAACTCGTCATACACCCACGGTAACAGAAGACTTAAAACAAATGGTTTACGATATTTCAGAGGATGATGATCTGGATATCCAAGTCGTTCCGGTTTCATTATTTTGGGGACGGTCACCTGAAAAAGAAAAGTCATGGCTGAAGCTTTTATTAACTGAAGGCTGGTCAGTACCTGGCCCCTTGAAACAGTTTTTAATTATCTTATTGCACGGTAGACGAACTTACGTTCAATTTAACCAAGCCGTTTCATTACAACAAATTTTTAAAGATAGTGATAAGGACGCCTCACGAGGCGCGCGAAAAGCCGCTCGAATTTTACGCGTTCACTTTCGTCGCGTTCGGCAAACTGTGTTAGGCCCTAACCTCTCGCACCGTCACAACCTCGTCCAAACAATTATCAATAGCCCTGAAATCAAGAAAAACATTGATGCACACGCGAAGAAAGAAAATATAAGTACAGATAAAGCCGAGCGCCTAGCGCTAAAATATGGTGATGAAATTGCTTCCAACCTGCAAATTTCAACCATCATCTTTCTTGAAAAAATTCTTAGTAAACTATGGAATAAAATTTATAACGGCATTACCACCCACAACTTAGAGATTGTTAGAGAAACAACAAAAGACCATGCAGTCGTCTATACACCCTGCCATCGTAGTCATATTGATTACTTATTATTGTCTTCCTTATTATTTAAAGAAGGCATTATGGTTCCCCACATTGCTGCTGGCATTAATTTAAATCTACCTGTCGTAGGGTCTATTTTACGTCGTGGTGGCGCATTTTTTATGCGTAGGAGCTTTAAAGACAACCCTTTATACGCCGCTATATTTTCTGAATATATTCACACTATTTTCAAGCGAGGCTACTCAGTTGAGTATTTTGTTGAAGGTGGTCGAAGCCGAACAGGAAGAACATTACAACCACGCGCAGGCATGATTGCCATGACGCTAAATAGCTATTTAAGAGACCAACAAAAGCCAATCGCATTTGTTCCGGTATTTTTTGGTTACGAAAAAGTATTAGAAGGCAGTTCATACCAAGGCGAATTAAGAGGTAAAGAGAAGAAAAAGGAATCAGTCTTTGGCCTGTTTAAATCTTTAAAAAATTTGCGTCGTTCATTCGGTAAAGTCAGCGTTAACTTTGGCGACCCCATTTTTTTGAAGGACTATCTTGACCAGCACGAGCCAGAATGGAAAAAAGACACCGGTACTCAAGACCAAAAGCCAGAATGGTTTCCCATAGTTGTTGACAAGCTTTCAACCGAAATTGTGACACGAATTAATGCTTCGGCTGCCATCAACCCGATTAATATAGCCTCACTCGTACTACTATCAACAGAACGCCACGCAATGGATGCAAATGTACTCGCTAATTTAATGACGTCCTTTTCCTCCATGCTTAAGTCTATGCCTTATAGCGACACGATGACCTTTGCAGAGGGAAATGGTGAAAGCTGGCTAGAATACGCTGAAGAAATGCGCCTGGTCGACCGCTTAAACCACCCTATGGGCGACATCATCAACCTGACCGACCACAATGCAGTGTCATTAACCTATAATCGCAACACCATTTTGCACTTCTTTGCGGTTCCCTCACTGATAGCCTGTTTACTGCATAATAATATCAGTATGGAAAAACAAAAAGTTCACGCTATTTTTAGAGATATTTACCCTTACATCAAATCAGAACTTTTTCTGCAGTGGGATAGCCATAAAATTGATAATATTTTTGAAGGCTGGCTAAAGGTATTAATTGATAATAAGTTACTACTTCAGGAAGGTGATACCATTTTGCGCCCGACGATAGGTAGTGATCAATTTGTACAACTTTCAATTCTGTCTAGATTCATCATTCAAACGCTTGAACGTTACTATATTTCTGTTGCCATTCTAATACAGGAAGGCTCTGGCCAACTCGACGCCAGCCAACTCGAAAAACAAAGTACTCAAATGGCAGAACGTATGTCTATTTTGTTTGGGTTAAATGCACCAGAATTTTTTGATAAAGCCCTCTTCCGTAATTTCATTAGCGAGCTTCAGAAGAAGAGCGTAGTCACAAAAAATTCTGAAGACAAATTAGTATATGGTGAGCAAATTGAACGAGTTTCTGATGACGCCCGCTTAGTTTTAAATTCAGAACTAAGACAAGCTATTATGCAGGTGACGTCTTTGGAAGCTAAAAGTAAAGGTTAGAAACTGAAAGCCAAGCACTGTATTTGGTTTCAAGTACAGCGCTTGGTTTCAGACAATTTCTTCAGTTTTTACTTTCAGCCCCGCCAAACTCTTAATTGAATAGATATCATACCGACAGCTTTTACCCATTAGTTGATAGCTTGGAGTAGCGCCCTCTATCGCAAGACCTTTTCTTGGTCGCTTAACCACCACCCTATACCGCGCCTTTTTGAGTGCGGCACTTAATAGCTCGGCATCATCTAAGTCCTCACCCACCAGCACCTGAAACAAACGCATTTCTTTTTTGACTAACGAGGACTTTTCACGGTGCGGATACATAGGATCAAGATAAATAACATCAGCGACAGCATCGTTTTGCGCATCAAGCCATTTACTTGAATTCGCCGATATTAGCTGCATACGAGCGACGATTTCATCAATTACAGTACCCCGCCCCTCTTCTAGCGCACAAGACAATAGTTCTGCAATCACCGGAGAGCGCTCTACCATTTTAAGCTTACAGCCTAAGGATGCTAATACGTAAGCGTCACGCCCCAAACCTGCACTGGCATCTAATACCTCAGGTACAACCCCATGGTTCAAGCCGACAGCCTTCGCGATCAACTGCCCCTTTCCGCCACCGAACTGCCGGCGATGCTCTGTTTTACCCCCTAAAAATGAGGCTGTCACGGGCCCTGGCGCGCCTTTTTCAGTTTGTAATATCGAAACACCTTTATCTTGGTAATACAAAATATAAGGGGGTAAAGGCGTCGTTTTGTTTTTTGCAGCGCGTGAAGATTTTTTTTTATTTAAAGACGTCTCACTTAAGTCGCCTTGCTCATCCAAAAAAAAAGGTAAACGATGCTTTTCAGAAAATGCTTTGGCACGGCTCACGCAAGACGAATTCTTTGCATCAGCGCTAACAGATAATATAAGGGAAAGATCAGAATTCAAAAGAAAGTATCATACAAATAAATCTACACCAACCAACTCACCTTGCTCAAAGTTTTTCGTTGCTTCGATGGTTTGCTGGTAACTATTTACTGCATTTTGTATTTTCAATGGTGCGGATTCAAGTACGTTAACACGCTGTATACGATCAGCTTGCAAGAGTTCAGCTCGCCGTTTAATCGCGCTGCTGTCGATATTCTGACTCGCGACTGCATCACTAGGACGAGTCGATTGATTCGCCTGTTGTGCAGCCGGCTCTGGATTTACCTGCCGATTCGTTTGTAACGGTGAAGGTAAACGAGAATTTACAAGTGACTGTGAAATATCCATACATGGAAACCTAAGCTATATTATTTCTTTACCGATAAAGTCAGACTTTTATACTATTCTAGCCAGAAAATACAATGAGTGCCAATAATACAATGCCTAGCAATAGACGATAAATCACAAAAGGAGTAAAACCAATTTTTTCCAACAACGTTAAAAACCAATGAATACAAACATATGCACTCAAAAAAGCAACGCCTGTACCCAGCATTACCAAAAACCAGTCATTCTCAGAACCCGTTTCATATAGCTCTTTTGCTTTGAGCAAGCCTGCCGCGGCAATCAGCGGTATTGATAAAAGGAATGAATAACGAGCAGCTGCATCACGAGAGTAGCCTAATAACAATGCCGCCGTCATCGTGATGCCAGATCGAGAAGTGCCCGGTATTAAAGCGATTGCTTGACTCAAGCCAATAATGACTGCTGACTTAACATCCATACTATCGATACTTAACAGGCGTGAACCACGCCTGTCTGCCAAGAGCAACACGAGCCCGAAAATAATCGTTGTACTCGCAATAACAGCAGTGGAGCGTAAATTCTCACTAATATAGTCGTTAAATAAAATACCTGCTAAACCAGCTGGTATCGTTGACAACACAATCAACCAAGCTAAACGTCCATTTTGGCTTTGCTCACGCCCGGTGACACTTTTTAACCAAGCCTGGCTTAAATCAAACACTTCACGGCGAAAATAAATCACAATGGCCATTAGCGTTCCTACATGCACTGCAACATCAAACGCTAAACCTTGGTCACTCCACCCTAAAACTTGTGAAGGTAATATTAGATGCGCAGAACTGGATATAGGTAAAAATTCTGTTACCCCTTGCACCAAAGCAAGCATAATGGCTTCAAACCATGTCATGAGTATTTATCCTTAAAACCACTAAAACTAAAAAGTTTTCCATCACAAAGCACAACCTAAACTGCGCAGCCTTTTATTTATTCACGCCCTGGTAACTTCTGCCACGTTACTTTGTCTCTAATATAACTCGGCATTGCATCAACCAAGTCACCCGAAGCACCTTGTTGAATTGCATTCAAAGCTAATTCACAGATCTCTTCAGCTTTTGGCCGGGCATTGGCATCTACATGTTTTAGTCTCTGTTGAACCGCCAATGGAAAGCGCGGTAGAAAATCGAACCCACTCCCGACACAGGCAAAGTGTGAAACCTTTATATCATCAGGTAAGGACACCGATTCGGGCGTACTAACATGTTCACCATCATATGTTTCTACTACCGGTATTTGTCCTGATATATCTATCTGACAAATACTCCAATAAACCTCATTCATACGGGCATCGAATGCAACGAGCACATGCTGCTCTCCGCTTTGTTTATAACATTGCAAAGCCATTGCTTTTAGATTTGAAATCGGAAAAATCGAGCAAGCTAAACCATAAGCTAAACCTTGAGCCACACCAGCGGCGATTCTTAATCCGGTAAATGAGCCTGGCCCACAACCAAACGCAATCGCATCAAGATCTTTTAGTTGAATCCCACTGTCTTCAACAATTTTCTTGGCCATCGGTAGCAATAACTGAGTATGACTCCGAGGAGCAAGCTCACTATTTGAGGTTAGTTCGCCGTTAGCATAAAGCGAGACAGAGCAATAATCAGAAGAGGTATCGAGAGCAAGAATATTAGACATAAGAGGTAGCATTACTTAAATATTGCTAAAGGAAAAACAAAAGGTGGGCAAAGCCCACCCTAAAATAAAGGTAGATTAGCTATCTAACCCTTTAACGATCTGATCTTTAATCTGATCCATCTCACCTACGCCTTCAACTTTCACGTAACGTGGCGCATTATCGTCACCTTTTTCTGCCCAAGTAGAATAATAGGTAATTAATGGCGATGTTTGAGAGTGATAAACACCTAGGCGCTTACGGACAGTCTCTTCCGTGTCATCTTCACGCTGAATTAGAGCATCACCCGTTTCATTATCCTTGCCTTCAGATGTCGGCGGATTAAACTTAACATGGTAAATACGCCCACTTGCTTCATGTACACGGCGACCACTTAAGCGGCTGATAATTTCTTCATCAGCAACATTAATTTCAACCACTGCGTCGATCTCTACGCCCTGCTTTTTTAATGCTTCAGCTTGTGGAATTGTTCTTGGAAAACCATCAAAAAGAAAGCCCTTAACGCAGTCATCTTCTTTAATACGCTCTTGAATCAACTCTATAATTGTTTCATCCGAAACCAATCCACCAGAAGCCATGACTTCTTTTACTTTAATACCTAGCGGTGAACCTGCCTTTACAGCTGCTCTTAACATATCGCCAGTAGAAATTTGCGGAATTCCGTACTTTTCAGTCATGAACTGGGCTTGAGTACCTTTTCCGGCACCTGGTGCACCTAGTAGAATTACTTTCATAAACGGGTTGCTCCCTTAATTTAACTTAAAATTTAAAAAACTTGGGCATATTCAACGTTAATTCAGCCACTTATTGTACAAGCAACCAAGACTTCGTTTTTTATAAAAAACTATTAGTTTTCAATACATTACAAAAAACACTAAAGGGCTAAATAATTAACGTTAAATATAAATTTGGTTTAGTTGGCTAATGCATATCAAATACTACAGCCAATAAAGAGGCGACATTATACGGATTTGAGTGGATCAGTGGAAGCCTCAGCAAGCGTAAGGCTTTTAAAACAAGCTTTCGATCAATTTTTAAGCTGCCATATGGCTAATCATACCATCTAAACTTCGGCATTGTTCAATACAAGTAATAGCCAACTCTTGAACACTATCTCCATCTAAGCCTAGTGCTACAAGTGCTGGTTCAGGGTCATATTCAATAAATTCATCGCCAATACCTTCTTGAGCTAAATAATAATTTACAAGCTGAACTAAATTAACATACTGTTCGCTGTCGCCTTGATATCCTTGCGTTTGGTGCATCGCTGCAGATTTTATGCATGCATCAGGCAAACTCCACATTTTAAGTAAAATTGCACCCATAGAGCCATGCCCTAGAGAGATAAATTCTTGGGCACCACCCATGCCAAACACTTGTTTCTCTAGATCAGCCATGCTTGCTTCAGGATCAGATTCTCTTAATTTGTTTAACATTTTGAATTCGGGAGGAAACAAATGGCCAATCAACAGAATACCAAAATTATGTAAGAGCCCTGCTAAATACGCATCTTTTTCATCAATACCCAAGTCTGGATTTGCCATTAATGCTAAGGCCTGACATAAAACCCCTGAATAGAGTGAATGCTGCCAAAACTTTTCTAAACCTAAAGGTCCGTGCTGTGGAATATTAAACGCTTTAGACGCTGCAATCCCCATTGATAACTGCGCAACGCGATCAAAACCAAGTACAATATTCACCGCATCTTTAATACTATTTAACTCGCCTCGATAAGAAAATAAAGCAGAACGGGCGTAACGCATCACTTGCGCTGATAAACTCGGGTCTTTCTCAATAAGGGCAGCTAACTGAAATACATCTGAACCTGGGTCTGATGTTAAATGCATAATGCGCACTGCCGTTTCAGGCATAGGTGGCAGTTGGTATAAACGTTCTAATTTTTTAGCAACCGACTCTAATGAAATATTTCCACTACAAGCATTCACCCCCTCTCCAAAACTTTCTGATTGAACAGTTGGCCATTTAGAAATACGCCCTTTTATCGCTCCCATCATTGCAGTGCGAAAGACCACACCTGTCATTTTTAATAGCGTGCAAGAACAACCACTTGCCGAAAAAATATAATCATTATCCAGCATATCAACATCTACCATAACGGGAAGACCATACGCCATCGACAAGGCCGGTAAAGCGCCAACATCACAATCCCGAAACAATTTACCATGATGCGCCTCATCCAATAGCTGAAACTGACGATTAAATGTTTCATTAATCAGTGCCAAATCTAACTCAGCAGGGTACGGAATCACTGCAACAGCAGGACCTCTTTTATCAACTAAGGGGATGGCTTTAACGCAGAGTTCTGGTACCGCATTAGCAAGCTCTATCGCATGCCCTAAATGCTTACTTCTAGGGTGGTGCAAAGGTTGATAGCTGATTCCTTTACTTTCAATAAAATGGTTTAGTTTTGACGCTATAGGCATGACTTCACCTTAATTTCTAACACTATAATTTTGTTAATTGATAACTAACTAGTGTAGTTAGTTTTTCTCACAAACACCCTATTCACGTCACAAATACATATTTCCAGACAATGTATTTTGTAAGGCGATGTAACCTGAGTACCTAGTTACATACTAACCGGTATTCCGAACACCGGCGGCAATACCTGCCATCGTGACCTTTAACGCACGTTCAACCAACTCAACCGATTCAGCGTTTTCGCCTTGAACTCTATCTCCCACCTTGGTTTCAGACCCAGCTAAACGATCCCTTCTCAGTAACTCCGCCTGTAGATAGTGTAAAGGGTCAGTATAAGGGTTGCGTACATTTAAAGACCCCTGAAACTGAGGATTATCTTGCTGAAGCATCTGTTGTTTTTTTACTTGATTCACGAGTTCGATCATTCTTAAAAATCGGTGCCTCAAGGTATGACCCAAAGGCTTAAGCGCCGCAGGTGCAAGTACTTGATCATAATAGCGAGCGATACGCGCATCACCTTTTGCCACCACCATTTCTAGCATATCAATATGCGTTTTAAAGAAAGGCCATTGCTCGAACATATCATCTATTATTTTCGATTTATCTGAGGCCAATATATCTTCTAATGCTTCATCGCTCCCCAACCATGCTGGAAGCATCAAACGCATTTGTGTCCACGCAAAAATCCAAGGAATAGCACGCAAACTTTCAACTCCCCCACTCATTTTACGCCTAGCAGGGCGGCTTCCTAATGCGAGCTTCCCTAACTCTTGTTCAGGCGTAGCTGCTCTAAAATAGGCAACAAAATCAGGGTCTTCACGAACCGTTGCACGGTACGATGAAAGTGAAAGTTTGGTCATTTCATTCATCAAATCACGCCACCCTTTTTTAGGTTTAGGTGGCGGCAATAAGCTGGCTTCGATGACAGCATTTAAATACAGCTTTAAGCTTTGTTTAGCGACCGTAGGCATACCAAATTTAAATCGAATCATTTCACCTTGTTCGGTGATTCTAAATGAACCTGATACGGAACCAGGAGGCTGTGACAAAATAGCTCGATTTGCAGGTCCGCCACCACGACCAACGGTACCACCACGACCATGAAACAAGGTCAGTTTAACTTCGTGTTTATTTGCCACTTCAACTAAACGTTCCTGCGCTTGGTATTGCGCCCAAGCTGCAGCCATTTGACCTGCATCCTTTGCTGAGTCGGAATAACCAATCATGACTTCTTGATGGTTTTGGCAATACTCCCGATACCACGGGATGTTAAGCAAACTATCGATCGCTTCATTTGAACCTGATAAGTCATCTAAGGTTTCAAATAAAGGCACTACTCGAATTCGGTGTGTAATACCCGATTCTTTTAATAGTAAAATTACCGTCAACACATCTGAAGGTGAACTCGCCATTGAAATCACATAAGAACCGAGCGCTGACGCTGGTTGTGTCGCAACCGTACGGCATGTTTTCAGCACCTCCTTCACATCATCACTGCAAGGCCATTGAGCAGGTATTAAGGGCCGGTTACTTTGAAGTTCTGCCAACAAAAACTCTTGTTTGGTTGGTTCATCCCAATCAGAGAAACCCCCTAAACCTAGATGTTGAGTCAATTCACTCATCACATCAAGATGACGTTCAGAGTCTTGTCGTATATCTAATTTGACCAGCTCCAAGCCAAAGCAACTTGCACGACGAATCGTGTCTAATAACAGTCCATTCGCAACCGAATGTAGCCCCTTTTCATGCAAAGAGCGATAGCAAAGCATTAACGGTGCAATTAGTTCATCATTATTAAGTAAAATATCACTTTCATCCGCCTCTTCGCCATTCGCTTTCTTTGCAGACCAGTCAAGTGTCGCCATTAATCGTTTCCGCAATTGCATTAGGATCAAGCGGTAGGGTTCATCACGGTTACGTTTATTCTCCGACGCATAGTAATCCGCTTCAGCACGTAATTCATCAGAGCAGTCCCACATAGATAACTGGTTCATCAACGCTCGTACATCACGTAAATATAAATCAGCAGCCATCCAACGGCTTAAACTCATGACTTCTTCAGTCAATTTTGCTGTAACATTAGGGTTTCCGTCGCGATCACCTCCCATCCATGAGGCAAATCGAATTGGGCAAGCATCCGGCTGCAAGCTCACACCGAATTTATCATTGAGTGCAGTATCAAAGTCTCGTAAGAATTCCGGCAGTGCATCCCATAAACTGTTCTCAATAACAGCAAAGCCCCAACGCGCTTCATCTACAGCAGAAGGCCGATCACGCCTAATTTCATCTGAATGCCAAGCTTCACAAACTAAACGATTTAATTCATCGCGAATTCTTCCTTGCTCTTTATCATTCAGGTCTGGTCGATCTTGTTTCGCTAAACAAGCGGTAATTGCCTCATATTTTAATATTAAGGTTCGACGGGTTACTTCGGTCGGGTGCGCGGTGAGTACAAACTCGATTTTCATATCGCTTAGTAGTTCAGAAATATCTAAATTTGTTTTGTCTGCTTCTTTTAAGCGGTCAAATAATTGATCAAAGGTTTCAATACCGTCTTCTTGATCGGTCCGGCTTCGACGCACACCATGATACTGTTCTGCAATATTAGCCAAGTTCAAAAACTGATTAAATGCGCGCGCGACGGATACAATCTCTTTGTCACCTAAACTAGTTAGTAAACGAACCAATTCTGGACTCGCATCACCAGACTCTTCATCACGATCAGCTTTGGCTGCTGTACGAATCGCTTCAAGTTTATCTAAAAATTCCTGACCAAGGTGCTCTTGTATATTTTGACCTAATAAGTCACCTAATAACCTAACGTTGTCACGCAATGCTGGGTGTAATTCAGACATGTTTTATCCTTATCCAAGTATTAACAAATACACACAATTATATTTCCCACAACTGATGTTTTTATGACTACACTAAAAGTATTAGTTATGAAAGAATTTATTATAAAAAGTAATACAAGGATAATAGCTTATGAAAATTAAAGCGCTCGCAGAATGTTGGGAACAACAAGCAAAAGCAACCTTTACCAGTGATGAATATTCATTACGTTTACCCGTTGAAGATGCTGCAAAAATTACAGCCTTAGCCGAAATGTACCCTAAACGTACTAAAAGCGAGATTATTGGTGAATTATTATCGGCTGCACTTGATGAGCTGGAAACGGGTTTTCCCTATATAGAGGGTAAAAAAGTAATCACAAAAGATGAAATGGGCGACCCTATTTTTGAAGACATTGGCCCTATGCCAAAGTTTTTGGATTTAAGCAAAAAGCATGCTTCTGTTATGAAACAAGGCCAAAAGGCAGCAAACGCTTAAGAAGAAAAAACAAAGAGATTTATATAAAGCCCTTGTTCTAAAACCATGCTATGTCGTTGCGGTAATATGTTTGACCAAAATGACAAGTATTTTTTTAAACAGCCCAATATTAAGTGCAGAACACTTTCATTCCAATGAACTCTTAGCACGTTGATTCATAAGCAATTCCTCCTTCTATTTCCTCTATAAAACCTTTTATCATGTCATTGATAAAATTGAATTAAAAAGAAAGGTATACACACTTGTAATCTAAGGTCTATCACCTAAACTTCAGTAAATACCTATCAGAATTTTACATATTTTCACATTTACGCTAGATACTTAATAAACGTAATTCTGATTCAAAAAATGTTCTTACTTACCACCTTTTTAAACATAGAGCCGCATGTATAATATATTAATCGTTGATGACTCCGAAGATGATGTATTCCTTCTCTTACGCGAGCTTAAAAAAAATGGCTTAGACATACAACACAGACAGGTCGATACCGAAGAGTCACTTTTAACTGCACTTGAAGAAGATGAATGGGACCTCGTCATTTCTGACCATAACATGCCCTGCTATTCTTCTGCAGAAGCGCTTGCTACAGTTAAAGAGTTTAACCCTGACCTTCCCGTAATTATTGTTTCAGGCGATATAACCGAAAATACCGCTGTAAATGCAATGAATGCTGGCGCACAAGACTACGTCATGAAAGAAAACCTAGCGCGATTGGTTCCTGCCATTGAGCGTGAAATTCGTGAAAGTGAATCTCGCCACGAAAAAAGAAAAACAGAAAAAGATCTCGAACACCTCACTATTCATGACAATTTAACCGGCTTAGCTAACCGGGAACACTTTGAAAAATGTATCCACACAGCCTTAAAAACTGCAAAGACTCAAAACACCTCACATATTTTGATGACACTTGATCTTGACCAATTTAAGATCATCAATGATACATGCGGCCATGTCGCTGGTGATGAGTTACTCAAACTAATCTCACTTGTACTTTTAAGACAAACCAGCAGCATTGACACTATAGCTCGTTTAGGCGCAGATGAATTTGGGATTTTATTAAAAAATGCAAATAAAGAAGAAGCATTCAATCTTGCCGAAACAATTCAAGAGCATATAAAAGACCTTCAATTTTCTTGGCAAGACAAACCTTTTACCACCAGCATTAGTATTGGTGTAGTATCAATCAACCAGCAAACCCAATCGGTCCAAGGACTAATGAGCTGTGTTGACATGGCTTGTAATACAGCAAAAGAAAAAGGTCACGACGGCATCCAATGGTTTAGTGAAGATGACCCTGAGTACCAGCAACGCCGTAATGAAATGCAATGGGTAGGCAAAATAAAACAAGCCATAAAAGATGATCATTTCGTATTACACTTTCAAGCGATGCAGGGTTTCCAACCTCATTGCCATGGTGAGCACGGTGAGTTTTTAGTGCGCTTAAATGATGACGGCCGTTTAGTTTTTCCTGGAGAATTTATTCCCGCGGCAGAGCGCTATCGTTTGATGCCGATGCTTGATCGGTGGGTCGTTGAAAATGCATTTAAGTATTTATCGGAATCAGGCCTGGGTAAAAAAGACGAAGGTACATTTTTCATTAATTTGTCAGGTAATTCACTTAGCGACAAATCATTTTTTAATGATATTCGCACCCTACTCAAAAAATATGCTATCAAACCTAACCGTATCTGCTTAGAAATCACTGAAACCGCAGCCATAGATAATTTGTCTGATGCAGTAGAGTTCATTTCAGAAATCAGAGATGAAGGATTTAAATTTGCACTCGATGATTTTGGTGCCGGTATGAGCTCATTTTCATACCTAAAAACAATTCCGGTCGACTACCTAAAAATAGATGGTAGCTTTGTACTCAATTTATTGACCGACCCCATTGACCGAGGAATTGTTGAAGCCTGTAATACCATTGGGCATGCCGCTGGCTTACAAACGATTGCCGAATTTGTTGAAGACCAAGCAACAGCCGACGCACTTAAAGCAATTGGTGTCGATTTTGGCCAAGGCTTTGGCATTCAAAGACCAGGCCCTTTAACCTAAACTAATGGCACTTACTTAGGTATTTTATCCTTGATAGGAACAAAACTCATTACCCTATTCACCGCTGGGTGAGCTCAGCGAACCCCAACAAGCACCCGTCAGATAGACCAATCACTTTGCTGGGGTTCTCTTCGATTACCCCTACCTACAGAACCGTATACCCCCTCTTAAATTAAAGTAGTACATCAACTTTAGCGACTAAACATCTTATTTTATAATGTGTTCATTTGTGAAGAATCATATATTTTTGGAACCAAGAACAGATTAATGGTTCTATTTAAACTACACTAATAGTATAAATATCAATCAATAACTTTATAGTTTGGCCGATAGTATTAATAGATACATTAAAACAAGCCCACAACAGACTCAGGAATTTTAACACCATGTAAGTAGCCATCAATAAACACTACATCACCTTGCCAGGGGGCGTTATGAGTATTTTTAGCCATTATCAGACTCGGTATGAACTCACTCAACAAGAAGAGTACACGTTAGAAGAATACCTCGAAATATGCAAAAACGATCCAAGCGCCTATGCTTCAGCCGCTGAAAGACTATTACTCGCCATCGGCGAACCCGAATTTGTCGACACCTCCAAAGATCCTCGTCTTAGCCGTATTTTTTCAAACAAAGTCATTAAACGCTACAAAGAATTTGGTGATTTTTATGGCATGGAAGAATGTATTGAACAAATCGTCTCGTTTTTCAAACATGCAGCTCAAGGTCTTGAAGAAAAGAAACAAATTATTTATTTACTTGGGCCTGTTGGTGGAGGAAAGTCTTCTTTAGCTGAAAAACTAAAAGACTTGATGCAAAGAGTTCCTTTTTACGCCATTAAAGACTCTCCCGTGCACGACAAGCCTTTGTCATTATTTGATGCAATTGAAGATGGCCCGCTACTCAAAGAAGATTATGGTATCGATTCGCGCTATTTAGGCTCCATCATGTCACCTTGGGCGGTCAAGCGTTTGCATGAGTACGGCGGCGATATTAGTAAATTTAAGGTGGTCAAGTTATGGCCTTCAATTTTAGACCAAACAGCCATAGCCAAAACTGAACCAGGTGATGAAAACAACCAAGACATTTCAGCCTTGGTAGGTAAAATAAATATTAGAATGCTTGAAGATTTCTCTCAAGATGACCCGGATGCCTACAGTTTTAGTGGCGGTTTATGCTTAGCCAACCAAGGTATGCTTGAGTTTGTTGAAATGTTTAAAGCGCCGATTAAAGTACTCCACCCTTTACTCACGGCAACACAAGAAGGCAACTATAACTCTACGGAAGGAATGAGCGCGATACCTTTTGAAGGTATTATTCTAGCGCATTCAAATGAGTCTGAATGGCAAACCTTCCGTAACAACAAAAATAATGAGGCCTTTTTAGATCGAATCTCAATCGTAAAAGTACCTTACTGTTTAAAAGTGACTGAAGAAATCAATATTTATAAAAAACTACTTGAGAGCAGCTCTCTCAATAAGGCTCCTTGCGCTCCTGACACCTTAAGCATGCTTGCCCAATTTGCAGTTCTTTCGCGTTTACATGAGCCCGAGAATTCAAATATTGACTCAAAAATGAAAGTCTACGACGGGCAAAACATTAAGGATACCGATCCTAAAGCAAAATCAATGCAAGAATACAAAGACAACGCAGGTGTAAATGAAGGAATGTCTGGCCTTTCCACCCGTTTTTCTTTCAAGATACTATCACGCGTATTTAACTTTGATACTACCGAAATCGCAGCAAATCCTGTGCATTTACTCTACGTACTTGAAAAACAAATTGAGCAGGAGCAATTTCCACAAGAAACCGCCGAACAATATTTACGCTACATTAAAGAGTTCCTAGCGCCCCATTATGTAGAGTTTATCGGCAAAGAAATCCAAACTGCTTATTTGGAGTCATATTCTGAATATGGTCAAAACATCTTTGACCGTTATGTCACCTACGCTGACTTTTGGATACAGGATCAAGACTACCGAGACCCTGAAACAGGTGAGATATTTGATCGAGCCGCCATTAACGAAGAGCTTGAGAAAATTGAAAAGCCAGCAGGTATTAGCAACCCCAAAGATTTCAGAAATGAAATTGTTAACTTTATGTTGAGAGCCCGTGCGAATAATAACGGTGAAAACCCTTCTTGGCAGAGTTATGAAAAACTACGCGCAGTAATCGAAAAGAAAATGTTTTCAAATACAGAGGATTTACTTCCCGTCATCTCATTCAACCCCAAGAGTTCGCATGAAGACAAACATAAACACGAGCAGTTTGTAGAGCGCATGATTGACCGTGGTTACACAGAAAAACAGGTCAGGTTGCTTGCAGAATGGTATTTACGCGTTCGAAAATCGCAGTAATCTAAGGTAAATAACCGAATAGCACTTACTTAGTACGATTTTATAGGGTGTGCTTGCGCACCAATGAAACTTTACGACAACTTTTCGGTGCGCAAGCACACCCTATAAATTGTATTTATAACTAGACTCTTCGCTTACGTAAGTGCCATTCGTATATAACCTAGGAGTAATAAATGGGCTTAACCCATATTATTGACCGTCGACTTAACGGTAAAAACAAAAGCGCCGTCAACCGCGAGCGTTTTCTTCGACGTTATCGCCACCATATTAAAAAGGCGGTCACTGATGCCGTGGGTAAACGAAGCATCACCGACATTGACCGAGG
>Ga0209290_1000546_pt1 | contig 25765 bp, 26 predicted proteins | sample EN1Hudsemesocosm_2_FD_184632 | JGI IMG/M metagenome (GOLD analysis project Ga0209290, IMG submission 184632) | Methane-oxidizing microbial communities from mesocosms in the Hudson Canyon - EN10B Hudson Canyon (SPAdes) (version 2) | ecosystem: Environmental > Aquatic > Marine > Cold seeps... | reverse complement strand
GGATATTGACAACTTCAAAGAAGTAAATGACACCTATGGACATGCCGTTGGCGACGAAGCACTTAGGCAAGTAGCCAGCATCAGCAAAAGCAATTTACGTGAACAAGATCTATTTGGACGTTTGGGCGGAGAGGAATTTGCAATATTGGCACCTGAAAGTACTCTAAATGAAGGTATACAGCTCGCTGAACGAATTAGACACTCGATAGAACAAACAGTGATACAAGTCCCTCCAGAATCTTTTCAAATTACCGTCAGCATTGGTATTACTGTCATAACGCAGACTGACGATTCAATAGAACAGCTCTTGCAACTAGCGGACAAAGGATTATATCAATCCAAAGAAAATGGGAAAAACAGAGTAAGCTCTTATGGTGGGTAAGTTTAATCTATTTTCATTCACACAATGGAAGGCGAGGCAATAAAGGTTTGTTTGACCTAAAAGATGAAAATTAAGAGACATTCCGAAACTATCAGGTGATACGTTTTCAAAACGAGTCTGTACGATGGCAACAAATCCAGTAATAACAAAGGATACAGAGAGTTTTAGAGTAGTAGATTCCGAGCTATTCGCAGGTACGAATTTTGAAGTCTGTCTACAATTGATGTAAATCAATCGTAAAAATCGGAGTGCGCCCAAATTGTGACGAGGACTACCGGTGCTAAAATAACGCGAAACGGCAGCAGAAAAAGCCCGCTGAAATTTGGGTCGCCGTGGATGGGTTTGCTATAGCTAGGCATTAGAGGCGCGGGTGGAAAATGCTAAAAACCCTGATGCAGCAACAAGGGCAGAACCGCCTACCTGATTTAAATACATAGGATGACTTTTCATAAAGCCGAGAAACTTCTTTGCAGATAGCGCGTAAAGCATTACCCATGTAAAATCTAATACAGCCATTGTTGGGCACATAATCGCCATTTGCGGAAATAGAGGTTGTGCCGGGTCAATAAACTGAGGAAAAAAGGCCGTAAAAAATACTATTGCTTTTGGATTCCCGGCCGCAACAAAAAAACCGCTAACAAAAAGCTTACGAGCTGGTACCGAGTCATGTGAAAACTCTTCGGTTTGAAGCTGAACTGACTTACTTAAAACCATTTTAAGTCCCATGTACAGCAATGTAACGACACCAAACCATTTTATGATTGTGAATGCCAATTCAGAACTAGCAATAACAACACCCAACCCAATAGCAACTAAGAGCATTTGTAAGAAGTTTGCAGATATATCACCTAAGGCTGTTAATACTGTTTTCCTTGCTCCATATTTCATCGAATGAACAACGCCCAACAAAATGCTTGGCCCTGGCGTCATTGTCAAAACCAATGATGCAGCTACAAAAGCCAACCATGTTTCAATATTCATAATGCCCCCTCATATAATAAGCTAAAGACATAATGATTCTCTACTCAAGTACTGTCCTCAAATATTCGTGGATTAGCAAAAAGAGCCATAATATAGTTTCTTATGCTATAAATTAAAGGACGGCACCATGAAAAACGATAACATGGTTTTTATAGGATTAAATACTCACAAGGAACAAACTCACCGTTCCACTTACTACATTCTGACCGATACCAAAAACATGACGATTAAGCCAAGCTAGCCTAGAGCTTGAGTAAGCTTTTTTGGAAAAAGTTAAAGAAAGTAGATTACTGCAAATACACCATTAAGAGCCATCATCACAAAATCTGTTACAAAGATGAACTGCATAACACCCTTCACTTGCCATACCCCCCCACCAGAACGATTCTGTAATGCTACGGGTACATTAAAGGCGAATTGAGTACCGTGTGCGATGGCGGTTACAAATAATATAATGGCCCACTGCAAGTCTTTATCAAATGTACTTGGCGTGATTAGCAGTAGAATATTAAATACGCAGAAGGCGAGATTAAATCCCCCTAGAAATTTTCCCGACATAATGAGCGTATCGAAAACGGGTGTATCACGATGCTCTCTAGGCACTACTAGTTTTGCAAAAATTCTGCTGCGTATCGAAAACACATTAAAGCCCATGGCGAACCAGATTGCGTTTAGTATTAATATCAACTCAAGCATTGTTTAACTCCTTATGATTTAAATCGTTTTAATATTTAGATGTCGGTGGCTGGGGTATTCATTAGTTTCTGTAGATTTTTAGCTTTCAAGGCATGCCCTCCTATATAGAAGTTGCCTTCTGGCGCTTCATTTATCGTCACCCAAACATTAGGTTTTAGCTTTTCCCCTAGAGTGTTTGTTACCGCTTCAGTTAAAGCATTTGAAAGTGCTTTTTTTTGTTCGCTAGATAAAGCGCCTTCAACTGTTGTGTAAGTAATATATGGCATGATGGATTCCTCTTTGTATTTTTCTAAATAAATGATCAGTCTTCGCATTCAAGCAATGGCTAATCGAAATTTACCTTATAAGCGCTTAGAACTTACAAGACGCTAAACGCTTTGTTGTCTGCTACGAGTTTTTCTAGTAACGGTGCAGGCTTAAACCAGTTCTGCCCATATTCACCGAGTTCTTCCTGATATTTCAGAATACCTCTTAGCACCTTGTCCAGACCGATTTCGTTGGCATAGTGCAAGGGGCCACCACGATGTTTGGGGAAGCCATAGCCATTAGTCAGAACAACATCGATATCACCTGCTCGATAAGCGATACCCTCTTCAAGAATAAGCGCCGCTTCATTGATCATGGCGTACAAAGTGCGCTCAATGACCTCTTTGTCAGAAATATTTCGTTGCTGAATACCAAGTTCCTTAGCAATCGATTTGCTCAATTCAATCGTTTCGGGGTCGTCGATTCGTACACGGCCTTCGTAAATATAAATACCTCTGCTGGTTTTTTGGCCGTAACGACCAAGTTCATAAAGCCGGTCACAAATAAGCTGATAACTTGGGTCATGGGCGAGTTTTTCACGAATATTCTCTCTGGCGTAGAAACCAATATCAATGCCCGCCAAATCGATAACGGACAGGAACCCCATCGCGAATCCATAATCTGTCAGGACACCGTCGATTTGTTGAGGTGTCGCGCCTTCCAATAATAGGCGGCAAGCCTCTCGACCATAGGGTTCGAAGATTCTGTTACCGATAAACCCCCAGCAAATACCCGAAACAACTGCGGTCTTTCCAATTTGTTGGGAGATTTCGAGCGTTGTGAGTAAAACATCATCTGCCGTTTTTGTTGCACGCACAACCTCCAGCAGACGCATAATATTGGCGGGGCTAAAGAAGTGTAAACCGATGACATCTTCCGGGCGCTTTGTCACGTTTGCGATGTCATCGACATTCAGGTAAGAGGTATTTGTAGCCAGGATCGCGCCCTGCTTGCAGACTTTGTCTAGCTGCTTGAATACCGACTTCTTGATCTCGATATTTTCAAAAACAGCTTCAATAACCAGGTCCGAATTAGCGATGTCTTCGTAGCTAAGCGTACCTTCAATCAGTGTAATATTTTTCTCAACTTGCTCTGGTAGAATCTTGCCTTTTTTGGCAGAAATATCGTAATTATTGCGAATGGTTTGTAGGCCTCTTTCTAAAGCTTCCTCTTTAATTTCGAGAAGCTTTACCTTGATCCCGGCGTTAGCGAAATTCATGGCAATGCCGCCCCCCATTGTTCCTGCGCCAATGACAGCCACCTCGTTAATCGTCCTAGTAGAGGTGTTTGGATCAATACCGGGAATAATGCCCGCTTTCTTCGTGGCGAATTGCAAATACTCTTGTGCGCGAGCTACAGACGCTTGTGTATCCAGTGATGTCATGTCTTTTTGCCTTTGAATTTGAAGTTTCGTATAAATGAAGCTTAAGCGTCTTTATCGGTGGTCCTAACGACCATCAAACGAATTTCGGTCATATCTTCGATAGCGTATTTGATGCCTTCACGGCCGATACCACTGTCCTTTACTCCGCCGTAGGGCATGTGATCAACGCGCCAACTAGGAACATCACCAATGATCACACCACCAACTTCCAGGGTATTCCACGCTTTATTGGCTTTATAGAGATCCCGAGTAAAAATGCCAGCTTGTAAACCAAACTTGCTCTCGTTTATTTCGTCAAGTACGTCGTTAAAACTGGAGAATGTATCGATAATTGCGACAGGGCCAAAGGCTTCTTCATTACGTATATGTTGCTCTTTACCCACATTTTCTAATAAGGTTGCGCTCAACATATTGCCATCGCGTTCACCGCCACATAACAATGTTGCGCCAGCGTCTACGGCTTCATCTATCCAGTTTGCAAGGCGCGTTGTTTCTGCCTCACTGATCATCGGACCAATGAAAGTCTCAGGATCTTTTGGATCTCCCATCTTCAGCGCTTGTGTGCCGGCCACTAATTTCTTTTTGAATTCCTCATAAATCGCTTCATGAACATAGATTCGTTGAACGCCAATACAGCTTTGTCCCGACTGATAGAATGCGCCAAACACGATACGTGAAACGGAGTCATCGATATCTGAATCGTGGTCGACCACACAGGCCGCGTTTCCGCCTAATTCCAGCACAACAGGTTTCTTGCCAGCTTTTGTTTTTAAAGCCCAACCAACGTCCGGTGAACCAGTAAAACTCAGCAGCTTCAAACGATCATCTTCAGTGAACAGGTCAGCTTCGTCTCGATGACAAGGGAGGACAGAAAAAGAACCTTCTGGTAAATTGGTTTCAGCCAAAACTTCGGCAATGATAAGCGCGCCAATCGGCGTCAGGCTAGCGGGTTTCAAAATAAAGGGGCAGCCTGCCGCAATTGCGGGTGCCACTTTATGAGCAGCAAGATTAAGCGGAAAGTTAAACGGGCTGATGAAGGAACAGGGGCCGATCGGAACACGTTTCGACATAGCACTGTAACCCTTAGCGCGAGGATTAATGTCCATCGGAATCACTTCACCGCCAATACGTGTGGATTCTTCGGCTGCGATCCGAAAGGTATCGATTAATCGTGAGACCTCACCTTTAGCATCTTTTATCGGCTTTCCAGCTTCAATGCACAGTGTAAGCGCAAGTTCCTCTTCACGCTCTTTAAAACGCCTAACACAGTGATCTAACACCGCTTGGCGTTCATATGTTGGCATCTTTGCCATCGGCACAGCCGCTTTCACGGACGCTGCGATCGCCTGGTCGATTACTGCCGCATTTGCCATGGAAACTCGAGTAGCAACTTCGCCTGTGTATTTATCGGTAACGATTAGATCCTCATTGGCGTAGATAGCTTTGTTAGCTAAATAGTAAGGATATGATTTTGCAAGCATGATGATACCTATGTGTTTTTCATTCCATCTTTTGTAAGACTTGGATCAGTATGAATTGCCTCTAGTGCGCTTCGAAGTTCATTTGGGATCGAAACGGTTTTTTGACTGTTTCGATCTACAAACACATGTACAAAGTGCCCACTCGCAGAGGCGATATCCTCACCTTCTTTGAACACCGACAAACCATATTGCACCGAGCTATTTCCGATACGATCGACACGCAAGCCAACCTCAATTTTTTCGGGGTAAGAAATACCTTTGTAGTAATTACAGCCAGAATTCACGACAAATCCAATGACGGGGCCATTTTCTATATCCAGACCACCTTCGTTAATGAGGTAGAAGTTAGCTGCAGTATCGAAATAGGCATAGTAAGTCACATTATTCACATGACCATAGATATCGTTATCTGCCCATCGCGTATTGATTGGGACAAATACTTTGTATTTTTCGCGTCGCTCTGGTTTATTGGCCATATATTGTATTCCTTTCAGGCACTTCTTTTGGAAGCGTCATTGAACCTTTCATTTTAGTAAGCCGCTTTATATATTTCTAAAGCTGACTCAATCGTCACTTCTCTAGGATTATTGATTAAAAGCCTTGTTTGGAGCATTGCGTCTTGTGCAAGAGCAGGTAGAAATGACTCAGGTATATCCATCTCTCGCAATGTCCTTGGCAGTTCTAGTTCGGCAATCAAACTTTCGATAAGAGAAATCAATTTTGCACTGATTTCATGATCGGTCCCGGCGAAGACTTCTTCCGGAAACATTAGTGTAGCTAGTTCTGCGTATAGAGGAGCTGAACTTTCCAGATTAAAACGCATGACATGAGGTAGCACGAGTGAGTTACTCAAACCATGAGGTATATGAAAGTGCCCGCCCAATGGGTAAGCTAAGGCATGGACTGCAGCTACAGGCGAGTTTGCAAAAGCCTGACCAGCCAACATTGCACCTAATAACATGGCCTCACGTGCCGCTTTAACACTTCCATTGTGTACCGCTGTTTTGATATTAGGCGTTAGCAAGCGCAAGGCTTCTTTCGCCATCATGTCTGACATAGGATTCTTTTTCAGTTTGCTGGTGTAGGCCTCAATGGCATGTACCATCGCATCGATACCTGTTTCTGCCGTGATGTGTGCAGGTAAACCAAGTGTCAACTCATAATCAAGGATTGCGATATCAGGTAAGAAAAGTGGCGTTACTGCCCCCATTTTTGTAGTTTCTCCAGTGGTGACAATAGCCACCTCTGTTACTTCGGAACCTGTTCCTGCTGTAGTTGGAATTTGAATAAGCGGAAGGCGCTTTCCTGCCGCATTACCAACACCGTAAATTTCCACCAACGATTGTTCGCATTCGGAGTGTGCAAGGAGAGCCACAATTTTGGCCACATCCATTGAACTCCCACCACCAAATCCAATGACGGCACCTACTTGCGCGTTCTTTGCAACATTAACCGCATCCATGACAACAGACTCAGGCGGGTCAGCCTGTACTTCACTAAATAAGAATCCTTTGACATTGGCTTTAGCTAAACTATCAAGTACCGGTTGATGTAAACCCAACTGTTCAATCGAAGGATCGGTAACGATTAAAACAGAACCAAATCCTTGTCGTTTACACGTTTCTCCCAAACGGGCGGCAGCGCCAGCTTCACAAATAATATGTTGGCAGGTGGAAAAACTAAACGCGTGCATACAATTCCCTTTAACTAAGTCACTGATCTGATTTATGAAAGATCATCAATGTAGCAGTACGACTCGTATTTGTTAAATGGATTATTTGAATGTTAGTATTCACAATATGAATATTAGTAATTTTGATTTAAATTTGCTGCGTGCATTTGATGTTTTAATGCAAGAACGAAATGTATCTAATGCAGCTAAACGCATGCACTTGAGTCAACCGGCAATGAGCAATACTTTGAGCCGTTTGCGTGGTTTGCTGGGTGACCCTGTCCTTGTAAGAACCAGCCAGGGAATGCAACCAACGCCAAAAGCGAAGAGCCTGGAAAAATCAATACGTGCAGCTTTGCAGACAATCGATCAAAGCTTAAGTGCCGAACCAAATTTTAATCTAACTACGAGTGAACAGGTTTTCCATATTGCAACCACAGATTATGCCGAGTTGCTGCTTATACCTAAGTTACTGAATCATTTGGCTCAAATCGCGCCAGGAATCAGGCTGGAGGTACATTCGTTGGGGCCTGATATACCTGAACTAGAACTCGAAAAAGGTGCATTTGATTTTGCCCTAGGTCGATTCACAGAAGTGCCTAAGCGTTTACGATCTGAGTTCTGGCTTAGTGAGAAACTGGTTTGTCTAGTGAGGAAGAATCACAGCTTTTTAAAGGGCGCGATTAGCTTAGAGCACTTTTTAACCGTACCTCAGATTTGGGTATCTGGTGGTCAACGCACAGGGGTGGTCGATCAATGGTTAAAAGAAAACAATCTAAAACGAAATGTCACCCATTCCACCCCCAGCTTCTTAATCGCACCGAGCGTTGTCGCTCAGACCGATATGCTTGTAGTTACGCCCTTATCTGTTGCGGAGCATTTCACTGACAAACTGCCAGTTAAAATTCTTCCTTTACCGATGAAGCTTGCTCCGTTTGATCTACACACGCTTTGGCATCCTTTTCACGCTGGAACGCCTGCCCACACCTGGTTTCGGGAACAGTTATTGTTAATGCGTTGACACCAGATTTTAATCAATAAATCGGAACATTGACAACAGCACCTACACCAGTGACCTCTATGAATTGCCTGTTTAGATTAAGGTAGATATTTCGAAAATTCTGCATCGGCTATAATGCTTCAAATGCAATATAGAAATAGCAGTATTTTTAAGTGATAAAATCAAAGGATGATATAATCACTTATCAAGTTTTTTAAAACACTATTTACTACGCATGTCCCCAGTTTGTATTCTGAAGATATCGATTAAAAGGAAACTTTTTAAGAAATATAACTAACTGGCTTATAAGGAAATAATTGGTCGGGATGGCGGGATTTGAACCCACGACCACTTGTCCCCCAGACATGTTTTTGACTGTTTCAGCAGCCTTCAAATTGATTAAAAACCACCAACAAACCACCCGTACAGCCAGTCTGCTACTATCTTTATCTTAAATAATTGTTTTATACTGTTTCAATGAGTTTAACGGCAGTTACATGTCCCCAGTATGTCCCCAGAGAATTTTATGTCCCCAGCAGCTAATCAGGAAAATAAAATCCCCAGCAAGATTTCGGAAGCTGAATCAGTTTGTTTGGCATTAGAGTCTGCGGAAAAAGACATTTATTTGAATGACTCCAAAATTACGGGGTTGTCATTGCGCGTTACACCTGCGGGAAAAAAAGTATGGCAGTTCAGGTACTCGGTTAAAGTTGGAGAAAACTGGAAAAGCAAAAGAAAAAGCCTTGGGCCGTTCAGGAAAAACACCAAAGACAAAAATTATAAAGCTGAAGGGCTAACAGTAACCGAGGCAAGAAACACAGCTCAAGAAATTAAAGCTGATATCAAAGCTAATAACACAGACCCAAACGAGGCCAAACAAAAGAAAGCGGAAAAGCGTCTTGAAGAAAAGCAGCAAGCAGAAAAAGAAAAGTTAAAGCTAATTACTTTGGATGACCTTTTTGATAGATGGGACAAAGTGGCCTTATCAAAACACAAAGACGGCGGGACAAGTGTTCGAGAGATCATAAAGTCCAAGGTACTAAACAAATACGGAAAACTGCCAGCACAAGATTTTAGCAAAACCGAAATAATGAGTATTACCGACGCCCTACTAGCAGACGATAAGCAGAGAATGGCTAAGCTAACGTTTAGTTTAATTCGCCAGATGATGCGATTTGCGGAGATCAGGGACATAATCGAAAACGACCCAACACATAAAATTGATAAAAAACAAATTGGCGGTTCAAGCGTAGAACGCGATCGAGTTTTATGTGCGACCGATGATAAGCCAGATGAACTAAAAGATCTTTTAAGCAAAATCCCAAACTCAGGCTTAAACGACACTAGTAAGGCGGGGCTATATATCTGCTTAGCGACATGTTGCCGCATTGGTGAACTACTCAAAGCAAAATGGGAGCAAGTCGATTTAGAGGCTCGGTATTGGCTCATACCAGAAGAAAACAGCAAGAACGGCAAGCCACATTCCATTTATTTAAATGACTTCGCCATTGAGCATTTTAAACTACTACGAGAGATTTCAGGCTGGTCTATCTGGCTTTACCCTTCAACTAAAAATATTGATGGCGAAACCATACCAGTAGGAACAAGAACAATAACTAAACAAGTTAGTGACCGACAAAGAGAAGAAGGCGGAAACCTTAAAAACCGAACAAAAAAAAGCCAATCATTAATATTATCCAATGGCCGATGGACCCCGCACGATCTAAGAAGAACAGGCGCTAGCCTAATGGTTGAATTAGGGGTTATGCCTGAAGTGGTTGAGCGTTGCCTAAACCATACAGAAGAAAATAAAGTTAAGAGAATTTACCAGCGATACAGCTATAAATCTGAAATGAAAGCAGGCTGGGAACTACTAGGAAACCGCCTGCTAGTATTGCGGGATGGTGGTGATAATGTAGTAACACTAAAAAAGAAAACTCAAAAGGTGATTTAAAAACATCTTAGACATGACTGAAGGGGCGGCAACCTCAACAGTCACTAAACAAAACTAAACCGACAAGGGTTTAATTATGACTACCAACAATTCTAACACTAAGAAAGAAAAGATCTAACTTAGTTCATCTGGTATCGACTACTACGGAACGCCCGAGGGCTATATGATTGTGCCTGAATATGAAGAAATATACATTGATGCGCTTAACTGTATTTTAGGGCAGGCTCACTCTTTGCCTAATGTGGGGAAGGAACTTTGACGGAACTAGAGACAAATTTAATGATGAAATAATTTCTAATGCTGGCTGGGCTCTATAAGGCATAATTAACCAAGCGCAAACGCTAATCAAAGGAAAATATTAAAGACGGAATCATTCGGAAGCTGTAATATTCAGAAGGATTAATTTTGAGACTTTCATTGGCTTATGGATTGAATACTCAATAAAGCCCCGCATTACTAAAGAATAAAAAATTTATCTGTTTTGGTTGAGCTAGTTAGAGATTAATTACCCCTAATGAAATGTAGGTAGCCTACTTACTTGCTCAACTAATTTATTAGGCATAGTAATTACAGGCAAATTACAATGAAATGGAAAAACGCATTAACTGCTGAAGAAGCCGCTCTTGTGGTGACGGGATTTAACGTAAATGACAGTATATATGACCTTGAAAGCAGTATAGTAAACAATACCTCCAGATATGAGTACAAACATTTAGATATATCTACTTCGATAAATGAAGCAATTGAAATATTTGAAGCGTTTAGCAATGAATCTCAGCGGTCATGGCAGGGGTATGAATCAACTCTTGAAGTGTACTTATCTAACCCTCCAGACTTTTTGGATACAATGTTTACCAAGAATAGTTGGGCTCAATGGCTTTATGAAGCAGGCGATTTAAACAAAGCAAAAATTCTTAATCCTGAAATTGCCTCTGAAAGCACAAATGGCACCAAAGAGAGGCCAAAAGGCTCTAATCAGAGCAGTATTATTAAGCCTTATAAAGAATTAGCGCATTGGTTTACTCATGAATCATTAACTATTACTGAATTATCATTTTTGTTTATGCGCGTTCAGCCAGATACGTTTAAACCTGAATCGATTCGTAAATCTACTATGGATGAAGCGAGTAAGTTCATCAGCATGGAAGCCTTACTTATAAAGGCTGTAGGTAATGGAAAGTTAAGAGGGTCGATTACACTTAGAGATAAAGAAACAGGCACGCTTACAAGTACATTATATGAAGCAACTTCAATTAGTAATAACGGAATAACCCCTTGTAAAACATTAATAGACTTGACTGACTTGGCTGAATATTTATCCCCTAAGAAGGCAGCATATGGAGAATTTTATGACTATATTAATAGTCACGCTATTGTCGATGAAGATAAAGAACGCCATTCGTTAATAGCTGAAAATGAACAGTTGAAAAAACGCATCAAAGAACTTGAAAGCCAACAGCTATATAAACTTAATGAACATAGCTTAAATTCAAAACCCAAACAGAATATTGAGCCCTCCCTTTCTGAATACTTACCAGTTAACGGTAAGGATATGAAAACACTATCAAAAGCTTTTCAGAATTTTCCGACGAGATTTGAGTATTATAAAAAGGTAAGTCCCACAAAAAAATTAGTTTCAGAATGGCTTTCGTCATCATTTGAATGTAACACTAGAGAGCAGGATGTATTTGCCGACCTTCTTACCCAGAACTTTAAGTGCTCTGATTGAAATTATTTTGTCACCCTCTAAAGATAGTCATACCAAGGCTTTAGCCTGAATAGTGACAACGTTGTCAGTACGACCTGACAACGTTGTCACTATTGCCTGTCAACCCTTTTAACTGCTTTTATACAGCCTCAAACTTAACTGAAACAACGAGGCATCAAAATGAACACCATAAATCAAACCGCACCAACTTTTGACCGTTATAGGCGTGTCCCTTGGGTTTGCGACATCACCACACTCTCAAGAACAACAATATGGCGGTTAGAGAAAGAAAAAAAATTTCCTAAAAGAAGAAGAATCGGCAATTCCTCTGTCGGCTGGAGGGAATCAGAAATATTAGCTTGGATTTCTGAGCGCCCGACCGTTTCAGGGAGGGAGTTATAAGATGGAAAGCATAACAGCCACTCCTCAAAGAAAAGCATCTAGAAACAACCAGTCCAACCATAACAAAAAAAACCATAAGCCAATAGATAAAGAATTACTTAATAAAGTCAGAAAAGTAATGCCATATTTAACCAAAATCAGAAGTAGATTATTACTATTACACCTCTTTTTTAAAAATCCAAATACCACAGGGGAAATTTGCCGTATTTACTCAATTGAAAACCTGAGCGATATGGCAGCCAAAATAAACCCACTGCTAAAAAAACATGGATTGAAAATAAATAACTATCCACCAGCAAGCCCACCGGTTAATTCATTTGGGGAAAAAATTCTGGTCCATTATTGGGAGTTAGTGACCTTAGATGGCTAGACAAAAAAACAAGAGCGGTAACGGTAAGCGCCGGTTTGTTATGTTGCGGCATGATCTTATGGAGCTGCCTGAATATATACAACTTAAACCTATGTCTAAGATTCTGCTAACTGACCTCTTGTTTCAATATAACGGCGTTAATAATGGTGACTTTTGCCGCGCCCTCTCATTTATGAAAAAAAGGGGATGGAGTTCAAACGACACAATAACCAGAGCGATTAAAGAGCTCATAGAAGCAGAGTTTATAATTTTAACTAGGCAAGGCGGACGAAATATGTGCAGTCTTTACGGCGTAACGTGGGAGCCAATAGATGAGTGTGATAATAAGCTTGATATTCCACCATCTAAAGTCCCCATTAGACCACTTTCACTGAGAAGGAATTGAACCGTCACACGGTACAGTGAGTAAAATTTTAAGATTTGAATTGAACCGCCACACGGTGCACGTTAAACCGTCACACGGCACAGTGAGTAAAATTTAAGATTTGAATTGAACCGCCACACGGTACAGTCAGGCTTAAAAAATTACTTTCGCTGTACCGCCAGACGGTGACCTTTATATATATCTGCCATAGGTACACCTATGTAAAGGTTTAAAGGTTTAAAGGTTTAAAGGTTTAAAGGTTTAATATTTTATCTAGATAATTTAAGGCTCTTAAAAGGGTGAATTATACGAGCAGGTTATTAGACAACTAGAACAGATAATAACTTTAGCTATATTGAGTGAGTAGAGCATGACAGCGGTAACCGTTCCATTATCAGAAACAGTCATAAAGAAATATTTAAAAGGCCGTGACAGCATGGCGATAAATGAATTGAGAGACTCACACTCCAGACTACGAATAAGAATAAATAGATCTAGAACGGGCGGAACTTGGTACATCGTACTTTACGAGCAAGGTAAATCAGTCTGGAAAAAGTTAGGTAACTATCCAGAGTTACCCTTTAAAGCCCTAGAAAAGCGACTGCCTGACATACTGGAAAGGTATGCGCTCGATGATGCGGCGCTCACAGATCAATGGGTAAAAGTATCGGGTTTATTATTATGGTATCAAGCGCGTTTAAAAGGAGATCGACAAATAACTGACAAACGAAAGGTGAGCGTGGTTTCTGCTCTTAAATGCCACCTACTCCCCAAATTAGGTGACCTCAATATCAAAGACCTTGATCGTGCGGTGATTGATCAAGACTTAATCTGGCCCTTACAAGCGGATTATTCAGCCTCATTCATTCTACAGGTATGGGGAATCCTAAAAACGGCGGTGAGGCGTGCGCATAAGCTTAAACTGATCGAACTTGACCCACTGGCAAACCTCAAGCTTTCAGATTTTCTCGTTGCGAAGCCTAAACCCAAGCCCGCCGCAATAAGACCAGACTACGCCCCTAAAATGATCACCGAACTTGAGCGGCAAGAATGGCCAGCCCGCGCCCTAGTCTCTCTCATGCTATTACATGGCACGCGTATTGGCGAAAGCAGAAAAGCCAAGTGGTTAGACTTTGACTTAATAAATGACTATTGGCACCTACCTGTTGAGAACGTAAAAACCCGTGAAGCACTACGTCTACCTATCACCCCTACCACCAAGTTATTACTTAACACCTATGCGGATCACCAGAAGCAAAACGGATGCTATGGCGTGTATCTGTTCCCTAGTTCAAAGAGTAAGGGCTGGTCTGAATCTAAGGCAGGCAAGGTAGTACGCAAGGTTAGCGAAGGAAATTGGCGGGCTCATGATGTGCGAAAGCTTGCCCGTACTGAATGGGCCGATCTTGGTATTGATTACCATATCGCTGAGCGCCTTTTGAATCACAAAATGTCAAAGTTAGATCAGACCTACATACACACCAGCACTGAAAAGGCCAAGCGTGAAGCCTTGGAGCGTTACCATGAATGGCTAAATGACCAAGGATTTAAAAGGATGATAAATCAAGATAATACCGAGACAATACCGAGATAGGACAATTGGTCAATACGACGATAGACCAGTCATAGAAAGGGTTTAGCCGTTAGCTGACGTCTAGTATGTAGGAGGACGTATTGATTAATAAACAACTATTTCAAGACCTAATAGCGTACCTGTACCAGCACGCCCACCTATACCGCGTGACGGTACAATGAGCCAACCAATCAGGACCTAATAGCGTACCTGTACCATGCTAGGAACCGTACCAAATTAGGAACCGTACCAAATTAGGAACTATACCAAATTGGGAACCGTACCAAATTGGGAGAGAACACCCACAAATACCGGTCTTTTATGCGCTTAATAACCAAGCTTTTGAGTGGTTCAAGAGATCCGGGTTGATTGAATAAATATTGATCTATCGATTAAAATACTCAAGAGATATACCATAAAATCCATACAAATCAACCACTTAGAAGACGAACAACATTCACATTTAAAGGTTGTACTCAAAGGATTGTGTGTACGCATGAGCGACGATCATATAAGTCATACGATTGCATTGACCCTAGCGTGAACGTGGCGTGAGGCATGCTCTTGGTAGACGATCTGGGGTCCCTGCCCCCTCCTTCCCTACCACGGGGGAACTCAGCTCGCGGCTTTCGAGGTATTTTGGCTTGAAAAGTTTTGTACCACCACACCTACTTGCTGATGCGGTGTAACTTATTGATTTTATTGTTATTTATCAGTACTAGCAGGGGTGGGAGAGTTGTGCATTCTATATGGTTGGTGTCCTCCCTTATTAGCAAGGGTCTATGTTATAGGCAGTAAAGACAAGTGACATAGAATTTATCTCTTTTTAGCGATTATTTGAACGATACATAATGTCGCTTCGTTATTCGTAATTGGCGATTCTCGTAAAAAGGTTGTCGATCATACCGCTAGGGATTTATTTGAATTTCATTGGAGCACTAATTTATCACCAGCTCAAAATTTAACTTCGGTAAAATTAGAAAAAATAGTCTATTTAGGTCATGACTTAATTGTACTCTAGTGTCCTAGTAGCAAACCTGCCTTTGAACCTCAATTAATAGAGCGCCTTAAAATGGCACTAGTTAGCCTCTTTCTGCCATTAGCAGTCATTAGATTTGATATTAGCCTATGTCGGTTTGGCACTAAGCCGCCTCTTAGCGACCTTGTGTAATTTAGGATAATTCAGCCAGTTTGAAATTAGTGATAACTAACGGAAGTGAGCACTAGGGAAACGTAGCTTAAGAGCCAGAACTGCCCTTAATATGTATATTTCTAATGACCGCTCCATCCCGAATGCGGCCATTTTTCTTAACAGAAGAGTCCACTAAACAGGGGGAACTACAGAGTCCGGTGCAGCAACTTGTTACATGTTTTTATATTTATGTTTAGCCCAACGAAATATTGCATTGACGTTTAGACCAACACCCATAAAATTTGGCTTTACATCAATCATATCTTCCTGTGATTGATCAGATGCTGGAGCCTTTTGGTCTACTCTGTGCAGAACAGCCTTCAATTCATCGTCAATTTTACTCTGATATAATTTTATTGTACCGCCAATGTCTTTCAGTTCATCTTGTTTTGGAAAACCTTGACCTTTTAATAGTTGGTCAGTTTTAGATATTTCTTTCCATAGCCTGCTGACCATCACTTTTAATAAATCGCCTGCCTCTTGGACAAATCCTTCAGGTTCAAGGCCTTTTTTAACACAAGAGTCCTCAACCTCAGAAAGAATTCTTGGCATCTCATGATCAAAGAACGGTTGGAAATAACACCAAAAAACAGACTCGGGAGAACCACTATAGGTTATTCCCTTGTAAGAAATCTTTTTACCGAAGTAATCGTCAATTTCAAGTTCCCATATTGCAGAGAACATTCTCCATTTTTCTATCCTGTCAAAGATATCTTTATCGAGAAGCTCTACTCTTCGCTTAGTTTGCGGGTATAACGTTGTTCGATTACCTGTCAAGAATAACAGTTCCACTTATACTCTCCGTGGCATGTAACGCCCGCATTTTCGGCTGGTTTGGAGCGCAGCGGAAAACCAGTCCGACAACATACGCTTGTTACATGCTTATCGTTTGTTCTTTCTCAATTGTTCTAAAGCTTCCTCGACAGCTTCTTCTGTATCAAAAGAAGAGTCGCGAACAACGTTTCCTTGTTTGTATTCTTTTCCACGAAGCTTTAGTTTTAGCCAATCAAAGTCCTTTGCTAGTGCAATAGCTCCTTCTCGGAGTTTTGGATAGTCCTTAACAAATTTATATCCTGCGCCAAGCACTGCCAATATTTCTATCGTGACTAATAGGCAGCCATACTCTGAAGATCTATTGCCAACTAATAATGCCCCTTGAAGCTCAGACCTATCTACTCGCAACTGAAATTCTTCTGCAACCGCGCTCTCAACAAGTGAAATTTCATCTTCCGCAAGTTGGTGATCAAGATCACTAGGCAGGATGACAAGTATCGTGATTGAGCCAATATTTATTGCTTGATTATCCATATCCTAACCTATAATGATTTTCAATTTGGGCATGTAACGCCAAGTTAAAGCGCCGCAGTATGCGGTCGCCTTTGAACGTTTTGTTATGTGCTTTGCTCAACAGACTGACTTAGTTTATGTTCAAGCTCAATAATTTTTAACTCAAGTTCTTTACTTTGCCTTCTATCGATACGCCACCCAAAGAAAACTGCAGCGAAAGTTGTAATGGCAGTTAACAAAAGCGTCAATACCGGAAGTATATCTGTCCAGTTTTTACCTTGTATTGTGTCTAGATGCGCCTTTATATCAATGTATGTTGCAGCGAATACACCCAGTGCGACTATTACAAATATTATTGATAATAACAGCACGGACCAATAAGCTACTATTCTAAACACTGATATTCTCCTTGATCACATAACGCCTTGCACATGCGCGGAGTAATGTGGCGAGGCTTTTTGCGTTTTTTTGCAAAAACCGCGACACGTTACGGAGTCGAATGGTGCAACTTGTTAACTGTGAATCCGCCATTACTCGGCCTTAGTTTTACAATGAACGTAAATACACTCTAGTAACTCATGTAGTTCAGTATTTACTGCCGCTTCCTGCTCTTGCTTTATATTGTGACCATTTGCAGTACATATATAAATATCATTTATGCTTCCCATTCCTCCAAATTTAAGAAGAATAGAGCGTGCCGAAGAAGCTGTTCGTACATCATTCAATCTCCAGCCCTTAACACCGTATTTAGATAATAATGCATTAAATGATTTGATTGCTTCGCTTAACTCCATAACTCTCAATTACAGTTAACATTTGTATAATGAGACCCCCTCATATGCATGACAAGTAATATCTTAGTTTCCCGTTATACTAATCTGTTTTTAAAGAAAAAAAACATTTTTTCTAAACTTCAATATTCAGGTATATGAGGGGTCTCATATGCACACCGACAGAAACTTTATCTAATTGATTTTCTTATATTTTCTGAATTTATTCTGTGACAAAGTGAGCCATTTTTGAGTTGTACAAAAAACAAAGCGAGCACTTTATGGCTACACTACCTATAACAGCGATGATTCGGCCTTGTGAGCGTTTAATAAAAAACGTACGCTTTGAAGCGAAACCAAGACAATTAGGCCATATTGATCCTAACCTAAAGAGGCTGATAAGTGGCAATAGCCGACATCGTTCGACCAGACTTTTGACCTTTCAAACACATTTTAGTGAACTAAATTTTCCTAATAAAGCTTCTCGTTAGCAACCAGAAGCCGACATGATTTTATCGATTGCACAAGAGTCGGTAGAGCTGCCTCTAATTGGCAATGCTAAACTAGGGACATTTCAGCAAATTTGAAATTTGTGATAACTAATGAAAATGAGCAAGGAACCAACGCGAACCCGAGCCCTATGTTCAGCATCCGTTTAAACGATTTGTTAGAAATTTATTTGCTGAATGACCCACCATATATTTTGTAAACCTACGAATATAATCAATGCAAAGCCAAGAGAATAAAAACCGAAACAAAGGCGCCTTGCATTTAGCATTGAACGATTTTGACCTTCGTATGCCTGCCAAAACCATTCTTTCAAGTCAATTTTTCCTTTATACGTCCGACCTAGCTTAATTAGATGGATTTTCCACTCTCGCAACATAGATTTAGTTAAATAGCTCTCGATGTGACCTTCATCTTTGCCTGTTCGTTCAAAATCACTATAGTCCCCATTATCCTTGATTATATTTGGAGAAAATATAATGAATAACAGGTTTGCAAGAGTAAAAAAAAGTGCGGCTAGGAAGAATAGCACCCATGTAAATGGCAAGGATATATCGAAAACATACATAGTTTCTGAAAACTCGATTTTAAGAGGACCTTCAAAAGTAGACATTGTTTTTGCAATAATCGGTACTATTATTAGCCATATATGCATGCTTTGAACTAATTTAATTGATTCCGCTTTCTTTAAAGCACTCCAATTAGGGGCCCTTTTAATTAATTTGAGCATATATTGCCTTTATATTTCTAACATTTGTATGAAGAGTACTTAAGGGGTCAAAGCCTTTTACTAAAAGATCAATAAAATTATTTAGCTCTTAAAGGGCTTTACCCCATTAATTGTGGCGTAGTGAATTCCACGCCGCGTATTTTAGCGGCTGATCATTAATATGTTTATAATTACTATTGTAAATCTTTCTTTGCATAAGAAATTATTTTCTCTAGTCTAGGGCTAACAATTTTTTCAATATTATTAGCATGTTTAGACATCGCTTCAGATTCTTCAAATGTATTTGGATAGTAATTTTCTTCGCCTGCACGGAAGTTTTCTTCCCACAACTCAGATTCAAGTGCTTCTAACTCAGAAATAACTTCGTCACATAGCAATAATTTTCCTATGCATGATGTTTTCGCAATAACTCTGCGTGCCTCAGAGAAACTAAGCCATTTATCGCCATTAGCGGCACTCGTTCCTTTGGTGGGTATCATTTTCTCAATACAATATGTTTCATTGGCCCATAAGACCATTGCCTCAAGTGCCGATAGAACATCTTGATAGGATTCGTATTTTTCTTGCCAAAGTTTCTCTTTCTTAAACTTCTTAACCGCAATTAAATACCCAAAAAATGCAGCAAGCATCGTTGTGCAAAATGATATAAACCAACTTGGGATTTCAACTTCTGGCACGCAACCTCCTGTTACCAACACCGCCATTTACGGACTGAGTGGGGTTTGAGTACTCTCTGCAAAAAAGGTGACTGCACATGTTCCGCAAGGTGGTATTGTTAGGCATTTATAGACCCTACCCAAAACTCAACATCTTCGATAATAGGAACGGGTAAGGGCTCTTCTTGAAATGTAGGTTGATCCTTCCAGTTTTGCCATATTTGATACGCTGCCACCCTATGATTTCCGTCTAATATTTCATACCCCTCTACATGTTTAAGAACGACAGGGGCGCAAGGTAATGTACCCTCATTTCTCAAATACCAAATAATACTATGAAATCTATCTTTAGCCTCTTGCCCCATAAAGCGCGAATAATTATTTTGAGTACCCAGAGTAAAAACTGCTTTTATCTGACTTATTAAATCTTCGCTATCAGGGGTTAATTGGATTTCATTTGGAGAAAATGTTTCGAGCTCCCATGAAAGGTTTTGCCAATACGACAAGCCTCTGCTGCCCAATAAACTAGACCAGCGGCCATCAGGTGGATCGGATGGTGGCCAACCTTCAGATTGTGCATAGAATCCTATCCATTGCTCAATTACATCTTTCGGGAAGTTTGGAAGGTCTTCCGATACCTGTTCGATGATTGTCATAATTTTTGCCTAACTCCCAGCTAACCTAGCAAATTTTTGATGGCTGTTATTTTGCGTGTTTTTGTAAATAATGACGGCAACACAATGTAGGACAGGCACTCTTCCATTGAAATCTGAATGTACTTTTTAAGAGTGCTTGCCCTTACTAGTAGTGCTTTGACATAACAATATTAAGCCTTATACTTCTCGTATTCATCTAAATACAAACGCTTAGATTCGTCACGGAATTGGTTTCGTCTCTGGTGTAAATCGTTGAGTTTTTCACTGATACTCTTGTAAATTATTTGGTGAGCTTGGTTCCTCAGCTCACCTTCATCGTATTCATCGATTTGAAAGTCATCTTCCAGAGCCAAATTAACCAGCCTTAATAAAATGACTTTATCTATTTTGTCGACAGTATCGTAGACATTTTCTTCCGTAAGAAAATGGCCCTGATTATGTTCAATTTTTAATGCTTTCATACCCGTTTCTCCTTTCTACATAAGCAACTTCACCTGCTTCCAATGAATTCATGGTCACTTGGAAATTATTTATCTTTTTACCATCAATAGAACACAGCTCATTATTAGATGGATGACCAGAATACCTTCTATATAAGATATCCTCTCCTTCAATCTCTTTGGATGTATACACTATGTAGTCCGCACTAATAGAGGCTCCAACTGTACTATTATGAGTAACCACCACCACGGGCATGGTCTTAGAAATCTCTTTCAACATGTGGTTAACCTCACCTTTTAAGAAAAGGTTATCAAATGAAGACTCCGGCTCATCTATCAATAAGTAGTCGTAATTTTGAGCATCTTTGATTTCTTGTAGAAGCCGAAACTCAGATCTTTCACCACCAGAAACTTTAAATCCGTCTTTGTTTAATATTTCATATTCAATGCAAGCAAAATACTTGTAGAACTCCGATGGAGTCAGAGCTTCATTCTCCTTTAAGGCAACAAGGTATTTATATGGAGAAGAATACTCTCGGTACGCATCACTAAAAGCGACCTTTTGACCGCTCACATTCTTTATCTCACGAGCACCTGCAAAAGCTCGTTGCTTACAAACAACCTTAAACCCCTGAAATCTCTCCTCGAATATCACCTTTTCAGTCTGTAATAGTTTTGCAATTTGCTTAAATTTGGTGACCTTTTTGTGTTCAATCATCACCTTGTATAAATCAACGTCTTTAACTTGAGTTGCTGATGTCCTTAACTGAAGTTTGCTTTTAACGTCCCGTACGACATCATTAGCTAAAATTCTCTTCTTCCTTTCATATGCCTTAGACCATAGAGCTTCTATTAGCTCACACGCCAGTGCTTTCAAATTATTAACATCAACATGCTTATCAATGATTTCCCTGTACTCAATATTCTCAATTAACTGACGGACAGAACCAATCAGGTCATTAAGCGCTTCATCTACACCTACCTCAAATTTAGTTTCATTAAAAAGAGCTACATTAGAAAAAGCATCACGCTTTTCGGCCTCGGCAGCCAATTTCAACAGGGTTACCAAATAGTCTTCTACCATCCGATGATTAATCCCAATATCAACATTCAATACGTCATCCAGAACAGTTTTGAATGGGCTCAAATGCTTATCAGCGAACGTGCTCTTCTTGCGAGCTACATCAGCATTAAATTCTTTTTCATAGTTAGCATCATCTCTCTGAACAAGAGAGAACTGAGGAATGTATTTTACATTCTCAAATTCCTTACTTATCTGATTTAAAGTTTCAGTTTTACCTGAAGATCTTTCCCCAAAAACGATGTTCAATCCAGTGGATAACTTTTGACCATCATCAAATACCTGAAAGAGTGAGTTGCCGTCAGACTTAGAGAGAGCCACTTTATTCCTTTCGCGCAGGCTAAACTTCAACGAATTCAGGGACAGATCACCACAATCAATGTATGTTTGTCTCGTCGGAAACTTGCTCATGCCCTCCCGAATTCGTACATCACTGAAAATTACTGGTGTTATTTCAGTCTCATCTTTTGCCATACGAATAAACTTCTTGGGGCTATCAACCTCACCCGCAGAGATGAATCCCCCAATTTGATCAAGCGTATCTCCCGAGATAGCTGGCCTCTTTTGATAGTGGGGGATGAGCAAGTAGTTATTAAGGTCACCAAAGATATGAACCAACTCATTTACGGTTATTGAATCACCTACAGACGTGATCTTCTCAGATACGGCTTGAGTTTTGAACTGAAACTCATCTAAGTTTTCATTGTCGGAAATGACAAGGACATGACCTTTACCTAGGTTTATTTCAATGCCTGGAAATACGGCACAGTCTAATTCTTCAGCGATATCGTTAAATTGGCTGAGGTCGAACATGTCATGGTTTGTTATAGCTATGGCGTCGAGTTCGGCTGAATTAACATATTCACTCAATTTGGCTAGTGAAAATGTAAAGTCTGTATCGCTAATTGTAGGTACAGTGTGTATGTGAAGATCAATTTTCTTCAATGTTCGCTCCTTGAATAATCTAAAGAAGATGCTTACAGTTTTACCCTGATATAACCTCAGCGTTCGCTAAGCCAAAAAAATCGTCAAGCGAACAAAATGGGTCAAGCCTTACATTTAACACATTTCCGGCCATGACTCTGTGGATGCCCGCTAGGGCCGAGACAAGACCAATACTAAGTTTAAATTAAAGGAGTCAAAGCCCTTTACCTAATTTCTTATTATAATTTTCAGGTTTTTTAGACTCAAAGTAGCATCCGCAAATCAGTGTAAGGTGAACGCGTCATTAAAACCAATAGTATTAGGTAGCAAATTCGAACTAACTTACTGAAATATCGATAATTCACAACAAAGAAAATCTCGTTTAACACGGTAAGCAGACAGAATAGCTACACCAATATATCTACAGATATTGAAGCCGATCATAGCAATACATAATGGCAACTAAGGGTCGCAACCAGACTAATGGCCTAATGTTATTTCCTGATTGGGCTAAAGGCGGGGGTAGGTTAAATCTCCACAGTCAGTCATCACAAGACTGTCCCCTTAGTCACATTTTTATGCGCAAAGAATAAGAAACTTTTTTCGGAAGAATGGAATAATTGTGCGAGATTGTCTCGCTGGTGAGTAGTAATAGCTAAAATTAGCGCGGGCCCCTTTGTAGCCCTTGCTTGAGGGTGCGCAGAGGAGCTGGGTTTCTCTTCATACGAGATATTTCTGAGCATGATTGTTGTTTCGACGTTATTTTTCTTATGCTTAGCTATCACTGGCTTAACGCCAACCAATACAACAACCAACCTAAATAATTCAAAGACCTACTTAAAGAAAGGGGGGCTATTACGGTCCTCCCACACATAAGTAAAGCAAGCGTGCGCAGAGGCTCGGTTTTTCACTATATACGGCGCAACTGAAAACCCACTTTCGCTTCCGGTTTGTAAAGTAGCTAACCTCTTGAGCTGACTGCGTTTATCCATTATCTTGTACCGGAAGCACCTAACATGAAGTTTAAGTATTTTTTGCTGTTAGCCCTACTCTATTAGCGAGCAAGTCATCAACAGCACATAGTGTTTAATATTAGATTACGTCAGCTTTCGTACTAAGTAGCCTCTGATAACTCGCGTATGTTTATCACCTACACTCATTTTGTTATGGTGGATATGGCCCAAAGCGGGCTTGGGACAGTCTACAAAATACCGTTGGCTACCTCCTATTTTGCAAACAACTTAAATAGCCTCCCCCACTCTCCGTCCGTTACTGGCGGTATTAAGTGAATTCAACAACATTATAAATTCAGGAAAACTGGAAATACACACTATGAGCAATAAAGAGCTATCACTTTACTTAAGCGCCGCAAAAGACATTATCAACTTGATTAAATCAGCTTTTCCGAATGATGAATTACCTTTTAAACTAAATACAAAAAATAAGATTACAGGTTGCATAATCAACACAGTAGAGGAAAAAAGTATAGGCCTGTGGTTTTTTACTGATATTGAGAACTGGTCTGTAAAATACGGCAAACTCGAATCAGTAAAATCTTTTATCACGTATTTGTTAGAAACAAAAAAAATAGATAAACCAAAATTCAGCGACAGCAAAGGAGAGCCTCACAACTATAATTTAGAACAATTGATAGAAGCGTTTATTCCTCATTCTCAAGAGTTAATAATTTATCCTATAGTAGATATTATTCAAAAAAATCACAGTATGAAAATTTCAACTACCGAACTTAAAGATTCCTATGAAAAATACAGAAAGGAAAGAACTCTTAGCACTAAGGAAGCCATTGTAAACACCCCATTAATAGGTTTTAAATCAAAAATTAAAACATTTACTTTTTCAAACGAGTTCTCAATTGTTGAGTTTTCTGACGAGCATAAAAATAAATACAACGATCTAACTTCGTTTATGAATAGCTATTCTACTGAAGAAATTCTTGAATCAACCCACATGATTCAATGGAGAAAAGAATTACCCAAAAGTCCAACAAACAGAGGTGATCACGAAAAAAATCTTTACATGCTCATTTTGACTTTAAGGCTCTGTAATTCGTCTGATATTGTCGTAAAGAGTTCTTATGATGAACCTAAAGAATTATTATCAATAATGGGCTGTGGTTCAAAGTGGCACTTCGAAACCTCAAAACCACATCAGTTTTATAACACTCACGAATTTAAAAATTTTGACCTACAAGCAGCAAAACAAACATTTGAGGTATTGCTAAAATTGAAAAATTTAAAGGGATACATAAATATTTTTAATGTCGTTATTAATAGATATCTTTCTAGCTTATCTAGAACAACTCCTGAAGATTCAGTTATTGATCTCACTATTTGCCTAGAGTCGCTTTTACTTGCTAACGAAAGAGATGAACTTAAATACCGCCTTTCACTTCGTGGAGCCATGCTTCTTGATGAAGACCCAATGAAGGTAAAGAAAATTCTAAGTAGAATGTATGATGATAGAAGCGCCATAGTACATAGAGGGGAGTTATTGGCGAATTTAAAACACAGCAGTGATAAAGAGGCTTTATCCGAGTATCGGATTATTACCGAAAAGATACTTAAAAAATATATTCTCGTTTCTAAAGATTTTAAGAGGATATCCGAAATAAATAATAAGCTAGATGAATTATGCCTATACGGAGGCAAAATTTAGCTCTAGATATAGCACCCCAACAAGAACATTCAATATGGGCGCAGGTGTCACTTCATGAAATCGCTAATTCCGTAAATGGGGTCAAAGCAATTTTTCTGAATTTAAATGATTAATTCTCAGCATAGCTGTATTAAAAATTATAACAGCCTCCTTTGAGCCACCAAAAAACACAGGCTTAATCAATTGCGGCTATAAAATTATTTATCAGCTTTTTAGAAATAATATTTACCGCGTATGTCCCCAGTATGTCCCCAGAATTTATTCTTAAAATATAGATTAAAACGGATTTTTTGGATTACTCTAACTGACTGAGATATAAGATAAAAATTGGTCGGGATGGCGGGATTTGAACCCACGACCACTTGTCCCCCAGACAAGTGCGCTACCAAGCTGCGCTACATCCCGACTATAGGATCGGTTTTAGGTAAAGGGGGTATACTTATATGAAGAAGTTTAGACCTAAAAACCGTGGCGAATCATACCCTAAGAATTTTAATAAAGAAATAAAAAACGCCGATAAATCGGCGTTTTTAGTGAAACATAACAAGGATATAAATAAGTCAGTATTAGCTG